>Ga0233431_1004402_pt1 | contig 15153 bp, 19 predicted proteins | sample SI_118_April2016_FD_179867 | JGI IMG/M metagenome (GOLD analysis project Ga0233431, IMG submission 179867) | Seawater microbial communities from Saanich Inlet, British Columbia, Canada - SI_118_April2016_200_MG | ecosystem: Environmental > Aquatic > Marine > Inlet | place: Canada: British...
CAGAGAAATTGGAAGTCTCTCAATCAACATTTCATAGAGTTCTATTGTCTGCAAACAAGAAGGTTACGGAAGCTCTCATTAAGGGCAAAGCAATCCGAATTGAGAAAAAAAGCGAGTAATTTTGAAAAATACTGTTTTTTTTGTCATTAATTGTTTTGATCATTTTAGTAAAAAGAATAAGAGCCTCTGCCGAGACATGAGTATAAAGTTGCAGGTAACATAAAATTATCTCTTTGCATGTATTTCTATTAAATGTGATCTAAGAGGATGGGGTTGCGTTCTTAAGTAATCATGATATAATTGTTCTTTATATTCAATTACATAATCAATTGTAAAGCCTGATTCTCTTAACTTTGTAGAAATTGAATCTTTTGTATAAAAAATTCTATCAATCTTTCCTGCATCGGGATCTTTTATTGAACGAACAACCACATATATGTGTCCTTTTTTCTTAAGCACTCTATGTAATTCATTTAATGATGCTTGTAATTCTCTATTGTTAAGATAATGTAAAACAAGTCTTGCATAAACATAATCAAATGATTCATTCTTATACATTAATTTTTTTGAAATATCTTCAAATTTTACAACTATTTGATTAGACAATCCTTGTTCTTCTATAATATTTCTAGTATCTTGTAAACCTTTTTTATGGATGGATGTGGCAATTACTTTTCTTGAGGGCTTTCCTTTAACCATTTCAATCTCAGCAAAACCTGCAGTACTTATCCCTACTGAATAGATATTCTTATCTTGACTTCTAATCAGATTTAATCCATTTTTCTCAGATTTGGAATACTTTGGTTCGATCATAAATACATCACGGGATCAGAAATATATAATAATTTCGTTAATATAGCAAGTACACTAATTAATTCTTATTAAAGAAGTAAAACCAATTTAAGGATAGTAAACCGGTACTAAAATGGTCAAAGCCCCTGCCGAGAATTGAACTCGGGATCTCTACCTTACCAAGGTAGCGCCATACCGCTAGGCCACAGGAGCAATAAGAACTAGAATCCCTGTCATTTATATATAAATATTTCTACTTAGAATCAATTCTTGGTGGTGGTGGTAGGGGTAATTCTCCTTCTAACTCTTGGTCAGTTCTAATGTCATATTGTGGAGTTCCCATTATCAATTCTTCTTTACTAACAGCAGATGTATTACTTCCTAACAAAATAGTATGTTTTACTTCTTCTTTAACTTCAATCGGAGACTCAATTACATCTTGCTTAACTTCAGAAATTTTGTTAAATTCTTTAACAAGCTCTGGATACTTTGCATAATATTCTTCAAGCTTTTCTTCTAATATCAGAACTTTGTGGTCAATAACTTCTAACTGCTTTGGATCTTTACGTTCCAACTCTTCGTTAATGTCAATTTGTTGCTTCATAGCCTGTAATCTACGATACATTTGTTCGATTCTTTTTTTCTCTTCAGCACTTAGACTATGTTCTTTTTTAACAACTTCTTGTTGAGATGTTTTCTTTACTTTTTTAATCTTAACTTTTTTCTCTCTAATCCTTAATTCTTCGACTAACTGTCTGCTTAACTCAACGTCAACTTCTGTTCCATGCTTAGCTAAGAACTCGCCAATTAAGTGAGACACTTTTTCTAATCTCTTGTTAACATCTTTGTCATCACACGCCTCTAATTTTCTACGTAAAATTGTAACTTGTCTTTTCAATGAAGATACTTTATTCTTGTCTTCTTTTTCCTTTATATGTAACTTTTTTTCTAAATCAAACACTCCTTTTAGACGATCTTCTAAATGAATAATTTCTTTTCTTAGAGTTAACTTAGGAACATTTTTCTGAGCGGACAAATATTTAACTTCATTAATTTTTTTAATGATCTCTTGTTTAGAAAAACTCATTCTTTCTTTTTCAAGTTGCCTTGCTGCTGTTAATAGCAACTGCATAGATCTTAAAGAACCCATCTTATTTGAACAGTCCCACTCTTTTTTTTCTAATGTCTGGTGGTGGTGGTGGGAAATCCATACTTGGTTCGCCTAATCCTGGTGGTGCATCTCCAAAATTTAATGGGGGTGCAGTTCTTGGTCCACTTGATGGTGGCCCCATAGTATGTTGTATAGGCATCTGTGGTGGTGGAGATCTCATCTGAGGTCCAGGTGGAATAATTGTTGGTCCACTTGGCATTTCATGCTTTTTCCCCATGAAATCTTCTAATTTATCAGAAATTGCAACCATGCCTCTTGCAATAGTTTCGTTTTGAGAAAGAACGGTGCTCATTTTTTCCTTCAGTAACTTTATTTCTTGATGAGGATCTTCTCCTTTAGTTTGTTCTAATGCACTTTGAAAAACATTATTCATTTCGTGAATTGAATCTTTCATACTTTCAATTTCAAGAATAAGCTCTTGCATTTTACTGTCCGGACTACTTAGTTTTTTCTTTAAAGCCTCAACATCATACTTTAGATCTGCTAATAATTGATGAGGGAGAATTTCATAATCTTCTTCTGCCATTTAATACCACCTTGTTTTTTTATAATATATAAGAGGAAGATAATGTAATTTTATTTATAAATGTTTCTTTAAAGTATAATTCTGCTTTAAACCAAAATTTAATATACCTAAATTCTTTCTTCAAGAGAATGTTAGATGTTTTGTTGATAATAATTACGTTAACCGTACTTATATTTTCATCAATTAATGATATTCGTGTCAGGGAAGTTCCTGACTGGTTTAGTTATGGATTGATATTTGCTGCTTTTGGCGTTAGAATTATTTTTGCATTATCTCAGGGATGGCAAATTCTTGCTTCTGGAATCTTTGGATTTCTAGCTTGTTTTGCATTGGCAGTCTTGTTTTATTATTCTGGCCAATGGGGCGGCGGCGACTCAAAGTTATTAATGGGGATGGGTGCAGTGATTGGAATCAGTTTTCCATTTTCAGCAAACAGTTTTACTTTACTCTGGTTTTTATTCGCATTACTCCTCTTTGGAGCAATTTATGGATTACTATGGATGGTGGTTTTAGCAATTGTGCGAAGAAAAATCTTCTGGAAGAATTTTAAAGGTTCAGTAGGAAGAAAGAAAAAGTTACATTTTGCTTTAATCATTGTAACTTTATTCTTTATTGTGTTAACATTAGTTCAACCTTTCTTGCTACCATTAATATTTTTTCCATTAGGATTTTTTTATCTTATTACTTTTATTAACGTTATTGAGAAAAGTTGTTTCATTAAGAGAATTCCTGCTTCAAAATTAACTGAAGGGGATTGGCTAGCTAAAGATGTTAAATTAAGAAACAAAGTGGTTGTTGAAGCTAAAACTTTAGAAAGTGATGATGTTTGGAAGTTACGTTATTTAGAGGTTAATGAAAACATAAAACCTGTAACTGTTAAAGAGGGGGTTCCTTTTGTCCCAAGCTTTTTAATTGCTTATTTAATCATTACATTCGGGGGAAAATATTTCACCTTACTCTGGAAATTCCTTTTAGTTTAGATTTTCTTAAGATTAAAACAATCGCAACCTTTTTATACTAAAAAATATTACTTTCTCTATATAATATTAACATTCAAAAAGAGGTGTACATAAGATGAACAGAAAAGGTTCTCTGAATTTATCAATTCAGGCGATAGTTATTGTTGTTATTGCGTTCGTTGTTCTTGGATTAGGGTTAGGTTTCGTTAGAAATCAGTTTGGCTCCATGGAAGAAACTTCCAGTTCCGTACAAGAACAAATTAAGCAACAAATAATGGATGATCTAAGGACAGGAAATAAAAAGTTAAGTTTTCCAGCCCAAACGGTTACTCTAGAAAAAGGTGATGCAAAGGATATTGCTATTGGTATTAAAAATACTGGTAATAGTGATTTAAACTTTAACATTGAGATTGAAACTCTTAAACAACAAGGTGATGATACTGCAACTGCTGCTGGATTGTTAGCACAAGTAGAATATTTTTACTTAAGCGGTCCTTTTATTCTTAAAACAACTGAAGCAGAAGCTTATAACATTAAGTTAATTGCTTCCGGTGATAAAGGAACTTACCTGGTTAGGTTAAGAATCAACAACGAGGACGATCTAACATCTCCTTATGCAGAAAAATCATTTTACATAAATGTGATTTAGGTGAAAAAGATGGCAAGAAAAAGATCAAAATCAACTGGAAAAAGACAAATGACCGAGGACCAAGAGTTTGAAGTAATGAAACTGGTTCTTGACAAATTCCTTTGGCTAGGCTTTATTGTTATGGGTTGGGGAATGTATCAGTCATTATCGCAAGCAAGCGTAACTGCAGGACTTTGGTACATGATCGCTGGTGCAGTGATGTTAATTCTGTTCTTGGTAATTATTATCAAAGAATATGAAGTCTTGAAATAAACTTTTTTTTATTTTCTCTTTACTTCTTTATACATCTAATTAATCTGTCATAAGGTATGTCACACAAACTAGAATTATTCGTATATGGTACTACAAAGTTAACAACGACGTGGCCTGAACCACCATTCCAACAAACAGTGGCTGTAGAACTTTGATAATCATCATTTGAAGGTCCACTAAACGCTTCTGGTAGGTAATCATATGGTTGGGTTGTATCTCTAATTCCAACTAGTTCATCTTCCGTGGGCAATCTCCAATTATTAATCTCTGCTAAACTTAAGTTCTCACAATATTCAACTGCTTCTTCATAAGATCTTGATCCTGACGTTACTCCTTTTTGCCAAATATTTCCTGTAGTAGAGTCTAAAACAGTGCCATTTCCTTGATCATTATAATCTTCTAACTCAAAACATTGTCCATTTGCACAATATTCGTTTGCATCACAATATTCAACAACTTCTGTTTCTAAACATCCTTGGCTATTTTCTTCACAGCTAATTATAGTATCTGCTAAACAGGTTTGACTTCCTTCATTCTCGCATTCATCTTGACACATTTCTGTAACACATTTCCCATCATCGCAATGAGTGTTTCCAGAACAAGTAAACTCATAAGTTAAATTTCCACAATTATCTTCTGTATAAATATCATCTTCTTGACAAACCTTCCAAGAGGTAACTGGTTCACACTCTTCTTCCAGACAAACTCCATCTATACATCCGAGATTACACTCCTGAAGTTTTTTCATTGGTTTATCACATTCATCAAACGACCATCTTTCATCATCAATACAACCAATGTAGGAAAAAACATTTGAACATTGGTCTCCACATTCTCCTCCATTAAAGTATACTGTCCAAATAGAAGTTGTTGCTCTAAATCCATGTTCAATTGGAATAAATCCATAAATCTCTCCTTCTGCATCTTCTGGAATGAACTCTTGTAAGATATTATTGAGCTGTGTGGTGGCTGAGTTTGCGGCTCCTAAAGAAAATAAATATCCTAAATTGTTTGCGATGATTTGTCCTCCTTTCATTAAATCAACTAATTCCTCTTTGTCTCTACAACCATAACTTTTCCAATTAGACTTTGTCCAATCATGGAAGTTGTGCATTGCATCATCTGATGCGTCAGGATGGACATCTTTATGTGCATTAAAATCAATTTGCCATGAAATTATTGCTATATTGTGTTCACTATTATGATCAAAACAAACTGGTAAAGAAAAAGCGTTACTATCCAAGGAAGATACCATAAAACACTTGAATTTTTCTTGGCCATCAAAATAAAGGACTGTTGAATTATTCCAAACTTGTCCATACTCAGATTCTATCATTATCTTAACAGTTTCTCCAGGATCTTGGAAAGTGGCAATGCCATTTTTATCAGTAATTGCTTCAGAAACTCTAACTCCACCAATTATTTTCTCTAAAGTTTTCTCATTCTCATTTTCACAAGTTTGATTTTCGCAAGTTTCGTCCCATCCACATTCAAGATCAGACTCACAAAACAACTTTCCAGAATCTTCATACTTGCATAATTCATCATCGCAAATAACGCCGAGCTCAGTCCTACACTCAGAATTAGATGTGCATCCTTTAGTTTCCTTAGAATCAATCGGCCCGCAAGCAGCAACCATATATGTTGCTGCTAATAGCAATCCCGTAGCAATTGTATTTTTTAGCCATCCCATTTGGTATGACTAGAGAATAGTAAGAGAGTTTTATAAAATCTTTGATAATACATTATAGACATGGGAAAAAAAGGAGCAATTGGTTTATCGATGAATGTTTTGGTTGTAATTATTATTTCTTTAGTTATGTTGGGTCTTGGAGTGGGATTACTTTACAGTTTTATCGGTGGTGCTTCTGATATAAAGACAACATTAGATGCCAAAACTACACATGAATTAGAACGTTTATTAGTTAATCAAGGAAAAATGGTTGCTTTACCCTTACACGTAGCTAGTGTTGAAAGAGGAGAAATGCACATTTTTGGTATTGGTATCATGAATGTTGGAGAAGTTGGGGAACAATTTTTTATTCGTATTGAATCTTCTGGAGCTTATACTGAAGAAGGAGTAGAGATGACTCTAAACACTGACTTTGATGAATGGTTTTTATTTAATGATGAAGCCATTAGTATTCAAGAAGGAGACAATGTTAAGGAAAGTATTGCTGTAATCGTTCCTGAAGATGTTTCAAAAGGGGAATACATATTTACTGCTAAAGTCTATGTTAACGAGGAACAGTATGGAAATAAACAGAAGTTTATTGTAAATGTGATCTAAATATTTCTAACACTTTTTTTATTTTTATTTACAATAACATTCATAAAAATCATATATTTTTAGACGTTACTGCTCGTTCTACTCACAGTAACATTTCTTCTAAGAATTTCTTTGGATCTTTGGCTTTACTTACAGCATGGCCAATAAGAACACCGTCAGCTCCAAGTAATAATGCATGGCCTAAATCTTCTTTAGAATGAATTCCCGCACCACACAGTAACTTTGTTCTTGGATTAATTTCTTTAATTACTTCAGCGGCTCTTAAAATAACATCTGGCTTTGCTTCTGTAACTGAAATATTTCCTCCAATAAACTCTTTAGGTTCGTAAGCAAGATAATCTGGATTGAATTGCAATACTTTTTTCATCTCAGAGATTCCTGAAGCACAAACAATTGTTTTTAACCGTTTAGCTCGACATTTCTCTATAATATTTTTAAGATATTTACTTGGAATTTTTCTTTCAGAATGATTTAATATTGTTCCTTTAACTCCAATTTTCTTAAGTTCATCTGCTGGGATCCTTCCAGTATTTGATCCTAATTCAACGTGGTCAGTATGCTGAGAAAAAACTGATAAGTCTGTTTTCTGAGCAATTTCTTTAATAGTTAATAATGATGGAGCAATTCCCACTGTATATTTGTTATTTTTAACTTTAGCAATTTTTCTAGCTACTTCTAGCGCTTTATCTGCAATTGTTTCCTTGTACGTTTTGAAATTGATTAATACTAAGTGGCTCATTTTTTTCTTTAAATTCTATATCTATATAATCCTTTGGTTTACCTTTTTTAACTTTGTTGAGCATTCTAAAGAGGTAACTAAGTATGAAAATAACTATTATTACTGGAATTAAGAATAGTACAATATGGAATATTAATGCTAACACTGCGATTGTTATTACAATAAAAACTAGTATTGTAATCCATGCTTTAATGCCGTTTATTTTAATTATCATTTTTCATCCTCCTTGCAATAAAAATAGTTCCTCCTGCAATCATTACTGCGGTTATCATAATTCTTGCACTAATTGTTATGAAAAAGTTAATTGGAAATGTTTGAATTAACAATGAGTCTATTGGAAACAGCCAATTACCCTGTGGAAAGAATATTTTATGAAATGCTGTAAATGCAAAATTAAAACTAAGAAGAGTAAATAATAAGGTTAATCCTGAGAAGATTAATGAACTAACCCCTCCATAAAGAAACAGTTTCTTAATAATTTCTTTCTTTCTTTTATTTGCTGTAATCATGAACGTAACAACAACTAAAGAGAGATAAAAACAGTAATCTACAACTTTCATAACTCCTTTAACATCTTCTAGATGGGACGCTTCATTAACAGTATAATTTAAATTCAATTCTGCTTTATTATCTAAGAAACTAATTGTGGACTGTTGATTTTCTGTTAAAGTAGTAGTTCCAAGAGAAACTTTGTAACTAAATAACATTATTAAGATTGTAAAAAATATACAGAATGTTATTGTTATAACTTGTTCTTTTTTTATTTTCATGTTAATTCGTAATCTAGTGTTCCAATTTCATAGTCTTGAGAATACTTTAATTGTAATTTTGGATCTTTATTATTTGCTTTATTGAATATATCTTTTTCTTCAGCTTTATTCAATAGGTCAACTGAAGCATTGTCAATAGCAACAGGATCTTTACTAAATAAAATTCCAATATCCTTGCCTACAATGGGATTTTCTCCTGAGTGACAATCGCAATATTTTGAAACATTTTTAATGATATTGATGTAAAATGTTTTCTTTGAAGCTTTAATGGTTGCATAGGCCCCTTGTGCAAGTAAGTCATCAAATAGTGCTACTTTAGGAACTAAGGCTTTTTCAGGGCATTTAATAATACAAATGCTGCAACCCCAACAAGCATTTTCATTATTAACAAAACTTCCACTTTCTATGGTACAAGATTTTGCAGGACAAAGATTTTCACAAGTTCCACAAGCAGTGCAATCTCCTTCTAATACTGGTTTGCATCCATTGTGCATGTCAGCTTTACTTTTTGTAGTTGCGCCACCCATACTTAGATTTTTAATTGCTCCACCAAATCCTGCACAAGCATGTCCTTTAACATGACTTAGGACTAACATGCCGTCAGCTTCTGCTAATGGTTTACAAACTTGAAAGTTCATATCTTTTGTTTTTATTTCAACATAATCATTACTAATAACAATGGGGCAACCCATTTTTTCTCCAGTATATCCATGTTCCTTAGCAGTTTGAATGTACTTCTCCACAGTATCTCTTCCACCAGGATATAATACAATGGAATCAAAGATGAATGGTTCTGTTCCTAACTCTTTTAACACATCTATTAATGGTTTAACATCTTCAGGTCTTAAGTAATGTAAGTTGCCTTTTTCTCCCATATGCATTTTTATGGCAATTTTATCTCCTTTAGAGAATTGATTTGTAAGTTGAATTTTTGCTTCTTTAGAAAATAAATTAAACTCTTTGATTAGCTTTACTTTGTTCATTATACTGGGTAAGAGAAAACTATTTAAATAACTTTCTTGCCTTTAATTAATATGGAAAGTCCAAACCCAATTTTGTTTTATGATGAAGTGCAAAAAACATATCAATTAGAGTTTGTTCCTTCTGTTGATGAAGGAAGTGATAGAATTCTTGGCAGAGTAAGATTATATGCCTTTGATTTAGAAGGAATTGCTGATCAGATAAGGGTGAATCAGAAAGATATTAATCCTTTAGCTCTAATTCCTTCCATTCCTGATACGCCCATTTCTAGAAAAGAAAGATTACAAGATTACGTTCCTGTTAGTGATTCACAGGTACAAGAAGTAATAAATTTGCTTCGTTAGTTTTTTCTAATATGCCAGATTTTATAGTAATAAATCCATGCTATTGAGAATATCAGAAATACTAAAGCAAGTAACCAAAGCATTAAAGAATTTTCAACAATTGCTGAATAGACTAAAACTAGGATCGCAGAAATACTCCAGATGATCTTTAGAATCAACATAATCTCATAATGTTCTTTTTTCTTACAGAAAATTGAAGCTCCACCAATCCCTAGTAATGCTGCTCCAATAACTCTTGCTAAGAATAAATTTTCTACTGGTAGGGAAAGTAGCTGCATAAAGAGTCCTGGAAAGAAGATTAAGGGGATTGCAAAAATAATATCTACAATAAAATGTAATTTAAACCATATTATTAATGATTTAGGTAGTTTCATAAAAATAAGAGAAATAAAAGAAATATAAAAAGTTAACTAATTACAGCCGCAGCATGAACCACATTCATCAGGAGAACAACCTTCTTCGTCATCGTCCTTTTTAGCTTTCTTTTCTTCTGGTTCATTAACACCAACAACCTTAATCTCAAAAGTTAAGTCTTTTCCAGCTAATGGGTGATTAATGTCAATTTTAACTACATCATCTTTAACTTCTACGATTTTAGCAGGAACTTGTTGTCCAGTTGGAGCTTGCATGATTAACATCATACCTTCTTTTGGTTCCGGTTCTGCTGGTAATTTGTCTTTAGGAAATTCTTGAACAAGATCTTCTCTTACTGGTCCGTAAGCTTCGTCAACTTTTAAAGTAAAAGTTTTCTCTTCATCCTTCTTCATTCCTTCAACATTGTTGTCAAAACCAGGGATTACTTGGTTTGCACCAACTTCAAAACAAAGTGGTTCTTTACCTTCGGAACTATCGAAAACGTTACCATCTTCTAATTTTCCTGTATATGAGATCTTAACTTTATCTCCTTTCTTGATTATATCTGTCATTTTATTTGTATCCTCCAATTTAACTTAAAATCTGTGTTATTTATATAAAGTTATTGGTAAAAAGAAAATTTCAATGTTTTATTCGCACCTCAGTAATTTGCGGTGTTATTGCCATTTTTATTGGGTATTGGCTATCTTTTCCTGAATCATAAACTCTTTGCTCAACTCCATCCACAAAATCTGGTAGAAATGGGTCGAAGATTGTAATTCCGCCATCTTTTCCTCTTATTGCTGGAACTGTTCTTTTTGGGTGTTCATGGATCCTTGTTGCATCTGGATTTTCAATTCTGTATGCATAACCTACAACCTCTAAGTCTGGTCTTAAGAGATTTAATCTTTCAACAGCAAAAACATCTGGGCCTTGACCTCTTGCATTTTCTACTGCCCAGGATGATATGCTAGGAACAAACTGTTCTAAGTCTACTCCTGAATTGTACTCTGTGTAAATTTGTGTTGCTAATCTTTCTAATTCTCTGTTCATCTTTCTAATCTCCTTGCATATTCAGTTGTTCCAGGCAGAACAAACTCATTTCTAATTCTAACGGATCCTGTTCTTAGGTTTGCATTCATTTCGTCCCAAGTTGCATTTCCATCCATTTCATCAATAACTCTAAGTAAAGCGTAAGTGTTAATTGGTCCTTGTCCTTGTATTCCTTCTCTAACTCCAAATACTGGTCTTTCTGGTTTTGCTAAATTATCAATAAATGCTGCAGATTGACATCCTCCTAATAAATAAATTGTATTCTCTGCTTCATGACCTTCTGTGGTTCTTTGCAATGGAATCATGTCATCAGTATGTCCTCGCAGAGCAATAATATTATACTTTTTATTTGGAACTCTTTCTCCTTCAGTTCTGATATCTATTGTAACTTCATTCCCATGAGCGTTAACAATGTTGGCTTGAGTTTCTTCACCATTAATATAAATTGATCTAATGCCATTATCGTGACTTTTAAGAGTTTCAAGAACATAATCTTTCTCCATTTGGTTTGCACAATAAGCTAAAACAGTTCTATTACTAAATCTACTTAGTGGCCAAACACCATTTTCTGGTTTTGGAGTTAGGCTGTCGATCCATCCTGTAATCGTTCCTGAAACTTCTTCAGATCCCTCTGCAATTATTTCTGGAATGTCGATGCTTGGAACATAAAATGCACTATCTGTATCTTGATAATCTGGAGCTACTGGTCTCTCTATTCTGTCAGATTCTACTGGTTCTTCAGAAGTACAACTTCGAGCTAATCCTCCTGTTAACAAAAGTGCTGCTACGGAACTTCCAACTATTAAAGGATCTTTAACCCTTTCCCTAAATGATCTTGGAAATTTTCTCCTAAGATTTTTATACTGGAATCCAATCTTTTTCCCTAAAGATTTAGCCCAATCCCATTTATCTGCAGCTTTTTCATATGCTGCATTTGCTCCCTTAACTGCAAGCCTTCCTACAGCTTCAGAGCCTCTGCAAACAGCTTCTGTTGTTACATAAGAAACTCCCATAGCTGCCATTAAAGCGTGGGCAGCTCCTAACCTCACAATTTTTTCTTTTTTGGACATATTAGTAGTATCTCTATTTTTGTATAATACATCATAAGTAAAATTAACTGCTTTTTCTAAAGAACGTTCAACGGCTCCATCTTCTGCAAAAATCAAATTAGAAGAATGATTTAAACTTACAGAATTCCGCTTTGGATTGCCCTTTACTAATTGTTCTAACATGGGACTATAATAACAAACTCTCTTTATAAACCTTTTGGTTTATAATCACTGTTGAGTAGTAAAACTTATAAACGAAAAGCCTTTTCAATAACTTAGGCTTAGAAAATCAAAAATGAATATGACAATGGATAATTTAATCGGAAAAGATGGATTCCTTGTAGTTAAACATAGTGTCCTTAATGGAAATTCTTATGATATTGGGGAACACATTGAAGACGCTTTAAGTTATCAAAAACATTTAGGGGATAGGGTTGCAGTACCTTGCTTTGAAGGTGATTTATTACAAGTTGCTGAAACTGGGGAAGTAGTTCTTACTCATCAAAACTTTTTCCCATTAACCCAGGCCAGGTATGAAACTCTAAGAGAAAGGAGATTAGCAATTTCTTTAAATGAAGTTTTGGATCGTGTTGGTGGATATAAACAACGCAACCCCGATCAAAAGTTGATATTGTGCTTTGAGCCAAAGCCAATCACTACAGATGAGACTTTGAATCGAACTGTTGAGAAATTAAAAGAACATGGAATTCAAGACGCCTATTTTGACACTTTCTTTGCGGGAAGATTAGCTGCACTGGGAAAGGCATTTGCTAAACACCAATTCACTTTACCTCGAAGTTTACATATTCTTGGAAATGTTGGTGAAGCTCGTTTACATTTAGAAAGAACTCCCTCTGAAGATTATGATATTGTAACAGTGCCTTCTGGTGGATCGATTGGTTATGTCGGTGAAAATTCTATCTATGGAGCTGTTGGTTCTGTTGAAAAACTTGAATGGGCTGCTGCACATGAAGGTATTCGAGGGGCTTATGTTCGACTTAAAGAAGGATCTGGAGTTAAAGGAAATTTAGTTAAGTTATGGAACTCAGTAACTAACACAGAAAAACTAAGAAGAGCTAACTTATGTTTGTATGAAGGTTAATTTATTTTACTAATTTCTTTAATTCTTCACTTATTACTTTGCCAGAAGCTTTTCCTGCTAACTCTTTCATACAGATCCCCATCAAAGCTCCCATCGGTGCACCTTTATTATTCTCAACAATTTCTTTAATCTTTTTAGAAATTTCGTCGTTAGAAATTGTTTCATAATTCTTCAAATCAAACTTATTTTTAATCATGTCAATTAAAACATCGATGGCAATGTCTTTGTGAATTTTATCTTCGTGTAAATATCTGAAAAAGTCTCTAAAGTTATCAGGACTTAACTTACTAACGTCCATTTGATATTTTCTTTTAATTTCAACTAAGGTGGCGGTTAAAACATCTGCAATAAATGCCGGCTTAATCTGCTTATATTGTTTAACAAATTCTTCAAATAATTTAACTTTATCAGATTTTGCAATGTACTGTGCTAAATCTGCACTTAAATTAAACTTTTTCTGATAACGTTTAATCTTCTCTTCTAATAATTCTGGAAGTTCAACTGAATAAGGATCAGTTTTAATCATTGGAACATCTGTTTCTGGATACATTCTTGCCGCTCCTGGCATTGGTCGTAAGAATGAAGAAGTTCCATCATCTTGTGCTTTTCTAACTTCTTTAGGAACACCATCAAATAGTTCTAACGCTCTTTCATGAACTGCTTCTAAAGCAATTCTACACTTCTCTTCAGAAGCCGCAACCAAAATGAATGCATCTTCTTTAGAACATTTCAACTCTTTATTTATCAAAGAAACTTCTTCTTCAGTAATGCCATAATTTGGAAGCTCGTCAGAATGAAAAATTCCTTTTACTCCTGCTTTAATTTTTGCTCGTCCTGCAAACTCTGTTCCCAGTCTATAATTTGGTTGCAATTCCCTTCCAACCATCCCTGAAAATCCTTTTAATTTAACGGACATAACTTTCCCTTTGTTTTTGAAAGCAGAAATTACGACTTTTGAAACAGACTTTTTTAATAATGAACTTAAATCAATAATTTCTAGTGGATTTAACTCCTTTCCTTTTAATTCATCACGAATTTTAACTAATTCTAATTGTCTTTTAACTTCTAATTCCACAAACTTTGGAATCATTTTTAGATCTTGAGCACCTTTAATTTCAACACGACGACCTTCTTTAATAGAAACGTTAACATCTTGTCGGATTGTTCCTAATCCTCGTTTTACATTGGGCAAACTTCTTAATAACATCCCTAACTTCTTAGCAGTTTCTAAACATTGTTCTGGAGTTTTAATGTCTGGAGCAGTTCCAATTTCAATTAATGGAATGCCTAAACGATCTAATCGATAAATTTTCTCATTAGAATCTTCAGAAACTATTTTACATGCATCTTCTTCTAAAGATAGGTTGTCTATCCTAACAATGCCTTCAGAAGTTTCGATTGCTCCATTTCTAGAAACTAACGCTGTTCTCTGAAATCCTGATGTATTACTTCCATCAACAACAGTCTTACGCATAACTTGAATTATTGGAGAGACGTGTGCATCAACCATTTTTGAAAATTGTAATGAGGCATACAATGCATCTTGATTCATTTCATGTGGTGGTTCTCCATCAGTCTCAACTAAACAGGTGGAGTTAGAATATCCTTGATAAACAAACATTTTGTTCCTAATTTGTTCTTGCCTGGCTGCAATGTCAATCCTACCAGACTCGCCAGCAACTGCTCGCAGCTTCCTTTTAATAACAAAATCTGGCTTGTCATCTCTAATTTTGGTAGGACATTCACAGAATAACTTCTTCCCTTCAAGCTGTTGATGAATTTCAATTCCCGATTTTAAGCCAATTTTAGAGTAATCCATTAAAATACCGTAGAATTAGGGCATTTAAAAATGTTTAGTTAAGCATATTCTCAAAATACCAAAATTATTTATATTACTTAGGCTTTACCAGCTAAAACGATAAGTGAAGGTGGAAATATGTTTTGTCCAAAATGTGGTTCAATATTAAGGCCTAAAACAAAGGCTGGAAAGAAAGTATTATTCTGTAGTTGTGGCTTTAATAAAGCTCTTGAAGAAGAGGACACGTCTACAGAGATTAAAGAAACAGTTCCTGGAAGGAAGAAAGTTGAGGTTATTGAACAGCTTGAAACTCATCCAAAAATT
>Ga0233431_1004406_pt1 | contig 15142 bp, 9 predicted proteins | sample SI_118_April2016_FD_179867 | JGI IMG/M metagenome (GOLD analysis project Ga0233431, IMG submission 179867) | Seawater microbial communities from Saanich Inlet, British Columbia, Canada - SI_118_April2016_200_MG | ecosystem: Environmental > Aquatic > Marine > Inlet | place: Canada: British...
ACCCCATAGGTGATAGGGGATGAGAATCAGCGGTGTTCCTTCAACGGATTTGGCTTCGATCACGGTCGTTCCACCCAGTAAATCAGTAGAAAAACTTTTCTGAAACGTGTCAGCGTCAATCTGGGCGCTGAATATATCAATATCCGGATTGTCGATGTTTTCGAGACAATAGACCAACGGACCCAACGAGAGCGCGGCTTTGCCATCATGCCCTTTGACTTTCGGATGGGCACGGTGCAACTGGATATCCATATTGAACTCGATCTCTATCACATCGCCGGGAGACCACTCACGCTTAAGTTGCCAGAATTGACTTCTGCGTGGGTCATAACCGGAAGCTGTTTGGGTAGTGGTTGTGAGGGTATCCGGCGTTTCGATGGGCATCCCGTTCAATTGAGCAACCAGGCCCAAAGTCCAGGAGGGAACGCGGATGTGCAGGTTGATTTTCTGTTTCTCAGGGGGATCAACTTCAATTCGCACAGACCCACGCCAAGGTAATCCGGTTTCCACTTTGAGTTTCACGTTCTCAAATTGAGCTTCGCTGTTCACGTATTGATGCAGCCAGATATTGTCCCCGTCATGGGAGTATAGGTAGGCTCCCAGACCAGCCCAAGTGCGTGAGATATTCGACGGACAACAGGGAATTTCATACCAAGGCTGGCGGGTCACACCGCCTCGGCAGGTCAGCGGATTATTGTAGAGGTATTGCGTGCCGTCTGCCCCCATGCCAACCCCAGACGCGTTATAAAGCTGCCACTCAAAAAGATCGCTGTATTGAGATTTACCTGTTAGCTGCGCCATCTCCCAATTCCAAAACATGCTCCCTAAGGCGGCACAGGTTTCGGCGTAGGCAATTTCGGGGTCGAGTTCGTAATCGTTGCCGAAACCTTCGAGCGCGGGCAATGAGCCTATCCCACCGGTGACATACATCCTGCGGGTGACCATGTGTTCCCAACATTGCTCAAGGGAAGAGGCGTATGAATTATCCTCGGTTGCGCGTGCCAGCATGGCAATAGCCGTTTCCAAATAGGCAAAGCGCACTGAGTGCCCAACCGGAAGAAGTTGCTCTCGAACCGGAGCATGTTGCTGAAAATATTTCCCAGTAAAGGCATTCCACATCCAACGGGCAGTGATATTCCAGGGCTTCTTGGCTTCGTTCCCGGCAGGCACCTGAAAAGGCGTAAATTCGGGGTGCGCTGCCAAATACGCTGCCCGCCGCTTTTTCACTTCCTTCTCCCGTTTTTCTACAGCGAAATTTTGCTGAAAGATGGAGAGACCGAAGGCGCTTTCCCTGCCGCGCTGTTCAATGAATTGACGCGCCATTTCCAAATAATCGCTTTGTCCGGTTGCCTGGAATAATCGCAGCAGGGCGATTTCGATTTCCTGATGACCAGGGGTATGTTCTGCCCCTTTCCCCTTGAAGTCCGCTACGATCCTGTCCGCAGCTTGTTCGGCGATCTTGAGCAGGGTGCCACGCCCCGTTGCTTCGTGGTGCGAAACGCCAGCTTCGATCAGATGACCGTGACAATACAACTCATGCTCGATCTGCAAATTCGCCCAACGAGTATCCGGAAAATGGATTTGGTTATAGGTGTAGATGTATCCATCGGGTTGCTGGGCACGCCCGATCAGGTCAATAAAATTATCCATAAGGGCAGCCAGCTTTGGGTCCGGGTGCGTGGCGTAGACTCGGGCGGCAGCATCGAGCCATTTAAAAGCGTCCGAGTCAGCAAAGAACCAGCCTTCGCGGAATCCATCTGCTTCACCCGCTGCGATACGGAAATTTTCGATGCTGCCAGATGCTTCAAGCTGCTCCCATTGATGGAAGATCGCTGTTTCAGCGTTGAGATTTAATCGATCGCCCCAGAACCCTGAGAGAACTTTTGTTTTACTCATATCTTTTCTCCCAACGTGTGAACACCAGCGGGATCAGGGAAAGCAAGGCGATAACGGACCCCACCTGAAAAATGATTGGCACAGGAATAAAACCAGATTCGCCATTAATCACTGTGGGAATGCCGAAATTTTGGATCAGGGTCGAGCCAAGCCAGGGACCGATCACCATCGGAATGGCGATCCAGAAAATCATGCGGATGCCGAGGAATTTGCCCCGATTCTGTTCGGGAAGAAGATCCTTCAGCCAGGCTACCGATGCGATCCCGGAAGCAGTCGCAAATGCTTGCCAAACCAGCCCCGTGAATGCCAGCAAGAGCAGGGTATTGACCCGTGAAAGCAGGATGCCCCCTATACTGCTGATAACAATGGCAACACCGATCATTGTTCGTTTATCCCAGCGATCAGCCAGAAGCCCAAAGGGAATCGCAAAGACTGCACTTCCTAGCATGACGGCACCACCGATAATGCTGAACTCCGTTTTGGTCACGCCGACGAAATTTTCAAGGTAAACGATCAGATAGGGCATCGAGACCTGCATCCCGATGCTGCTAACCATAATGAACAATAAAAGGGTAAACAGGTCGCGATTTTCTTTGAGTACATCAACCTTGAAAAGCTCGGTGAATTCCTGCCAGAAAGGCGGGCGGGAGACATTATCGTCGAGTTCATTCGTTGGAGTATCTTCCAGCAGGCTGCCAGCTATAAGACCAACGACCATCACAATCCCGCCAAGACTATAGAAGAAAATAAAGTAGCCGAAGGAGTCGATCAGTATTCCCGCCGCAACCATCGAAACGATTTGAGCAAGGAAGAGACTCATGTTCAGCACGCCTTCCACCCTGCCGCGGTTTTCGCTGGTGGCGATATCTGCTGTCCAGGCATTGAAAGCGGCATCGTTAGCAGTGGAACCAAAAAAGGTCATCACAGAATCGGCAACTACAACCATGACCACAGCCATGCTGACCACTTTGATGTATGAGACCATCGGGAAGAGAATGGTTGACAGTCCCCAAAGCATATAGCCTATAAAAATATAGGGGCGCCTTCGCCCCCAGCGAGATCGAGTGCGGTCGCTGAGCGTACCCATTAGCAGCGTGGTCAGGGTCGCCGTAATTGCACTGGCTGCGACCATCCAGGCTACGGGACGGGGATCGGGAGTGATCGTATCAAAGACAAAGGTGTTAAACCAGGAGTTCTCTACGGCCCATGCGATTTGTCCGGTCAGCGCCAAGGCTGCCATAACTATCCAGGAACGTGAAGTGATCTTGCTGAATGAAGTGTTTTTCATTTTATATCCATCCCAAAATGCCCGCAAAGACGACCATCATCAAAACATCCAATACAGCGAAGGCTCCAATAAAAGTGATCTGCTTTTTGGGCTTCCAGTCATAGCAATAGAAAGCAGCCAGAAAGAAAGGAATGTAAACCGTCAGAAAGACCGGGAAAGCTCCCCACCAAGGATAAACCCAGACAAACGTGGGTGTTTTTGCCAGAAATATCTCTACAAAGCCAAAGAAAGCTGCATTCCCGATCACAAAAAGCAATCGGTTATTGATCCCCATGATCTTCATTTTGGGGTCTTCTGGGAGCAACTTACTCAGGACAAGACCTGCGATCGAGAACATAAAGCTCAACTCAATACCCACCCCGATCAAGATCAAAAAGGATGTACCGGTTGGAACAGTCCACAAGGCATGACCGCTAAAATGCTGGATAAGAGCGTTTATAATCTCGTAAAACCAGTGCACAGAATACAAAGCCAGCCCAGCTGCGATGCCTTTCCAATTTTTCTTGGATATTTCATTCATATATACGTAAACCACCAACGCAAGAAAAGTGATCACGTACCACTGGAAGTTATCGCCCTTACGTAGAATATCAAGCGCCATTTGGGTTACTTCAGGATTATTCATGGGTTCCTCCACAGAATTACGATTCAAATAGTCGACAATTCATTTTACAACAAATCTCTACCCCACAGGTAAACTGATGCCTGTAGGGTAGAGAATTCCCCGATACATCCAATGATCTCAAAGCATATTCCCGCGCAGGGCAAACCTTTCAGGTTCCTGTTACGCCTATCATTGATATGCTCACCTATGAGTTATTCGTAAAAATGAGAGAAGAAAACAAAACCTATTCAAAACACTGCAAGAAAAATAATTGCCTGCTATCCGGTCATCTAAAATGTGCCTGCAACCTGACTTGGGGAGCACGCACGGCAGCCCATCGCCGCAGCCGCAAAGGGGAATGGGTTGAGCGCAAGACTCCGATTAGCACATACTTCTGTTCTCAACCACACAAGGAGCTTAGACCGCCGGATTGCCCCAAATCCGTGAACGCCAAAGATGCGGAAGCCCAGGTTTGTTTGACGGTCGAGCCGTCTTTCTCGTCATTTTTTGCGAAATGCCTGCTACTCGAGTAAGGTATTGGGTGCCCCTGTGATAAAAAAAGAGCCTGACAGAAAATTTGTCAGGCTCTTTTGCATTTGTGATGAGAAAAAATTAATCAGCCGCCAGGGCCAAATGGTGCAGTTCCAACGGACGGAATTTGTAGCCATATACACGATTGCTACCGGGCTGGATTGGTTTGGGTAACTTTATAACTTGTTTGCCTACTGGGGCTTGGGATAATGGATATAAATCTTGCTTGGATATTACGTCTGTTGTCTCACATCAAGCGGTGGACACACCATTCGCATGTTATGTGCAAAAAGTCGCGTTCTTCCCGCACCCGTACCGTTGCCAACCTTTCCATCAGGCAGTCATCATGCCGCCCTGGTTGCCAGGTAAATCAGCCGCCAGAGATGGAGTTGCTCGTAGGGGATTTGCCCGTCGAGAACATCGAAGATGGGACGCAGAAAATCGGGGCCGAGATCGTTGAAGGCTTGTATGACCCGAAGTTCATCCTGCGTGGCGAGTTGGCTGCTGGCCTTTAGCCCCTCCACCCGCAGCGGACGCCCGGCGGCGTGCGCTTTTTTGAGATGCTTGAGAATGGTGCCTTCGGTGAAGCCTAAATCGGCGGCGATGGCGGCAATCGACTCACCGGACTGATATTGCTTGTAGATGTAGTCGGTGCGCTTGTGCGTGGCGGGTTGCGAATGGCGGGTGGCAGGCGTCGGCGCGGGTTTGGGGATGGGCTGGAGATCGTTTTCGGCGCAATAAGCCTGGATAACGGGGAGAAAGTGCGGGGCATATTCTTCGACTTTGCGCTGGCCTACGCCGTAAATCTGGATCAGGGTTTCAGGTGTTTGGGGGAAATAGGTTGCCATTTCAACCAGTGAACGGTCGTTGAAGATGACATAGGGGGGCACGTTGCGCTCGGCGGCCAGTTGGGCGCGCAGGGCACGCAACAGTTCGAACAAGCCGGGGTCGTGGGCGGCTTTGGGGGCCGCGGCTACGCCGGGGATGGCTCCGGGCAGCGCGCCAAAGAATTCGCCGCCATCCAGAACGGCGCGGCCTGCTTCGGTGACGCGCAGCGATCCGTGGGGCGGGGTGCGCTGCAACAGTCCCTGGCGCACAAATTGGGTTGCCATATGCCGCCATTGATCTTTGGTGTAGCCGTTGCCTTTGTCGTAGATTTCGAGCTGGTCGTGTTTGAATTGCAGAATCTTTTTGGCGCGCGAGCCGCGTAAAACGTCAATCAGATGGGCGGCGCCGAAAATCTGCTCGGTTTGCAGAGCGCAATTGAGCAGGAGGCGCGCCGGGGCGGTTAAATCAATCTGGGCAGAATCAGCATCGGGGTCGGCCTGGTCGTCCTGTTTTTGGGCAAGGCAATGATCACAGGCCTCACAATCTTCATCGGGGAATTTTTCACCAAAATAGTTTAGCAGTGGGATGCGGCGGCAGGTTTGGGTTTCGACGAAGTCGAGCATGGCTTGCAGGCGCATTTCGGCGCCGCGGCGCAGTTCGGGCGGCTCCTGGTTGATGAAGTAGCGGATCGTGCCCACGTCGCCGTAGGCGTAGAGCAGCAGGCAATGTGCGGGCAGGCCGTCGCGCCCGGCGCGGCCGATTTGCTGGTAGTAGCTTTCGATGTTTTTGGGCAGGTCGTAATGCACGACGAAGCGCACGTTGGATTTGTTGATGCCCATGCCGAAGGCGATGGTGGCGACCATGATGAGCGCGTCTTCGTAACGGAAGCGGTGCTGGTGGGTGCGGCGGTCGGCGTCTTGCATCCCGGCGTGGTAGGGCAGCGCCGGGTAGCCCGCCGCGGCCAGTTGGGCGGTGAGGGTGTCTACCCCATCGCGGGTGGCGCAGTAGATGATGCCGGCCTGGTTTTTATGGGTATCGAGAAAAGCGCGCACTTGGGCGACGCCTGCAATTTTGTCGTCAACACGCAAGATCAGATTCTCGCGGTTAAAACTGCTAATAAATTCGTTGGCGTCGCTGATGGCGAGCGAAGTTTTGATGTCGGCGCGCACGCGGCGGGTGGCGGTGGCGGTTACGGCCAGTGTAACCGCCTTGGGTAAACGCTCACGCAGCCCGGCCAGTTGGCGGTATTCGGGGCGGAAATCGTGCCCCCACTCCGAGATGCAGTGCGCTTCATCAATCACCAGCGCGTCCACGGAGATGTTTTCGAGCAGGCTCATCGTTTCAGGGCGCAGCAGGGTTTCAGGCGCGGCGTAGAGCAGTTTCACATCCCCGGCCCGGATGCGCTCGACGGTGGCATCGTATTCGGCAAAGGTCAGTGTGCTGTTGAGATAGACGGCGGCAATGCCCCACTCGCGCAACTCCAGCACCTGATCTTCCATCAGCGAGATCAGCGGCGAGACCACCACGGTCAGGCCAGGGAAGAGCGTGGCGGGCAGTTGGTAGCATAGCGATTTTCCGCTGCCGGTGGGCATCACTGCCAGCGAGTCGTGCTTGCGCAGTACGTTTTCGATGATGCGGCGTTGTAAAGGTCTGAATTCGGGATAGCCGAAGGTTTGCTGGAGGGTGGATTCGAGTTCGGCGGTAGCGGTTGTAGACCTCAAAGGTCTCAGCGAGGATTCTTCCGCCGGAGAATTTTTTGGTGAGACCTTTGAGGTCTTAACGGAGAGCCGCAGCAAAGCCTGATCTTGCGAGATGATCTCATCGTTCTCGTCAATATGCAGCACTTCAATGCCTTCAGCGCTCAGCGTTTGACCGATCAGGCGCGTGCGACGGCAGTTTTCGGGCTTTATTTCGGCGCACAGCAGCGCCACGCGATGACCCTGTCGGCTGGCGTTGTGCAGGCGTTCAATGCCGCGGCGGTAAAAAGGCTGGGCGGCCAGTTTGGCGTAGTCGATCACCCCATCGATATAGCAGGCTTCATCGTCTGGCCTGCCGCCCAGGGTATCGCCCATGAAGACATAGCGAATACCATTCGCTTGCAGCGCATCTTCCAGCGCGGACTTGGTAAATTCCGGCTGGTGACGCGAGTAGGGCTGCGAGCGCACATCGATCAGAAATTCGATCTGGTGGGCTTTGAGCGCGGCGAAAAAGGCTTCGTTTTCTCTGGCTCCATAGCCGATGGTGTAGATGGGAGTGGGGGGCATTGCCTCTATTATTTTCGCCGACCGCGGCGTCCGCGTTTGGCTTTCTTTTGAGTTTGTGGCTCCTGATTGGGCGCGCTGGTGGGCAGCGAACGGGAGCGCTGTTGCGGTTGTCCCGTACGCATGGATGGATGTTCAACTTCCTTTCCATCCAATGTGTGCAATATAATTTCTGCCGGGCTGGGGCGATTATGCTTGAGATTGCGCAACCCGTCCATGGCTCCAACAAAATCTACATCTTTGGCCCTTTGCCGAATTGTCCAGCTTTCCGTCAGATCAACAATCCGTTGGTATAGTTCACGTGCAATTTCTCTGTCGCCCAGATCATGTTCAAAAAGCGCCAGGCGGATGATAACATCTGTGTCGTTAGGGGCCAATTTATAGGCACGCTTTAAAGCTTCGTGCGCGTCAGAGTAACGCATTAACATACGCAGCAAAGAACCCATTCTGGCATATAGTGAAGCGTCTTTTGGGTTTAATGCAATTTGGCGGCGGTATTCATCCAAACCATCCAGCGGATGCATCGGTTCGCCGAAAACAACCGAACTGAAATACAACACCCGCGGATTTGCTGTAAATTTCTTAGTCTTTTTCCCAAAGAGCATTTTGGCCATGTCCATAAAATTATCGGGGGCCATTAAACGCAAATGAGCCATACTGGTCAACTCATATTGATCCGATACGTTGCACTTGGGACACACAACTTCATGGTCAAGGATATAGGCGCTATATTTAGTTGTACCAGTGTCTTCAGTATCCAATGAATTGTGATCTACAAGCACATATTCCGTGAAATGTTCGCGTGTGCGACCACAGGCTTTACATTCCAGCGGGAGATACAGGCCATCTTCCCTGCGCTCTGTGGGGATGGGAGGAAGACCCCATTCTTCATGCACATCACCTAAATGTACCCAACCCGGTTCCAGACGGTCTTCATCATAGACTTGTTTAATCTCCGGGTACAGTTCGCGGGCATCTAAATTCAAAGAATCACCAACCAGACGGGCAATGAACTGTTCTTCGTTGGCTTTATAGGCTTCGGGGCGCGTAAACAGCGTGCGGAACAGGGCGATCACATCTTTACGCAAATGTGGGATGTGTTCAACCCGCTCGACCAAGGCTTCTGCAGCCGAGCCGCGGAGATGCGTACTATACTTCCGGTCGGCGGCCATGTCTTTCAAAGCCTGCGTGGTGTAGCCACCAATTTTGCCAATCTTGCTGGAAAGCAGTTCTACATGCCAATTCCCCTCGGCCTGATCCAGCCACGAGCTGAGCAATGAAAATTCTTCGGGGGCTTTGTCTCGCCAGATGCGTAGCAGATTTATGGCGTGGAGATGACCCCATTCGCTGTCTTCGTCATACGCCAGATGAATCAAGAACGGGATTAACACCTTCCCTGCGGCAAGGATTTCATCGTAAAGTACATCATCTGCCTTTTCACCGAGTTCAGCCAAGCGCACAATTTTAGCTGGATAGGGGAGGTCGGAATCAGCTTCTTTCGCAAATTCTGCGGGCAATTCCAATGCGGCCTTAAAATTTGCCAAAATGTCGGCATCAATCGCTTCCAACTTGTCGGCGGCGCTTTGCGACTGTTCGCGGGCTTCATTTCGCATTTCTGTCATTTGCTCGCGGAGACCTTCAGGGTCTTTCTTTTTGATTAGTTCCAGGCCGCGTTCCAATACATCCACAGCTAAAGCGGGAAGCCCCGCACGGGGCAATGTCATCCCCAATCCATTGTACAGCCAGACATTACCGGGCTGATCATGGATTAATTGCGTTGAGAGTGCCAGACCTGTATTGAAGTCGTCCGCCGCCAAATAAATTTCGGCCAGGTCGCGATAAATATATACACGGTTTCCCCCTTCAACATGTTGCTCAAGAAAGGCCAGCATGGCATAACACCAGGCTAGAGCGGTTCCGGGGGTACTGCGGTAAAAACCGACAACATCCAAATACAGCATTTCATAATCAATCATGTCGTAGGACATCTCTGATGATCGCAAAATCAATTCACTAACCGCGATAAATTTGTCGTATTCTCTTGATTCGCTAAAATGCTGACCGACAGCGAGAAGATCGTTATCATCATACATACCCACAGGTGTCGCCAGAATTTGCTCGCGCGTCAATGGTTCAAAAATCGCGAGTATTTCTTCTCTCTTCATTCAAAAATCCTTGTATTGGGTTCAATTTGTGCATCTTTGACCGTCTTTTTTGAGATGAGTCAATAGAATCTGATGGGAGCTACATTAAATCCATTTTTGGCCGATACTGCAAGGCCTCGGCTAGATCGGCAATGGTGCGCGCCAGTTTCAAGATGCGGTGATAGGCTCGCGCCGAAAGTTGTAATTGCTGTATGGATATCTTGACTACTATAGAAAAAATATTCGCATGCCCAAAATGGGTATCTGACGTAAACCAGGTAATCATTTTACCTAATCTTCCTCCTCCCCATACGCCACCGCCACCGCCTTCTCACTGATTTTGGCATAAGCACCCTGCAAAAGTGCTTCGATGCCGGGTTTCGGCACAAAGTTCGCCTCCCCCAGCCGTTTGAGCAGGGGCATTTTGATGGCAGGCGTATGAATATTCACGGAAAACCCGTCCAGCGACGCACCAAGCTCAAAAAAGGTCGCGACGCTTTCTTCCAGGGGGATAATGACTTCTGGCTGCTCCTCTTCATCCACAAAATCATCTTCCCCCGCGCGACGCTCCCGAAGAGCGGACATGACTTGATCTTGCGTGCGTCCCCGCAGGCGGAAAATGAGAAAAGGGTCTTCGTCGAAGCGTTCGCCCAAAATATAATGCGCCGCAGCGACATGCTTGCAGGGATTCGCCCAATCGGGGCAGGAGCAGTTGGTTTCCAGATCGCCGCGTTTTTCGGGGAAGAGACTCGCCCCTGCTTCCTTGAAGGCTTCTTCGATATCTTGGGGCATCTCGCCTGCCAATAATTGGGCGGTAAAAATGGCTTGTTCCGCAAGCGCATCTATGATGGCGTCCCATTGAGCATCGCTGAGATGAGCGATGTTGATCGTTACTTTGTAGGGCTTGCTGCGCGAACCCTGCACTTTTGCCAGAATACCATCTTTCTTTTCATCAATCGAGATGACCTGTCCCTTGCGCGCATAGCTGCGCCCGCGGCTGAGCCTGCCTGAATCGACCAGACGCTCCAAAGCCGCTATCCAGCGTTTTGCCCACCAACTCGATGCAAACGCGCCGCGTTTACTGCGCGCTTTGATGCCATCTTCCACTTCTTTCGCTCTTGTCGGTTTGAAATAATAATAGGACATAAATACCTCTGGGGGTACGGTAGATGGTAGACGGTAGACAGGATAAAACCTTTCTCCTAGCTACCGTCCCCTGTCTACTGTATTCTGTCTGCTGTATTCTACCTACTGTCTACTCTTGTTAATCGACTCAATCAAACGATAAAGCATTTTACTGATAACTTCAGCTTCTTCCATAACCTGCTCATTATCACTGATATAGCCTAAATCTTTGGATAGGATGAAGAAGTATTTGAGTTCTTCGAGCGAAGCTTCGCCGATATTATAAAAACGCACTTTTTCGCCTTTTCCCTTTCTCTTAAAACCCTCAGCAATATTGGCGGGGAGAGATACCGCTGCACGGCGCATTTGCGACACTAATCCGTAGCGCTCATCAGTTGGAAAACTTTTCGTCATCTTGTAAACATCCAGAACCAATTGATGCGCTTTTTGCCAAACATTCAAGTCACGAAAACTATTAATCATATTCATTATCTTTTCCCTTTCTCCCGTCTCCTGTCTACAGTCTACGAAGTGAGACCGCCTTCCTCAACTCATCTGTACTCATCTCAGTCAGCCACTTCTCACCCGTACCGACCACCGCATCTGCCAGCGCCTTCTTGGATTCGATCATATCGTCAATCATCTCCTCCAGCGTGCCTGTGGTGACGAATTTATGCACCTGCACATTTTGCTTCTGCCCAATGCGGAAAACGCGGTCGGTTGCCTGATTTTCCACCGCAGGATTCCACCAACGATCAAAGTGGAAAACATGATTGGCGCGTGTCAAATTCAAACCCGTGCCACCCGCCTTGAGCGACAATATGAAAACAGGCGGCGCTGAATCATCTTCCTGAAAACGACGCACCATTTCATCGCGCTTCTTGGCAGGCGTGCCGCCGTGCAAAAATTGGGTTGCCGTCCCCAAAGATTTCGGCAAGTGTTCCATCAAAATATCGCCCATTTCGGTAAATTGCGTAAAGATCAACGCCCGTTCGCCACGTTCTAAAACTTCTTCAAGCAACTCGCCCAGCCGCGCCAGCTTTCCGCTCCGCTCGTCCAGTGAGACGCTCCCCGCCTTTTTGCCGATCTGATGCAAATACTGCACAGGATGATTGCAAATCTGCTTCAACTGCATCAGCATACTCAACACCAAGCCCTTGCGCTGCATCCCTTCTTCGCCTTCAATCTCTTTCAGCGCATCCTGCACCACCGCTTCGTACAAAGTCGCCTGCTCCTCGGTCAGCGAGCAATAGACCTTCGTCTCCACTTTTTCGGGCAGGTCGGCGATCACGGTGGGGTCGGTTTTGACGCGCCGCAGGATAAAGGGCGTGGTCAGTTGCCGCAACTGCTTGACCGCTTCCTTGTCCTGGTAGCGCTCAATCGGCAGCGAAAATTGCTCCCGAAACGCCTTTTGATTGCCCAAATAGCCAGGGTTCAAAAATTGCATGATCGACCATAACTCCGACAGCCGATTTTCAACAGGCGTCCCCGTCAGCGCAACCCGAAAACCTGCTTCGATCTTTTTGATCTCCTGTGTCTGTTTTGCCGCGGGATTTTTGATATTCTGCGCCTCGTCCAGGATCACCGCCAGCCATTGGATGGATTGGAAGGATGCGGCGTCGATGCGTGCCAGCGGATAACTCGTCAGCACCACATCTTTATCTTTGACAGCCTCCCGAAACGCCCCCGACTTCAATCTGGTTGCGCCTCGATGAACATAGGATTCAAGGTTTGGCGCGAACTTGCCAATCTCCCGCTCCCAGTTCGTGACCACCGAAGTCGGCGCGATCAGCAACGCTGGCGCAGGGAGTTTTCCATTCAACTCTTTCTCGCGCTGCAACAAGGCAATCGTCTGGATCGTTTTACCCAAGCCCATATCATCGGCTAAACATGCGCCCATCCCCCACTTGCGCAAAAATGCCATCCACGAGTAGCCGTATTTTTGATAAGGGCGCAATTTACCCGCCAAGGCTGCGGGTTGCGCTAACTCTTCCAACTTCTCCGATTGCTCGAAACTCTCCAGCAACTCTTTCAGCCAGCCATCGGTCTCTACCGCAGCAATTTTCAAGCCCCCAGCTACTTCTTCGCCGCCCAAGCCCAGTCGCATCGCTTCAAGCAACGAGAATTCGCCTTCAAACTGCTTTTTCTTCCAAAATTCGATTGCCGCTTCAATATCTTCCGCGTTGAGCGTCACCCACTCCCCGCGTATCTGCACCAATGGCGATTTCAAGTTGGCAAGCGCGAGAAATTCTTCTTCGGTCAACTCCGTATCGCCAATGGATAGCTGCCATTGGTAGCTGACCAGATTTTGCAGGGTCATGATCCCTTTTGCCGTTTTATCTTTGCTCGTTCCCAATTTAGCTTTGACACCCAAACGCGCCCCCTGCCTGTTCCACCAGGGCGGGACAAGGATGCCAAAACCCGCCCCTTCCAAGATCGGCGCGGTTTCGCGCAGGAAGGCATAGGCATTTTGCGTGTTGATGCTCAACTCTGTCGGGATTTTGCTTTTCAGGCTTTGCGTGATCGGCGGGAAGAGACGCGCCGCATAGCCCAAGCCCGTCAGCAGTTTCTCCTGTGGCTGCTCAAAGCGATGCCCCAGGCGTGTCAGCGCACCCTTGGATTTCTTCCAAACTTCCTCGGCGGGGATCAGCAGGCTGGGATCGTCTTTTGCCTGAATCAGATAATGCAAATGCCAGTCGCTCTTTTCTGACGCGGGCGCTTCCAAGCGGAAGGCAACCCGTGAAGTCGCATCGCCCGCGATATGCAAATTCCGCATCCAGGCGCGGTGACTGGGTTTGAGTAGGCGGATTTGTTTCGGCGAAAGCTGGATGGCAGGATTTTTGTTGAATAAGGCGGAAATCCAGCGGGAGCCAGGTTCGCTGTCCGTTTTTGGCGCGGCGTCTTTTCCCCAGGTACGGGCGAGCGAATCGCAGAAAGTGTTCAGGAAGCTGTGCAGCAAATTTCTCGAAGAGAGTTCAGGGAATTCTGCCCTGCACAAGGGCGGCATGGCGGCTTCGAGTTGGCTCAGGCGTTGAGCGTCGCGCGGGCTGTCTAAAACGGGTAGCCAACGCGCCTCGCTGCCTTCGATGATGGGTACGAGTTTTTGCGCGGCGAGCGCCTCCAATGCCAGAGACGCGACCCTGCTCCAGAAACGGGTAACAAGCCCAGGTTCCAGGCGCGTTCCGTCGAGAATCGGTTCGGGTACGGAGAATGCCAGGAGAAGGGCAACCGCGTCGAGAGCTGGTACCCAGATCGCATCCACAAGAAAAGGCGCAAGCGTTTTTTCGGCAGTAGGAAGTTCCCAATTATGGATAAGCTGCGGCGAAGGAACGGGGATGCCCCTGGCTTCGGGAAGTTGGAGGGTGAGCGTGCGCTTTTCGCCCTGGATGGCGGGCGCAATGGCGAAGGGGTGCGGCTTCGGCTTGGGGTTTTTCGCCGCGCGCCCACGACGAGGAGGCGGTTGTGAAACGTCGGGCGTTTCTGCCCAAAAATAGATACCGCTCGGCTCGTCGGCGCTCTGCGGCGGTTGGTAGTGCGCGTGGATGATATTCATAAGATAGACGTTTTGGGATAAACTTGGGGGAAATTCATGTCTTCAAGTTTATCAAAGGATTTCTCCATGAGCGAGTACCAATACTATGAGTGGCAGAGACTTGAAAGCCCGCTGACAATGGCTGAGCAAAATGCTGTGGATGCGCTCTCCAGCCATATCGAAGTGAGCGCGATGCAGGCGAGCGTCTCGTATAACTGGGGCGACTTCACGCATGATCCCATCAGGGTGTTGGCGAAGTATTTTGATGCCTATCTCTATTTTGCCAACTGGGGTAGCTTCGAGTTGGCGTTCAGCTTTCCCAAAGGGCTGATCGATGCGGCTGCGCTCGAGGTCTACTTTGACGAAGATCATGTCAATATCCGCGAAATCGAGGGCAAATTGGTTTTGAAATTCGAGAAGCGTGATGAAGATGGTTATGGTGGCGATTATGAAGAGCAAAACCAACTTTCCACGCTCTCCCGCCTGCGTGACGACATCATCCAAGGAGATCACCGCGTCCTGTATATCGCCTGGCTCAACGCGATGGCGGAGAAAGCCGATTGGTACGAGGAAGATGAGGACGACCCCGACAATTTTTGCCTGGACCCCGAACCACCTGTTCCTGCGGGATTGAATGAACTCAACCGGCCCTTGCGGACTTTTATGGATGCCTTTGAAGTTGATCCTTTCCTTGTCTCTGTCGCAGCCAAACGCAGCCCGAGCTTGGTCCCGTTAAAAGAGACGGCTTTCGATTTGGCGATCAGCAAGCTCTCCCGCCAAGAAGCGGATGAGTACCTGCTCAAAGTCGCCAATGCCGCGCCAGGCGCGGTCGCCGCTCCAGATACAGCGACTGCTTCCCCAACTCTGCACCGGAGAGTTTGTTGATCGATGCGAGAATGTACTCGTCTTTGGTTTGCCGGGACGAGGGAAAAC
>Ga0233431_1004410_pt1 | contig 15126 bp, 33 predicted proteins | sample SI_118_April2016_FD_179867 | JGI IMG/M metagenome (GOLD analysis project Ga0233431, IMG submission 179867) | Seawater microbial communities from Saanich Inlet, British Columbia, Canada - SI_118_April2016_200_MG | ecosystem: Environmental > Aquatic > Marine > Inlet | place: Canada: British...
AATTCACTTCTCCTCTTTAGTCCATTTTAAAATAACTGTCTCTACTTCGTTTTTCTGTCTTAACTTTTTTTGGTTCTGGCTTACGCCACTCATCTATTACATCATCTGGAATATAATATCTATCATAGATGCCTATACCCTGACCGACAGAATGCATCAGCTTTGCCTGAGACTTCAGGAATTTATTAGTCTCCTCATCTGAGGTATCCCCCCATTTGTTTCCATATGTTTCTGGTTCAAAATCCCATATATCAACAACACTTAAATAATATTGATCTTTTTCTTTGTCATATCCTATAGATTGTGTAAACCCACCAAGATCGACATCTGACCTGACCTCTACTGGTAACCATGATACCTCACCTGACGATATAATATCCCTAGAAGGCACGTAATCTCCATCCCTCACATGTTTATCCATATCTTGGAATCTATTCCTAAAATCCTCAGAGACAAGGCCACCACCACGAGTATTAGATTCCGATGCTGTCTGAAAGACTGGCTTTGCAGTAAACCTTTTTATACTCCTCCAGCCACTAGATGGTGTTCCTTTTGTAAAGTCAGTAGGAGCATCCTCAGACTTGTCAAGCGTATTCTCGTCAAGTCCAAGATATATTCTGAGTAGGTTTGGAGCACTTGCGCTGGTATCTGGCCTTCGAGGGTAGGTCAAGTCTTCAAATCCAGTATAACTACTACCATCACCAGCTATACCTTTAACAATCTCCTTTGTTGACCGAACCTGTGTATTTGATTGCGAACCGATAGTTGCCGCAACTTCGTCTACAGCCCTTACGACCTTGTTCATAATAAAACCAACGGGTTCATCAATGGGATTGTCTGGAGTCTCGCCATATAAGTCATTTAGCGTTTTCAACACTCCAGCAGTAGCATCAACAGCACCCTCGCTTTTAAGGAATTGATCTAATAGTCTGTTTACAGGGTCAATCTCGCTCCTGAGCTTATCATCAATCCGTGCATCGTTATCAATAAATCCGAAACTATTAGATGACTGGTTCTTTCTATCTGACATTTATAAGTAGACCTTTCTTTTGTAATCTGGCCTGAATCTACAATTAATAACGACTGTATCAAAAATTATTAATAAATCATCTTGTGTATAGTATAAGTATATTAAAAGCATAATTATATTATAGTATACTTACGTAAGTGTACTATAGTATACTTAGAAATAAACTCTTTAATACTTATACCCCTCCAAGTCGCAAAAAACAGCAAAAAAACAGGCGTAACTAACTGTTAATCAACATGTTAAACCGTTGTTCAGAATTGAATGTTAACCGTTACGCGATTTGTAAATTACAAATTTTGATACGGTTAAAAAATATATTATATTGATACATGATAATATACAGAGCCTACAACCAAAAAACGTGCAAATATTATATCGGACAGACGATACATGACCTAAAAACGAGAAAGCGTAGGCACGTCTATGATGCGTTTACATTAGATAGCTATACACTATTCGCAAAGGCGATCAGGAAGTATGGGCAGAATGCATTTATATGGGATGTCATAGATGATGCAAGGGATATACAAGAGCTAGATGAATTAGAAGCATACTATATAGACTCATATGATAGCTTTAATGACGGATATAATATGACTACTGGTGGACAGAACTCTAAGAAAAAATGTAGGTTCTATTAATAAGTTGTGAAATAAAATGATATTGTAGTAACTTTACTACTGTCAAACACTCCTCTTCGTATGACACAAAAGCCCCATTGGTTCTCTCGCTGATGGGGTTTATTTTTACGATGTCAATTAATCGACAGGGATGTTTTATCTAAAAAATGAAACAAATTTTGGAGGTAGAGGACATACTATATATGCCACCCCCCGACCTTTCTCGATGGTTCGCGCGGAGTTCGTTGAGTACATTAATCTATGTTGGCCGTTGACTCGTTTCGATACATGTAGCGCAATGAAACGTCGCGTTTCGATACACCATTGATTGCTGTAGCGTTTCGATACACTTTTCCCATATATAGGTATTAACACTTTCATTGTTTTATAGACAATTCATCCACAATCACCCTGTTATGTGGTGCATACTACTGCACTAAGACTTGCCCCTTAAAGGCCCTCAAACCTGTTTTGTAACTACCTGTTTTTATTGGACTTACAACTTCAGCGTGTCCTACCCTTATGATAAACTGTAACTATCTGTTATTACTCAACTTAGCCCTGATTCTTCTGTAAATTAGACGAGCTTCTAGGCCCAATGTGTAGTGCAGTATTGGTCACTAAATCTGGGCATATTGGTGCAACATACGGCATCTTGCAGGTGATCTGAGGCCCAGTACAATACAGCCCAATGTGCATAAATGTGCACTTATTCATGGTATCTTACCAGTAATGGTTACTGATTACCGTTATACTTTCGTTATACTTTAATCCTTTTTATTGTTTGCATTGTCACATGTTGGCCCTACCTTAAGGGGTCAGCCAATGACGGTCTGGCACTCATACTAAACATGACTGAGGAGGTCATCAATGGCAATCAGAACCTACACCGTAACACTACCGACTGGCAAGACCGAATCCTACAGGAGTTCTAAACAATCCAGTCTATCTGAGGCCGTGGCAGTAGTCGAGGCATTCATTCCAGTAATGGGCGAACTTGGATTAATCAGTTCTATTGACCATTGGACACATGAGATCGAGATATTAGACTCCACAGGGCAGGTCTACAAGAAGGCGCTCATTCATATTAATTAACACTTGACAGCCCCATATGCAGGGCTTAATATTGCATGGGTGGTCAGGACTGACCTTCTAGGCCACCACTAGATTTTTGAAAGCTACATCCCAAGATTAACAGGCCGTGAGCCATAGCGCCAATCCCCTGTTAGTCGGATGACAATAGCAAGATGTAATCGTGGTAGTGCGGTATCCAGTAAGGGCTAAGACCCCTTTCGACCAATCGAGCCAAAGCGAGGATCATTGACAATTAGGGTAAAAAGTGAGGGGTGTTTCACAGTCTGAAAATACGGTTATCATAAGACGTAGCACCTAGTAGCTGACTGGCTTGGCAAGCTAGTTTAACTTTAGCAACGAGGGCATCATTGAGCGATAGGTCTAACTGCATGGCATCATATCAAATACAACTTTTGAACCATGAGACTGAAGGGCTAAAAATGAGCGTGGATTCGACTTCCACCTAGAGTTCTACAAGTATCTTGAGAGATACACTATTAGTTACATATTTCTAACATAGCAATCGAGGGCATTATGTTTCAATTATTATCACGCCACATTGAGAAGGTCAGAGAGATATACTACAACACTAATGACAATGATGATTCTGGGCGTCCTTATGGGAACATGGAATTTCAAGCTCGTGCGAAAATGAAAGACTTAATTCGCGCCATGAATAGGCTCAAGGGTTCAGCAAGAATAGAAATGGAGTTATCACGAATATGAAATACCGAATAACGATAATGGAGACTGATACCTGTGAGCTTCACGATTCAGCTATGGGTTCAAACCTAAAAGATGCGATGATTTCCATGAAGAATTTGCTTTCCATGTGGGATGGTTGCTCAGACCTTGAGTACAATATCAGAGATGATGGTTCTTTCTGTATTGAGGGTTGGCAATATACGGCATATCTTTATGAATTTCTAACATAACAAGCGAGGTGAGATGATGGCACATAAGACAACTGTCACATATATGGTTCATGATGAGGTTGATCAGACTACCATTAACTGGGATGAGGCATTTGAGGATTTAGTGGTAATGTCAGACCGTATGCGGGATGCAAGCAGGGTTGAATCTGTAAAGCAAGACCTTACAAGGGTCGTTCAGATTATAGAGATTGAGGCTTAATAATGGCTAAACGCATAAGAATTTACTACAAGTACCACTGCACTAAAATGGACATGCTCGCATATGTGAGTTTAACATTTTCATTCTCAGTCGGTGTATTACTGGCATTGGGAATAATCTAAATAGAAAGGTAGTCATATGATTGCTGAGAATGGCAGGATCAAGGTCTATAGCGTTGAGGGTCACGATAGCATCGCAGGCATGATATTTCAGCGACTTTATTCAAGCGTTGCCTTGGCTGAGAAGGCCCTGAGTGAGTTAAAGTGTAAGGAAAATTACTGGACATCATATTCAATCAAGGCTATACTGCTAGATGGTAGCCTTTCAGATCACACAGGTTCGGTCAACAAAGGACAGCAGATGTAAGGTGCTAGGTCAGTTCAATTCTGGCCTGTCCACATTATTAACAACTACTCAAGGAGGGTCAAAATGCGTAAGATCACTAAATTAGCTCGTAAGGCATTCTTGAATGCTGTGCCTTTCAAACTGGACAATACAGAAGTCAAGGTGACAACTGGTGAGTTCGGTTCCATCATAACTGAGATGGTGCTTTTCGGCAATATCATTGCTCGTCAATACACCATCTCCGAATCAGGGGATGACTTCAGGATCATTGCTATCACAAGTGCAGGGCATAAGACCAACACGACTAAAGAGCGCCTGAGTGCCTTGCCCTTTGCTGATTTACATCAAAAGGATTTCAAGTGGTATCTCAACGGTGAGCTTTGGGATGGTAAGTGGAAAGTCATTCATGCAGGTATATTGATATGAGACAACGAATAAATGAGATAGCTGGCTTCATGATGATTATAGGCTTTGTCTGTGCATCCATTGGGGTTGTGCTTTGGATTGAGGATGTAGTTGATATTAGCCTTACTGTACTAGGTGCATTGGAGTTCTTGCTGGCATGTGGTGTTTTTATCATTACAGATGCTAAGAATGAATCAGGGCGCGTAAAGTTCTTGAGATTACATGGCAAGATCGTTGGGGTTGTCCTAGATGTTGATGGTAATCCTGAGTTAGTATTTGAGAATGGACATGCTATGTCATATCGAATCAGTCGCATGTTTTTCAGCGAATACTTTGCATATGGTGACTGGCCTCACAATCCCTTTTCGGGTGTCAGGCTCAAGATGGTAAGCATTAAAGAATTGAAAGACAAGGATCATGAGGGGAGGCGCATATCATGAGTGAAAAACTAACAATCGCACAAGCTAAACGGCAGGTTGATTTGATACGTGAATTAGCTGATGATGATGAGGTGGCACATGCCCGTGAAGATGACTTGAGGGAAGTCTTTATTGCTGGCTTAGCTGATGGAAGATACTCCAAGCGGGAGGCTACTGCTATAGCTAGAGTGGTAATGGAAACTGAAGATATCAACTTCGCGAGGTGGTGCGGATGATTAAGAAATCAATCAGAGTTAAGCGACACGTAGCAGATCATAAGATCAATAAGACTAGGGCATGGTTGCAAGATCAGGCTTTAGATTCAAGTGAATTGGCCAAGCTGTTAAAAAAAGCCTTGCCAAACCACACGTAGTCAATTAGGTTTAACGGCATAAAATAGGAGCTTAGAATATGCCTGAATGTAGAGAGTTATTAGTCGGTGAACCATTGATTGTAATAGATGATGATGGTGGTAGTCAAGGTGAAGCCCATAATATAGCGATGGATACTATCGTATATTATCATAGTGATACTGGTGATCATATGCCTGTAAGATGCTCACTCCGAAATGTTGCTGACATAAGCGCAATTTCTAGACATGCCTGTACCCCCTTTCGTGAAAGTGAAGTTTCATTCCTGCCAGCAGGTACGGTGTGTATGCTCAAAGAGGGGGTAAGGACTACCACATTCAATCCAGCCAGTCGGTTCACAATAAGAGAGCGAGTGGGTGAGAGGTATTGTGTCAAGTGCAACTGTGGTTGTGAGTCCATTGATTATGTCAGAGCAGACCAGATTAAGGTAGATTCCCTGCCAACCAATAGGCCAGTTACAATTTCCATCGCTAGTATTCGCGTTGTGGATGAGATGGCATTTTTCATGAAACGTGAATTGCCAGTACGCAACTATAAGGAGATTTGACATGCCACCTGAGAGATATGAAGTTGGTGATAGGGTCATATGTACTGGGCATCATTCGGCTTACACGCATTATTGTGTGGTAGGCAATATATATGAGGTCATCGGTTTAAATTCTTACAATCATGACAATAATGCCCCAGTCCATAGGCTTAGAGGGCAGATGGGTGGCGATTGGGAGTATCTGGGATCAGGTGGTGAGAATACCGTACCCGAAGCAGATTTTGAATTAGTTGAAAATCGACCCCCCGAAGTGTATGATGAAATGCGCTTTTTTAAAGTGAGAGAACAACCACAACGAAATTATAAGGAAATTTAAGATGGATCAACGCCAATTTAGAATGCTTCGTGACAATGATATAGTTGTTTTGAAGCCAGCCTTTAGAAGTCGAGTAGAGGATGCGTTACTGAACGCTGGTGACGGTGATATGTACGGTATCAGCCAGCCTGTAGTTCATTGGAATGGTCGTATGTTTTTAGACACGACCATTAAAGGCTTCCTGAAAAGTAGAGCATTTTATGTTAAAGTGAACGCCTTCACCGTTGATATACGACCAGTATTACCCGATACTACTTCCGATATGATTATGCAAGTAATGGCAAGTGATGTCCTCGCTATAGGAGGCTATAGAGCGCCAAGCCATTCAGCGATAAAGGTTGGTGACTATGTTATGCACGCTCATTCTGACTCCCTTTATTTTTCACTAGGATCACCATTGTCAGGCATAGCTAGAGTGGTAGACATTCTAGATAGACATATTTTTACCAGCAGGGGCCATTATAATAGCAGTCGATTACATAAACTATCAACCCTCGACTTACAACGTATAGGTTCTGATCTGGAATATGCCCTTAATTTTAACCTGTGTATCTCATGTGGTGTACTGACAGAAAGCACTCATGAAACAGCAGATGGTGGTGATACACTAGCATTATGCCCCGACTGCATATGTAAAATTAAGACATGCGACGATTGCGGTATCGAATTAATCCCCAATCATGATGACCATTACAGTCTTGCAGATAATCGAGATGCTGTACTCTGTGACAACTGTTACGAAGAATACCCAGCATGTGACTGCTGTGGCAATCGTTGTACTGAGGTGGATGTAAATAATTATTGCGAGAGTTGTAAGTATAGAAATGTAATTCGCAACTACACATATAGACCTTCAGACCCAGCATTTTTCAAGGCCAAGAAAACCAATCCCGACTATTATTTCGGGCTTGAGCTTGAGGTGCTTTGTCATAATCCCTCCAAGAGTGCATATCAAATTCTAGAGTCTGCACCCGATGATCTGATATATTTTAAAGATGATAGCAGTATCGCTGGTCAGGGCTTTGAGATGGTGACAAATCCCTTCTCTTGGAGCTACTACCTCAAGGCTAAAGGTGACTTCATGGGTATCCTTCAGGAGATGCGCGGTGTTGGGGCAACAGCACATAAATCATGTGGAATCCATATCCATGTATCACGATCTGCATTCAAGAGTCAAAAACACCTGTACTCATTCCTGAGACTGGTGACAGCAGAAAATAACAGGGCTTTTACCGAAACTATGGCTGGCCGATCAACGGATGAATGGGCATCACTTAGCAATCAGGGTGACAAAAATACGATCATTGATAAGGCTAAATGTAAAGATAAGTCATCAGGGTTTGGTCGCTATACGGCTGTCAATATGGATAATTCAGCAACTATCGAAATCAGAATATTCAGGTCAACACTTGATGATCTAGAGTTCTTTAAAAATATCGAATATGTCAAGGCAATGGTCGACTATACAAGGGATATGCCAATCAAAGAAGCTATAAATGCCCTTGATTTTACGGTGTATATCCTGAAGTCTAAAGAATACCCAGCCCTGAGAAAATGGATGCTTGATGAAAGCAACCTGATTCCACGTGAGCCAAGAGCAATGATTAATGCGCTTGATGTAGAGGTGTCAAAACACAATAAAAATATCAAGTTTCGCCCCCTTAGATACAAGGCTAGACAGTTAATGACTGACATGACAGAGAAAGCTCAATGTCAACCATTATACCGTAGCGTGGATTTGCATAATTCAGGGGATGGCATCCCTGTAGTGATAGAGCGGATAAAAAATGCCTTGCAATCTAACTTTCACAACCGTATATAATAATAGAATAGAATAGAGAGGAATCACAAACATGTGTATCATTATCGTAAAACCAAGTGACAAGACGCTCACCGATCAGCAGATTCGGAATAGCTTCAGTAACAATGCCGATGGTGCTGGGTTCATGTGGAACTCAGATGGGCGCGTCCATATCCGCAAGCCCTTTTTCAAGCTAGAGCAATTCATGGAAAGTTACAAGTCGGCTCTGGAGTCGCACCCTGAAGCAACATTTGTACTGCACTTCAGGATAACAACTCATGGTGCTGAGGATAAAGTAAATACTCATCCACATAGACTGAATGAACGACTAGCTTTCGCACATAATGGTATTATATCAGGCGTCGGATATAACAAGGAACTGTCTGATACCGTCCTGTTCTCCCAAAAGTATTTATCAAAATTTCCTGAAAAAGAACTGTTCGGGCGCGATGAGGTCATTGGATTGCTGGAGGAATTTCTGAGTGGATCGAAGATCGCTATGCTCAATGGAGATGGTGACTTCAAAATTTATAATGAGCCAAAAGGTGAATGGGAGGAGGGCTGTTGGTTCAGCAACTCAAGTCATTCATACAATAGAGTGTATAGTGGCTCTAGCTATAATAGCCGATACTCATCTAGCATCATGCAGGGTTGGGATGATGATGACGCTGTTTGGGGTGGCAACACGACTGATACAGGCCGAGATCATCTCAACGGTGGCATAAGGGCTGGCTGGAAAGTTGAGGTCGGTGTTAAGTGTTATTACTGTGCAACGCCATTGGATTCTAAAAGGTCAAAAGAATATGGCCTATGCGACGGTTGCCTAGACACTTTACTGGACGATGATAAGACAACCAGTCTAGATCATGTCACAATCATAGAAGATGGTGATGACAAAGCTCTGATAACGGTATAAGAACAAATCGTCTAACGGTTATCTAGATAAGCTGACTAACCGTTTACTTATATGGTACTGGTAATGGATATGGTAATGGATAAGGAGTAATAAGTATGAGTTTATATTATAAGTGCGATGTGCTATCTGCTGATTCATCTCAGGATACTGGCTATGAATCTAAGACGTTATACGGTCACAATGCGCTGGCAATGGTATCTACCCTGATAAGGCATTTTACAACCAAGCTGAATATTGTAGGTATGCGCCCTGTCTCTGAGGTATTTTACATCCTCAACGGTAGGCCGTTTAAAATTGACATGGAGGAACTACTGACCGATGCAATGGTCGAGGCGATGTATGAAGCGGAGGAGGCTTGAGATGGCAACGTATGTGATACTTTCAGGTAATAAGCCTAGTCAACCGATGTTATCAGCGAGGATGGCTGTGACATTTATACTGGACAGGATGCTCTGGTTCGGGTTCAGGATGCGAGAAGTTGAGATCATTAAAAATAGGATAAAAATCTCGCCCATACAGTTAATCGCAGAGGCTAGATATGACGTAGGGGAAGATTATGACTATTAGGAGAACTTGGCAACTTACTCTGACAACGTATGAAATACTTGAGAGTGGATATAAGAAATATAGAAAACACGCCTCTGGATATAGCCCGATTGGAGCCATATATGAGCTTCTGAACGATGGTTATTTTGGGGCGCTCAATGAAGAAGTCGTGGTGCGTAAATTCGGAATCGTGGTGACTAGGCAGGAATTGCTTCAGATGGCTAAACAGCAACGCACAAGTGACGGTGCTATTAAATATAAAGAAAATGGGAAAGTCTACGTGGAGGTGACAATATGAATCATGATTGTATCTTTTGTTCACATGTTGGAGAGTGTAATTATACGCCTGTTGGAAACGAGGTCATGCCCAATGCCTCAGATATAGACGAATTCTGTCGAGATGGTGGTCAGATGTCGTGTAATCGGTTCATGAAAGACGGTGGTAAGGATAGTAATGAATATCACGTTAGAATCGAAGTCATGGTGCACGTTCATGCACCTGATCAGTCGGTGGCTGTGATGCAGGCATTAACAAGTCTCAGGAATGAGGGGTTTTGTGACTTGACATTGCTGGGTGCCGAGAGGAGGGGCATATAATGAAGCCAGTTAAAATATTTGTCTATGGAACATTAATGCCAACACAAGGCAATTATGACTTCTTTCTCAGGGGGTTCACGAACTCCGAAAAGAGGGCAACTGTTACTGGTGAATTGTGGGAGCATAACGGTATCCCAATGGTGGTTCATGGTGACGATAAGATCGAGGGTTATGTGGTTGAGCTTAAACATAGCTGGCAACTGTATGTTATTGATAGGCTGGAATATGGCTATAATCGAGTGATGAGAGATGTTAAGTTAGATGCTGGAGGTTCAGATCAGGCATATGTTTATATGTTTGCTAAACATACAGCAAAATCAATAGGCGCAGAGCCAACTGGAAGGACTAGATATGCCACCTGAAGGAAATGAAGCTGGAAGATTAATCGAAGCATCAGGAGGCCAAAGTGCTATATCGGATGCAATGCGGATGATACGAGAGCAAGAGAGATTACGGGTATTAATGGATGAGTTTGAAACGTATGATCCAGATGAAATACGACACAGGGCGATGGATAATTCATGTGTAACACAGGGATATCGGGCAGAGCCACTCGCTTTTGTAGGGGCTGATCCTCCAACTGAACAACCAACAACGACACAATCTTCCCCTCGCGAAGATATATCACCAGAAGAAGCAGTTGGTATCAATTTTTGGGATAGCTGGACACCTCCCCCCGACAGATTTATCCATAACTATAGCTACAAGCCAGAACCGATTATGCACAGCACAACCGATGAGTATCCAGAATATTATTTTGGGTTGGAGATCGAGGCCGAAAGTGATGTGCATGACCTCAGTTCATTGGCTGGTAGGATAGTGGATGGCAACAGCGTGGTTTACTGTAAGCGAGACTCGTCAATCCGCAACGGATTTGAGATGGTTACGCACCCATTGTCTTGGGGGTATGTCAAAGAACATATCAGAGAGAATGGAGTTCTATGCAAGATGCTTGATAGGGCGTCCGAATTTGGCATGAAGTCATTCAAGACCAAGACATGTGGTATGCATATCCATGTGGGTCAGGAGGCATTTGCTGGAACCCTGCACCTGTATAAATTTCTCAGGATGATCTATAACAACAAGCGATTCACAAAGCGTATGGCTCGCAGGGCGGGTTCTCGTCTTGATTCATGGGCATCACTTGATACAAAATATATGAGCATTGACCAGATGGCTGAAGAAAAAAGGTCAATCAGTAGGCATGTAGCTGTCAATCTGAATAATGAGCATACGTTTGAGGTGAGAATATTCAGAGGTACGCTTAATCCAGATGGTGTTATGCGGAATATCTGTTTCGTAAGATCGCTGATAGAATATACCAGAAATGCACCACTTGACGAATATTCATTAAAAGGCTATAAAGAGTATGTGAGACATAATGCTAAAGAGTATATTGAGTTGGTTGATAAAATTTAGTTGAAGATTTTACTTGACATTGAGGATAATATGTTGTATAATAGGGTTAGGAGGTGAGTATAAATGATTTTCTTTACAGCAGATATGCACTTTGGACACAAGAATATTATTGAGTTTTGCGACAGGCCATTCAGGGATTTAGCACATATGAACGAGGGGTTAATTCGCAACTGGAATGAGCGTGTAGGTGTGAGCGATACTGTATATCATGTGGGAGACTTTGCCTTTAAGGGTGGATGGCAGGGGGCACATAATAATCCAGATATCTATGAGGCTCAACTGCATGGCAATATTGTCCATATACTAGGCAATCATGACAGGAACAATCATCTGCGAAACAGTATTTATCAGGCGAGGATTAAATTCGCTGGTCGTGAATGGATATTGCAACATCATCCACCAAAAGAAGATGAACTTGAGGTAGGTGTGCATTATATAGTCGGCCATGTTCATGAAAAGTGGCGATTCAAAAGGTATGGAGACACTATTATCATGAATGTTGGAGTGGATGTTAATAATTATAGACCTGTCAAGTTGTATGAGTTAATAGTCGCAGTTGATAGATTCACGAAAGCGAGTGAAAATGACTAAGCAATATGAATATGAAGTGATGGATCGAATAAATAGTGTGTTTTTAATTGACATGATCGCTGAACTTGAGGCTCAGAAGGCATTTTACCACAGAACGGTGAACGTGCTGGGTGCTGGTGACTTACAGATCATCTGGTTGGACATTACCAGTTATCATATTGATGGCTTGATAGGTCAATATAAAGAACTATTGGAGTTGAAGGAGAAATATGTCAAAACAGTCTAAATGTCTAGTACCAGTCTTGAATCATGACGAATATATGGCTGTGTGTAAACGTGCTTTTAAGAATAAAGAGCCGTATCCAGCTAGAGAATTTGAGGTTCCCCATAAGCTTAAGCCACATGGGGATTACTATGAGATTTGTAGTGTCTGTGGTACGGTCATGTTTAAGACGAGTAAAGAACAGCGAAAAATTAGAAATGACATGAATAAAGTAGAGGAGGATACCATTGAAAGTTAATAAAAGGTTAATGCCATTAGAATACACCAAAACGGAAGGTGGTGAATTACTCAAGTGGCGTGGTGGCTTGGTGAATGTTGAGATGTTGAAGCCACATAAACAAGCTCTATCCATGACTGTGAATGGAATTTATATACACATGCTTGATTTCGGCCCCTTTAAATGGGACTGTATTAATGGAAGAAGGGACAAATATGAAGACTGATTATAGGAATCTTAATGCGCGTGTAAGTGCCAGCGTCTTAAAGTATTTAGGTGACAATTATAAAACGACACATCGGGGCGCGGTGACTGCAATAGAAGTGTGGCCAGCAATACGGCAGGACGTCCTCAATAGCCCCAATGGACGCATATTTGGGGTGCTGTCATATGATGAGGTAGATTTCCTGATTGGAGCGCATCGGGGACATAAGATTCGGCCAGATGAAATGGCGTCTAGGCGCAACCTTGAGGCTATGCTGGCAGATGCCGTTGAGTTTGGTGCAGATGAGTGGCACAAGTTGGAGTTCGCCATGTTGATTGGCACCTTACGCAATATGACGCATCCAGAACTTGTGGTGTTGCGTGAGATGATTATCCATCACATAACTGAGGATGGTGATGACGATATTCTCGCTACAATGATTTCTGGAGGTGCATAATGAACCAGTTTTTTTGGATAACGAAGTCAGAGGCTCGTGCAATGGGCTTGGTTTCTGTGACGAGCAGGTTGCCATACGCCCTAGAATTTAAGTCTTGGCTTTTCGATGAGTGTATGAGAATACGTGAGGCTGGGCGTAGGGCAGAAGTGGTCAATCAAAAATCTGGCATACAGCTATATGCAGACCTGAATTATGTTGGTATAGACCCGACTGGGAAAGATCGGTTGTCGCCTAGTACAATATGGGCTGACCCTGAATTTATAACTGGTTATCAACTTGAGCTTATCAGGGCAACCGAGGCTAGGGCTGAGAAGGAGCGAAAAGAGAATGAATGAACCATTGGGCAGGGGTTTGACTGATGTGGCCGTTGACTATGTGACAAAAGATAGTGGTCAGAGACAGGAATATGCGAGTGGCATGAGGCGTGACTTGCAAGATGGCAAGCCAGATTTCAGTCTAATACTACCTGACATGCCATACATGTTGCAACCGTTAACGAGATGGGCCTCACTCATGACGAGAGGGGCTGAGAAATATGGTCGGCGTAACTGGCAGATGGCTGATAGTACCGAAGAGCTTGAAAGATTTAAGGCCAGCGCATTTAGGCATTTCATGCAATGGATAACTGGTGAACATGATGAAGATCACATGGCTGGAGTTATGTTTAATATGAATGCCACTGAATATGTGGACTGGAAATTGCGGAGAAGTGACAATGAGGGGCGTGTCGATTCGGGTGCGCCCCTAGGGGGGGGATGGTAGTGAGTAATCCAGCAGTATATCAACTGGGCGATAATTGTGATCCACCGAACCCACCTGATGAAGTCGTAGATGAACATCCTGATGAGGATTGGTATCAATGTGATTGTGGCGTGTGGGTTCTAAGAGAAGAAGCAACGTGGAGGATGACTGATTATGATAATTGTGAAGATTGCGATAGTTCTATTTATGATTAGTTCATGTTGCCACCAAGAGGCCACAGTCATACAAACAAGGGTCGGCTATGATTACCCAAATAGTCACAGTAAAACAGAGGTGTACGCCTATCAAATAGTAGTTAATGACACGTTTTGGGTACAAAGTGCTGACTCATTAGGGGTTGGTGATAAATTGGAGGTGAAGAGATGAACTACACTAAATATGAAGAGAGTGAGAAACTGAAAAAGTTATGTTTTTATATTAATAATTTTGAGTGTGGATATAAGGTTGGGCATGATGATATGGGGCTTGTTGTAATGACACCTCAATCTAATGCTCAATATCTCATTGATATTAATATCCCTGCCTACACCTCAGACCAACTATTTGAATGGTTGAGGAAAAGACCTGTACCTAATTGGTATTGGGACATGAACGCTATATCTATAATGTTCTACGAAATTGACGAGTTTGGCACAAGTGAAGAGTGGACGGCAAGGCTCAAATACGAAACCAACCTAACCGACATGCTTGCAAAGGCTGTGATCTGGGTGTTAGAGCAGGAGGTGAAGAGATGAGCTTACGAGAACGATTTGAGAAAGAAACAGGTCATAAGCACCCAGTCCAAACTGATTATGTAGGGAATGTCAAAAAGTATGGCATGATGGAGTCTGACATATCAGATTATTGGAAGCATTTTACTAATTGGCTCGAAGCCCTTGCAATCAAACAGGCTGATGAGTTGGAGAGATGGCGCAGGATTGCAGAGATTAGACAAGAGAGGACTGCATTGGCTTTGCGATACACGGGCGAAGATGCCCTTGAGAGCGAAATTTACGAGCTTAATAGGGAAGAAGAAAAGTTGCTCGCCCTTGTAGAAGTGGAGGTTTAGATGAGTAATGAAGCGTTGAAGGCGTGTCCCTTTTGTGGGAAACAGCCGAATTATGACGAACATAGCGAGATGGTTCAATGAAT
>Ga0233431_1004413_pt1 | contig 15120 bp, 12 predicted proteins | sample SI_118_April2016_FD_179867 | JGI IMG/M metagenome (GOLD analysis project Ga0233431, IMG submission 179867) | Seawater microbial communities from Saanich Inlet, British Columbia, Canada - SI_118_April2016_200_MG | ecosystem: Environmental > Aquatic > Marine > Inlet | place: Canada: British...
GGTGTTGATGCTTATTGCATTATAATACGATAGTATCGTATCTATAATCTATGATTATTATAGCATGTTTATTTGAATTAGTAGTTAGCTTTTTGTGCGGTAAGACTTACGCCAAGGTAATCTAGCACCGACGGCAATCTCGTCTTTGTGACTATCCCACCAAGATTCTTGCCCTCTTCCAATGCCACCTCGTAATATGGGATTAGCTATTGTATTACTCGATGGTACTCTCAGATCATAAGTATTGAATTCATATTTATATCTGTTATTTAGTCCGTTTTCTTCAACTGTGGCTTCAACTTCATAGCCAATGCTGTATTCTATAGACCAGTCTGTATTATCAAAACTGAATGAATCACTATTTGAATAACTACCGGAAGATTTTGCTTTCCATAGTCCTGGTCCCAGCGGTGTGATTACTGCTCGTGATGTGAAACTTCCTCTACCGTCTTCGCCGACAAGTACTGAACTTTGGACACCCATGTCAATTTGGTGGATACTCGATGCACCCAGTCCCAGTTTAAAGCTTGCCATAAGATGATCAAAAGCACCGTTTGCTTTAGCGCTGAAGCCTTTACCATGTTCGAATTCTATTTCAACAGCTTTTGCGAAAGCTGTATCTACAGGCGTAAGTGTCGCACTGAATGTTAGTGAAAGTTTTGCTTCTACTATCGGCGGCTGTGGAATGGCCTCTGCTATCTGTCTGTTTTTTGAATAAGTCATGGAAGGGATATATTTTACGATATTAATTCTTCCGTTGGATTCATGATTAAGAAGAGGGCCAAAATTACGACCTGTTTGGCTAAGAAAGCTCTTTACATTATTTCTCGGTTTATTTTTTTGAACAAAGTATAAATATTTTTCATACGGCAATCCATAATAAGGATCAATGCCTGCACCCTGTTTGCTCTCAAAAGCTACCAGGCATATTGGAGTTTCTGTATTTTTAGTCATGCATGGGTTTAAATCTTCCCATGGAATATATCTCCAGTAAGCCTGATCTGAATATTTATTTAATAGTGCGTCATATTCCAAAACTTCATTGTTCATCTGAAGATTTTCCTATTTTATCTAGTATTTGTATATACGGAATATTACTTTATTAAGTGGCAGTGAAAACTATCATAATTGTATCGCTAAAGAATTTTCCTCTTGTATAATGTTGATTATAAATAAAAATATCATTAGAAGTATTAAATGCCAGTATAAAATACAAGGATATTTCAACATTTATTCTGTAGCAAAATAAAAGAATTATAACAAATAGTGTAACTTACAAATTAATAGCTTCTGATTGATATAGGGAAAAAATAAATATTGATAAACGAATTAGATCATACATCATAAAAAGTTATTCCTGCGTAGCTTACGCAGTGCTGAAAGTCTCCTGTCATATCTCCAGAAGTAGTGTATTTAACAAGTTCTCCTTTAATTATTTGCTTGCCTTGTTTACTACTTGATTCTATTAATTCTAGAAGGGTCGTAATAGGTTTTGCTCCGCAAATTGTAGCACCTGTTTTATTGATATATTCTTTAAAATTCATTGATTTCATTAATAATATTTTTTCTACTGCACCTAGATCTAACTCACGTAAATTTTCTTTGATATTATTTGTAAATGGTAGATAGTTAAATGATTTTCCATAGTGAGTGAAATCTGAACTTATAAGCCATAAAGTACTCTTATCAAAAAAGCTGTATAGAGCTTTTATCATGCGGCTATGCTTTTCTCCTTCTGCATATCCGCATATTATAGGAACTATTGGCACATTATTAAATATCTTTTTTATTAGTGGCAGTTGTACTTCAAGTGAATGTTCCTGTTTATGTGCTTCAGGATTAGTTGTAAAGCCTTCTGTAGATAGCACCTCAACAGCTTTTGTATCAACTTCCAGTTCACCTAGCGGAGTTTTACATCTGCTGTAAGTTGGAAGTGCCATGCCGGAAAAACCTACATAATGAGATGGACACAATATTATTATTCTGTCATATTCTATATTAGATGCTGTTGCTAAAGTTTGAGCTGCTATTTTACCGGAGAATGTATATCCTGCATGAGGCAAAATCACAGCCCGTGTATGTTGATCTTTGAATTTAGTTAATTCTATATTTTCGATAAAAGAGTTAATTTGAAATTCTAGCTGCTGAGGATCATTACTGTAAAACTGCCCAGCCACTGATGTGTCTCTTAATGAGTTGTTCGTCATTTTATTACCTGTTGCTTATTTGCTGTTTTTTGTAGAATGCGGAGTATTATTTCTTCAGGAGAAAAATTTTTTCGCCCTTATTATTTTTATATACAAGTTTAGCATAATTGCTATTTAATAATTGTTTTGTTAATCTTGGTTTATCTTTTGTAACTAAAACTATATTAGTCTTGAATGTATTTAATATTGAAAGTGATGGATTTAGAGTTCTACCTTCAGATATATTTTTCCATTTTTCATATATTTTAGGAGAGTAGGCATACATGAAATATGGATCAAGCATTACCAGGTATTTAAACTCAGGTAAATTGTAAAAAAGATAAGGGGTGTTATCCCAACTGGATGTAAAAATTATTTTCTTGGGATTCATTGCTGTGGCATTTCTATCCATTAAATTATTTCTTAACCATTTACTGGCTGACGTATAAGGAATCTTGTTCCTATAACTATCATGTCTAAGCTGTTTTATACTTTTATACATTGATAAGAACAATAGTAAATAAAGTATGATAAAAAAAATAAATTTTATAAACTTATTTAAATTAAATATTCTATTATGCCAATAGAATGCAATAAATATTATGGACAGCGGAACATAATAGTCTGTGAATTTTAGCATTATTATAGTGATGAAAAGATATATGATACTTAGTAATGCTAAAAAGAGCAGCATCCTTTTTTCTTTATCATATATTTTTAGTTTTAAAACTTTTATAAAAGTATAAATATTGACAATTACTAAAGGTAGAAAAATTGTGAATAGTTTATACAACGGCATGGGATAAAGTTCTTGTCCCTGTAATATGGTACTTTGAGAAAGACCAAACCACCTGGCTTTAATTATCATTATATTCTGTATTATTCCGCCGGAAATATTTGCCGGGAAATAAGGATTGACTATTAAACCCAATATGATTCCTGCTAAACACCAGATTGACATCAGATTGATGATTTTAAATTTTTCACTTTTTCTGGTAGTTACAACGTCAAATAAAATTGCGATAAGTAGAATTTGCCAGCTTCCTGTATATGCAAGACTATAAATATATGTAAAAGTGAGAAGTAAAACTCTTCTATTCTTTAGCATGAGAAGCAAGCATAGAGGAAATATCAGAATTGATAATATATGTCCTCTGCAAAAGATTAATCGTCCAAGAAAAGCAGTTTGTGTTGATAAAAGAATTAGCAGTAAAGTAATAAAAATATACCTGATTTTTAAAAACTTAATAAGGCAGCCCCAGGTGATGCCGCTAAGAAAAACTGCTAATAATATTGCAATTTTTCCTCCGATTAATCTCCCAAATGGTAGAAATGGTATTAGGTATATATGAAATAGCCAGTCCTTGTCAAAGAATGCTTTATTCCAAATTGAGCAGGTAGTCCATGAAAAATCTTTTAAAATGAGTCCATTATTTTTCATTATTTCTGCCAGCTGCAAATGAAAATAGGAATCAACTCCGGGGATGATATTTGAACATAGTATAAGATAAACACTTAATGCCCAAATTAGTGAACATGTAACTATTGAACATGCTTTGGAGTTTTTAACTATTTTTATAAAATTAAGCATAACAAAAGTTGATGTTATTCTTCCTTTACAGCAAGTTCTTTAGTGCCCGATTTTTTTTCGCTGGCAAGTATTTTATATGTTTGCGGTATTAAATATTTTAGGATAGCAGCGACTGGAACTGCGAATATCATGCCTGAAATTCCTGCAAGTATTCCACCAAGGAGTACTACAACAATAGTTTCCATTTCATTTAATCCCAGCGATCCACCGACTATTGCCGGATATATAAAAAGTTGATCTATTATTCCTGTCATAACAATATAAGATAGGATTACCAATAAGATCTGGAGCATGCTTAAATTGCCTACAGTCAAACAGATAGTTACTGTGATGATAACACTTATCATTGGACCAATATATGGCAGTAGAATTGTCATTCCGGCAAATAATCCCAGTATTATCCCGAAAGGTACACCTATGATGGTAAATACTGTGGTATAAAAACAGCTTTCAATAACAATTATTGTACAGTATCCTCTAAGCCATATTTTTAATTTATGTAAAATGTTTTTTAAAATTTCAGCTGTGATTTTTATTGTTCCAGGCGATGTGTTGGGGAACCAGGCACTGTTCATTATTGAATTAGCTATATATTTACTTGGAGAAGTTTTTTCTTTAATTTTACTATTTATATTGGCAAGTTTTTTAAGGAAAAATGCAAAAAAGAAAAATGTAAAAACAATATTAAGGAATAGTATAAAAATAGTACTTACCGCTCCTGCAGTATATGAAAAAATACCGCCTGTACCTACAAATAGTTTTCTTGCCAAATCTTTAATGTTATCAGGGTTATTCAAATATTTAATAACAGATTCTTTTAACATTCTAAAAAACTTGTATTGTTCAAGTCTTGGTTTAATAGATTCAAATTTGAAAACTAATGCATTTATAAACTGATTGTAAGAGTCAGGGTTTTTAGCGTTTAGTATTTGAGTTTCATTACTGGATAAATTTCCACCTTCTGCCGATTTTTGTTCCAGCATTACTTTATTTGCAACATAATCTTTTGTTGTTTTATGTGCCCATGTCGTTATAGAATTAGTTGCACTTGTTAAATATGATGTTGAGATCCAAAACATACCGCCTATAAAAAACAGGAAAATTATAAAAACTGTTAGAATTGTTAGATGACATGATTTTGATATTTGTTTATGTTTAATTTTTTCTTCTATGCTTATTTTTTTCGTGTTTTTATTTAACATTGTCATAGACAATAATTTTTTTTGCAACATGTTTACAGGTTTTGAAATAGGATAAAAACATGTTTTTATAAGCCATGTGGAATACTCGGTTAATTTATTGGATATGATATATTTCTTGTACCATATCTGTAAAGGTAAAAATAAGAATGCCAGGAGTAGTCCGAAGACGACAGATTTAAAATAAGTAGCAGCCAGAACAAAAATAATTAAAATTACAATCGCTGCAATTAGACCGGTACTGTATTCAAGTATGGATTTATTTTCTGATATAGCTTTAATCTTTTTTATCATAATAATGGGGGTATATTTCTATATAATATTTTTAATAGGTAATTATATTAAGTATGCTCTTGTTAATCAATCTATTTTATGTAATTAGGATCTTACAATTTTTTTTGTTATCAGCATGATATTCTCGAAAAAATCTTGTATAGGGATATTTAATTAAAGATGTGTGCAAATAGATTTTAAAACCTAAGCTAGTACAGTTTTAAGAAAAATGAACTGATTCATCTAAAAAAAAAGATTATTTATTTATAGAGAGCATGATTTAATTTCGAACTTTTTTGGCGAAAATGCTTTGTTTTTGTATGTTATAGGCATAGTTTAGTTTAGACAATATGTAAGTTTTCGTAAAATATTTTAATATATCAACTGATATGATTGGAGATTTAATCATGAAAATCTTTAACTTCGCACCTGGTCCGTCCATGATACCTAAACCTGTAATGGAGAGAATTCAGAGTGATTTTGTAAACTATAATTCAAAGGGAATTGGACTTGTTGAATTATCACATAGAAGCGAAGCATTTTTAGAAATCATAACTAAGGTTGAAAATAATATTAGAGAATTGATGAATATTAGCGACGATTATTCTGTTTGTTTTATACAGGGTGGTGCCAGTCTGCAGTTTGCTATGATACCAATGAACCTAATGAAAAAAGATGGTTTTGCTGAATATGCCGATACTGGATATTGGTCAGAGAAGGCTATTTTAGAAGCTGAAAAAATAGGTAAAGTCAAAAAAATATGCTCAAGTAAAGAATCTCTGTATAATAAAATCCCTAATGTGAGAAAATGGAAAACTGATAAAAATTCTTCATATTTACACATGACTACGAACAATACAACTTTTGGCACACAGTTTCAATCGATACCTGAGCTTGATGACGGGGTTCCTCTTATTGCTGATATGTCTACAGATATAATGACAAGAAAAATTGATATTAATCAATTCGATATGGTATATGCCAGCACCCAGAAAGTATTAGGACCTTCCGGATTGGCTATTGTTATTATCAAAAAATCTCTTGTAGATAGAGCTGAAGGACGCAACCTTCCTGCCATGCTTGATTATCAGACATATATGTATGAAAGATCTATGCACAACACTCCTCCTACATTTTCTATTTATATGCTGCAGCTGGTAACAGACTGGCTGAAAGATCAAGGCGGAATGAAAGCTATGGATAAGATAAACACTTTGAAATCAGGTGTAATATATGAATATCTTGATTCAAGTGATTTTTATTCAAATTTTGTTGAACCATGTAACAGATCCAGAATGAATATTGTATTCAAAACTTCATCTGAAGAGTTGGATAATTTATTCATTAAAGAAAGTGAAAAAATTGGATTGATAGGACTAAGTGGTCATAGAGCAATACATGGCTTAAGAGCCAGTATCTATAATTCAATGCCACTTGAAGGTGTTGAGGTTCTAATAGATTTCATGTCTGAATTTGAAAAAAAACATGGTTAATGCTTTGTGGCATAAGGCTGAATTTTGGCATTTATTTGATAGTAATAAATTAATACAATGCACATTATGTCCAAGAAATTGTATCATTGAACCTGATGAACGTGGCTTTTGTCAGGTTAGATTAAATACTAATGGTGCGTTGTATTCTTTGGTTTACGGTTATCCTGCAGCACTTCAAGTTGATCCCATAGAAAAAAAACCTTTAGCTGAATTCATGCCTGGAACATGGACTTTTTCCATAGGCACATTTGGTTGTAATTTAGATTGTCTCTTTTGCCAGAACTATACTTTGTCAAGAGGTAACCCTGCTACTTCTATATCTAAAAATAACTTTATATCTCCTGTAGATTTAATCCAAAAAGCTATTGAAAGCAAATGTTCTTCTGTGGCTTTTACATATAATGAACCTACTGTTTGGGCTGAGTACGCTATTGATATTGCTAAAGAAGCTAAAAGAAATAATTTAAAGGTTGTGCTAGTCTCAAATGGATATATTTCAAAAGAAGCGGTCGATGTTTTATATCCTTTAATTGATGCGGCAAATATTGATATGAAGGGATTTTCTGAAAGTTTTTATTCTGATATGACTAACGGTTCACTGTGTTATGTTTTAGATTCAATAAAATATCTCTTTAGTTTAAATAAGCATATAGAGTTAACTAATTTGATCATACCCAGCAAAAATGATGGTGAAGAAATAATTGATAAATATCTTGACTGGATTGAAACAAACTTGAATAAAAATATTCCACTTCATTTTTCAGCTTTCTATCCATGTCATAAATTTAAAATGTCAAAACCTACACCACCTTCTACTCTTTATAGAATTAGAGAGCAGGCTAATGAACGTGGTTTTAATCATATTTATTTAGGAAATATTTAATGGCGTGTTCAAGACTTAAAACTTGAAACTTGATGACGATGTCCTCTAGGAGTATTATGGCTTATTTAAAGATTAAAGATATTACCGTTTATTATGAAATACATGGAAAAGGAACCCCGTTAATTTTAATCACAGGGTTAGGTGGAACATGTGATACTTTTAGAACTATTTTGAATGTTTTAGCCAGACACTATCAAGTTATATTGTTTGACAATAGAGGTTCTGGAAGAACTACAGTGACGGAAGAAACCTACTCTACTAAACAGATGGCGGATGATGTATATGAGCTTATATTAAAACTGAATTTAAATAAACCTGATATATTAGGTTATTCTATGGGAGGGTACATTGCACAGGAACTGGTATTAGCTTATCCTGATTCTGTTAATCGAGTGATACTGTCAAATACGATGGCTGAAAATAATTACAGAAATTATCATTTGATTAAATCTTTAAGTTTGATGTATCGTCAGAATGTTGATATAAAATTAATTAACAGGTTTTTTGCTCATTTCCTCTACTCTAATAAATTTATTAGTGATAAAGAAAATTTTGATTTGTTAATGGAGTTTGTTGACAATTATCCGTATGCAATCACAGCAGAAGGTTTTATTAACCAAGCAGAGGCTTGTATGAATCATAATGCCTTAGCCCGTTTAAGTAATGTAGAGAATGAAGTGCTTGTTATTTCAGGAGCAAAAGATTTTATGATACCTTTAGAAGAATCTGAGAAAATGTTTAGGCAACTAACAAATAGCACTCATGTAGTAATGAAGGATATTGCTCATGCTCCTATGCTTGAAAATAGAAGTGAGTACTCAAGTTTGATATTAAAATTTTTAAATAAAAAAGAAATGGTTTAAGGACTTACATGGAAAAAATAGATAGAGACAAGGTGTGTGACTTTAATATATTGTGCAATAATATTCTGCATCATACAATAGGTAAAAGTAGGACTGATGCGAGTGATTATGATAAGTATAAAGTTTATGCTGTTTCTTTGCGTGATAAATTGCTGGATAAATGGCTTGAGACTATTAAGAAATATAAAGAAAGTAATGCCAAACGAGTTTATTATTTGTCACTGGAATTTTTGATTGGACGTTCACTTCATAATGCTGCAGATAATTTGGATATGGAATATATGGCATCTCGTCTGCTAAAATCACTTGGAATGGAATTGGAAGAAATTTATGAGATAGAGCATGATGCTGGACTTGGTAATGGTGGTTTGGGTAGATTAGCAGCTTGTTTTCTTGATTCGATGGCAACAATGGATATACCTGGTTTTGGGTTTGGTATAAGATATGAATATGGTATGTTTAATCAAAGTATTGAAAATGGTTATCAAAAAGAAACTCCGGATAATTGGCTTTTTAAAGGTAATCCATGGGCTATAAAACGTATTGATAAAATGTGTCGAATTAAGTTTTATGGAAGGACAAAACCTTATGTTAATAACAAAGGTCAATATTGTGTTGAGTGGATTGATACAGATGATATTCTTGCAGTTCCGTATGATTTACAAATACCGGGTTATAGGAATGAAACTGTTAATTTACTGACTTTATGGTCAGCACAATCGACTGATGAATTTAACCTGGATTATTTTAATAACGGCGATTACATAAAAGCTGTAGAGGGAAAGAGTGAAGATGAAACTATTTCAAAAGTACTATATCCTGAAGATGATTTTTATGCAGGAAGGGAGCTTCGATTAAAACAACAGTATTTTTTTGTTTCGGCTTCTCTGCAGTGCATAATAAAATGTTTTTTAGAAAAAAATAGTTCATTTGATGCATTTCCTGAAAAAATTGCGATTCAGCTTAACGATACTCATCCAACTATTGCTATACCTGAATTGATGAGGATATTGATTGATGACTATTTCTTGCCGTGGAATAAAGCCTGGGAAATAGTTACAAAAACTTTTGCCTTTACAAATCACACTCTAATGCCTGAAGCACTGGAACGATGGGGTGTTTCTCTCATGGGAGCATTGCTTCCAAGGCTATTGGAAATTATTTATGAAATAAATAGTAGATTTTTAGATCTTGTTAAAGAAACATACCCTGGAGATAAACAAAAGCTTAAAGATATGTCAATTATAGAAGAAGGTTCTTTTAAAAAAATAAGAATGGCATATATGGCTATAATTGGTTCGCACTCTGTAAATGGTGTCGCAAAATTACATTCTCAATTATTGAAGGAACAGCTTTTTCATGATTTTTATGAATTATGGCCAGAAAAATTTAATAATAAAACAAACGGAATTACACAGAGAAGATGGTTAAAACAGGCTAACCCTTTACTGTCAAATCTTATCACTGAAACAATAGGGTCTGATTGGATCAGAGATCTCTATGAGCTAAAAAAAATAGAGAAGTTTGCCACGGATAAAAAATTCTGTAAAGCATGGAAGCAGATAAAAGATGAGAATAAAAAAAACTTTGCTAAGTTTTTGAAGTCTGAATTTAATTATGATGTAGATCCAAACACAATGTTTGATGTTCAGGTAAAAAGAATACATGAATACAAGCGTCAGCTTCTAAATGTATTGGGTGTTATTTATAGATATTTTGAAATAAAAGGCAGTTCAGATAAAAGCCGTTTTGTACCGAGAACTGTTATGATTGGAGGAAAAGCTGCGCCGGGCTATGATATGGCAAAGCTGATTATAAAATTAATTAATGATGTAGGTAATGTGATAAATAATGATCCTGAGACTTCTGACTATTTAAAACTTCTATTTATACCTAATTACAGAGTTTCTCTCGCTGAGAAAATATTTCCTGCCAGTGATTTATCTGAACAGATATCTACTGCCGGTACAGAGGCATCTGGTACTGGGAATATGAAGTTTGCACTGAACGGGGCATTGACTATAGGCACACTTGACGGAGCTAATATTGAGATAAAAGATGAAGTAGGTGATGAAAATATTTTCATCTTTGGTATGAATGCTGATGAGGTAGAAGAGCTTAATGCAAAAGGATATAATCCATATGTTTATTTCAATTCAAACGAAAAACTGCGTAATGTTCTTAATTTAATTGAATCGGGATATTTTTCTAAAAATGATCCTGATAGATTTAAGCCAATTGTTAGGTCTTTGGTGGATGATGGTGATAAATATATGCTGTTAGCTGATTTTGATGAATATATTAAATGTCAAAAATTAGTTGATGAAAATTATTTAGATCAGAATAAGTGGATAAAAAAGTCGATTTTAAATGTTGCCAACATGGGATATTTTTCCAGTGATAGAACGATTAAAGAGTATGCTGAAGAAATTTGGGGACTTGATCTTAATCGTGATAAATAAATAAAACTTACACTATCTCAAAAAATAACTTAGAGTGATAAAATTATTAATTTATCACTCTATTTTTTTATGACAAAAAATAGAAAAATATGATATAATTCAACTATACCGTCACGATAAATATAAAATACGGAGCATTTCATATGTCTTTCAAAAGGTTTTATGCTAGAAATAAAGTTGTCATTATTATCTTAGTTATTCTATTTTTATTTTTAATGTATTATTTATATCTTCATAGACACCCTAGAACAGATGATGCTTTTATTGTTGCTAATATAAGACCGGTTTCTGCTTTGGTTTCAGGACACATAACAAAAATTTATGTAAAAAATAATCAGCAGGTCAAAAAAGGAGATAAATTATTTACTGTTTTTAAAATCCCATACGAACTAAAAGTAAAACAACTTAAAAATAGTATGAAAGCTGCTCAGTATAGTGCAGAGGCATTTAAAGAGCAGTTGGTTATTGATGAATTGAAAATTAAAGGAAAATTATCCTTATACGAAAATTCTAATTATCTAGCTAAACAGGCAATAGAACTGAATAAAGTACATGCTGTTCCTACTAAAAGTGCTGAAATTTTGGTAAGAAAACGGGAAGTTGCTCAGGCTGAATTAAAAATAGCAGAGGCTGGAATGAATGTAACCAAAGAAAATTTACAAAATGCTTATGCTTTGGTTGAAAGTTTGACAGCTGAGCTTGAAGAGGCAAAAGTTAATCTAAACTTGACGACTATTTATGCTCAAAGTGATGGAATAGTTTCAAATATGTATTTAAGCAAAAGTGTTTATGCTGAACGTGGCAAGCCTCTTTTTTCATTTATTGATACAGATAGCTGGTGGATACAGGCTAATATTAAAGAAACAGAGCTGGCTTATGTCAAAAAAGGACAGAAAGTGTGGATAAAGCTTTGGCTCTATCCTGGTAAATATTTTGAAGGAAGAGTTTCTAATATTGGCTGGAATGTTAATAGACAATTAAGTTCTTCCGAAAACCAGTTGGCAGAGGTTATAAAGGAAAACGAATGGTTCCTTCTTCCGCAGAGATTTCCTGTTCAGATAAAAATTACCGATAAAGATATAGATAAATATCCACTACATGTTGGTGCCACTGCCACTGTTATTATAGATACTGAAGATAATCTTATAAGACATTTATTCTGGCAGATAGATTTTTTCTAATACTATATGAAATTAGTTTTTTAGATAAATGGATTATTAATGAATATTCTTGATAAAATCTATAAAATTATCCGTGCTTATGATCCCACAGGAGAATTTTTCATCAAAGGATTGATGTGGACATTACCAAATACCACTGGTGCGTTATACTTGCTAATCTCAAGAGGCCCGTCTAGTTTTATTATATATTTTGTTCCATCTTCTATTTTAATTGCATCAACCTACAGTTCGGATTATAAAAATAAACTACTTAATATGCTTTTATTTGCTTTTACTATGGCTATCAGTCAGTGGGTTATAGCTGTATTTTTTCATCGTCAGGTAATTTTAATAATACTTTTATTTTTAATAATTTTCTTTATTTATACTTCTGTAAAGAGGAGCTTTCTGGGGATATTGGCACCACTGTTTGTTGCAATTTTTTTAGAATTGCCTCCTGGCTGGTATAATGGAGCTAATAGATTAATTGAGACAGGTATAGCTTTTATTATTGCGGTGATATACCTTTTTCTTTTTGAATTTTTTACAGCTAAATTTAAGATTCGTTCTTCGATTATATATTTTTCAGAATTAATATATGATAGTTTTTTTTGCTATACAACAGAGGATAAGGAGGAAATAGAACGAAGGATTAAACATAAATTACTTTATGATAGTAGTTACTTTAATAAACCTGATATTCTAGTAGAGAATATTTTTGTCAGCAGGAGAGATAAGTTTTACCATAAAATTACATTGGCTAGATATAAGGCTGATGCGATTCTTCTTGAGGAAAATTATTTTTTTAGAAAAAATCTAATGTATGCATTTTATGCTAAGGATGTATATGTCTTTTATCTGAGAATGTTCAGAGCTATTGGCTTCATGAGATATTACTATGGTAAAAATAAAGGATTTGATTTCTCTGTAAGTTTTACAACTGAACTAATAGCAAATATTTATCATAGATTAAGCCTTTTATCTAATATGATAAAAGACAGAAAACAACCTGAAAAAGAATTTAGGGATTCTAAACTAATTGATAACTGGAAGCAACATTTGCATAAATTTAGTAAAAATAAAAATGAAAAAGTACATGATGATGAGCTGGAATTTTATTTTGGTTTAAAATGTTTATTAGCAGATTTGGATATCGTTAGAGAAAAATTAAACTCTAGATATGGATTAAATTGATATTATGATAGTTTTATTAATATCATTAATAATGGCTTTAAAATTATGAAGTTTTAATGAGCTATGGGATAATTATAATGACTGATAGCTACAGATTAAATAAAGTGAAATTAACAAGACAGCAGGCGTTTTGTATTGCTATAGCTTTTAGTATTGGCGTAGTTCTTAATTTTTCATTGAACCTGCCACATGCTTATTGGATATCGATGACTATTGCCTTAATGTTTTGTTATACTGGACGTGGAAGTATTATTAGGAGAAGCAAAAGTAGAATTTTAGGAACATTTTTAGGACTGTTTTTTGCCTTTTTATTTATAAATACTTTTATGTATTCTGATTATAGATGGGCTTATCTGCTACCCTTTATTTGGTTTCTAGCATGGTGTTTTTACTGTATTACCAATAACTATACAATATATGTAGTATTGATAACGATGTTTATACCTCTCTGTTTTACTATATCATCCTCAAACTCATATGTTTTTCTCCTAAATAATACTTTAGCTATACGCTTTATCTTTACGTTAATAGGAGTTTCCATTGCACTACTGTGTGAATTTACAATATATAAAAAAGCTGATTTATCATTTAGATATTTTAAACGAGAGATAAGAAACTATTTTTCTAATGTTGGGGATGTACTAAATTTATGCAATAAAAGTTTTATTCATGGTGTAGCTCTAGACAAAAAATTTGCAGGTGAGATAAAAAAACAGATGAATAAAATTGTTTCTTTAGAATCATTATATTTAGATATGGCATATGAATATTATGATTGGGTCGATAATAAACCCCAAGAACTGGCTGTAAAAAAACTCTTTATATCTATAGAAGAAATAAATTTTAGACTTAGAAAAATAATATGCATACTCGGGCATGAAGATTTTGATGAAGCAGTATGTACTAAAGAAAATTTTTTAGAAATTGTAAATATTATAACTTATAAATATAAGCATATTGGATACTATTTTTATGGTCGGGTAGATGACGCTACAGAGGTAATAGACTCGTTAATTAAAATTAAAAATAGCCGTCTTGCGTCTACTTATTTATATTGTAAAGAAATGTATATTTTGAGCAAAGTATTTGATGATTATTCTAGCTTTATTTATAAAACATTTAATGAAACTGAATTAAAACCTGTAGAATCGGTTCTTAATTAATGGATACTATAAAAAAAATATTCTTTTTAAGTAATTTTTTTAGATTCATTCATTCATATGATCCTACGAGTGAATATTTTATAAATGCACTGAAATTTACAATTCCTGGCTGTATAGGTATATTCTGTCTGATTTATTTTAGATGGCCATCTAATTTCTTAATTTTCTTTTCGCCGCCTATAATTATGGCAGGAACTCTTTTCTATATAGATTATAAGAATAAAATTATAAATATGGCAGTGGTGTCTTTAGAAATGATGATTGGACAGTTTGTAATATGTGTTTTTTATAAACATCAAGTTGTACTTATAATTTTACTGTTTTTATTATTTTTAGTAATATATGGATCTAGAAAATACCGAATGGGTGGAGGATTTGCTGTTATACAGATAGCTGTTTGTTTGGGGTTTCCGCCAGGCTGGTATAATGGTGTTGAAGGTTGTATTGGAATTTTAATTGGTTTTATAATTTCAATAATTTCTTTACTTCTATTTGAGTATTTTACAGCTAGATTCAGAATGAGATCTTCACTAAGGGATTGTAAAATAATAAACTAAGCGATATTTAATAATCCTGTAAAACGAGTATACTTTTATGTATGAGTATAAAACAGGAAGAAATAGATTTATTCAGAGAAAAATATTTGACCCTAA
>Ga0233431_1004418_pt1 | contig 15104 bp, 15 predicted proteins | sample SI_118_April2016_FD_179867 | JGI IMG/M metagenome (GOLD analysis project Ga0233431, IMG submission 179867) | Seawater microbial communities from Saanich Inlet, British Columbia, Canada - SI_118_April2016_200_MG | ecosystem: Environmental > Aquatic > Marine > Inlet | place: Canada: British...
TATCGCAGCTCGACCTTCTGTTGGGAAAACATCTCTTGCTCTTGATATGGCACGACAGATTGCCACAAAAGCAAAGGTACCAACTGGTCTTTTCAGTTTGGAAATGTCAAAGGAGCAGTTAGTTGATAAACTTCTTGCAGCTGAGGCTAATGTCGATCTTTGGAAAATGAGGTCAGGGAAACTTTCCGACAGAGAAGAGGACGATGATTTCCCAAGACTTGGTCATGCGATGGGAGTTCTGAGTGAAGCACCGATTTTTATTGACGATACAGCTAGTTTGAATGTTATGGAAATTAGAACAAAAGCAAGAAGACTAAAGAAAGAACATAATCTTGGTTTAATAATTATCGACTACCTTCAACTAATGGAAGCTCGAGCTAATTCAGAAAGTAGAGTGCAAGCAGTTGCTGAAATCACCAGAGCATTGAAAGGAATCGCTCGTGAACTAGACATTCCAGTTATTGCTCTGTCACAGCTGTCTCGTGCTGTAGAAATGACAAAACCGGCTATTCCAAAACTGTCCCATCTTCGTGAATCAGGTTCTATCGAGCAAGATGCTGACATTGTAATGTTCATCTACCGAAAAGCAGCTGATCGTAACTATCGTCCTGAGGAATTAACCGCCCAAGAACAACACACCGCTGAGATCTTCATCGCAAAACATAGAAACGGTCCAACTGGTACAGTAAAACTATTCTTCGAAGGCAGTAAAGCAAGTTTCCGTAGTCTTGATAAGCATTTTTCGAGTAATGAGCCGCCACCGATTTAATCACGTAACACGAATCACGCCTGCCTGCCGGTCTTCGACTCCGAGGGAGCTCAGACTCGAGGAGCAGGCAGGTAGCACGTAACAAAAGACACAGGTTAATCATGTTAATCGAGTTAATCAAGTTAATCGAGTTAACCAAGTTAACCGAGTTAACCCAGTTAATCATAAACAAATACAAATTTTCAAAATACAAAATACAAAAAATTAAAAATTAAATGCTCTTCCATGGATTTGTAATTAACTTCCAAAAATCACAAAACAAATCCGTAGATCCGTAGCAAATCCGTAATCCGTAGCATTATGTTTGATAAATTAAAAATGATGAACCAAGCTCGAGAACTTCAGAAGAAGATGAAGGATATTGTGATTGATGTCGAGTCAAATGGACTTAAAATTCAGATTAACGGTAAACAAGAAATTAATTCTGTTGAAATAGTTGATGTGACTTTACTAGAACGGAAAGAAAGTTTAGAAAACTCAATTATGAACGCCGTTAATGATGCGAACTCAAAAGCTCAAAGAGAGATGGCAATGAAAATGCAAGGTGAGATGGGAGGATTGTTCTAACTTTCCACGCAGACTTTAGTCTGCCCCCTCCAGCCACCAGAGCTCAAGCTCCAGCTTGTTAAGTATCGCAAATCAAGGTTTTCAAACCCTAGACACAAAAATCTTAGGCTAAAAAATCGCGCTATCGCGCTCCTTTCACATAGGTGGAATAGACCTCACTAAAGTGAGGGTGAATATGATAAATTACCCAGAACAAATCAAGAACTTAATCGAATCGTTCACAAAACTTCCAGGTATCGGGAGAAAGACTGCTGAACGATTTGTTTTTTATTTAATTAAACAGGAAAAAGAAGAACTATATCAATTCGCAAACAATCTTTCAAAATTACATGAAGCTAATTTCACTTGTCCACAATGCTTTAATTTCTCACCTAGACAAGGACTTTGCGATATTTGCAGTGACAAGAAAAGAGATAAAACAACAATCTGTGTTGTGGAAGAGTTCCATGATTTAAATAACATTGAAAACACAAAACTATATAATGGACTTTATCACGTACTTGGTGGAAACATTGATCCACCTGAAGGAATAACAGCTGATCGATTAAAAATCAAAGAATTAATTACCAGAATCCAAACCAATCAAACCACAGAAATTATTATGGCCTTAAACCCTGATATTGCTGGTGAAGGCACTACCCTATATTTACGAAAAGAATTACTTCCGCTAAATGTAAAGATAACCCTTCTAGCCCGAGGCTTACCAATGGGCGGAAATATAGAATACGCTGATGAAGTTACATTAGCGAATGCGTTAAAAGGAAGAATGCAACTAAATTAAAAAGAGAAGCTCATGGAGCTTCTTTTTTGGTCAATCAAAAAACCCGTCTCACTAAGATGAAACGAGTTACCAATTAAACCTTTCTTGTAAAGCATCTTTTAAATCAACTAACATGTGAGATATATGATCAAACCCAACATCTTTCAACCAATCACGGATATCGCCAAAATAAAACAGTCCGACCATATAAATGTGTGAATGCTTTTGTTTCAGCCGAATCATTAGCTCTTTCATTTCTAAAAAGGTCATAACGACCTCTTCTTCTCCACACCAAACGATAACATCAATTTGTGATAAATCGATTTCACCATTTTCAATTCTGGCAACTTCTTCCGATGTACAAAGAAAAATCAATTCTGCATTTGACCATTCACCACGATCAATGAATAACTTTAGAGTAAGCGCGTTGCTAATTGGGTAAATCACTACGATCTGAACTTTACCGTCTTTCATCAGCTGACTCTCCTTGTTCATTAATAAAGATGTATACAACCACTACTCTTCAAATTATCAAATATAAGTTAAAATGTCAAACAAAAAACCGCACCTAAATGCGATTTTTTTATATTTTTGATTGAGAATTAGAATTTTGCGATCTTCACCGTTGTAACTTCTTGTCTATGCCCGATTTTTCTAGTGTATCGAGTTTTTCTTTTATATTTGACTGCGGTAACTTTTTTTGTTCTAGTTTGTTCAACGATCTCAGCTTCAATCTTAGTTCCTTCTAGGAATGGTTGACCAACCTGAAGTTTAGTCGCTTTTTCATCAGAAATAAGCATTACTTTATCAAAAGCAATTTTTTCACCTTTTTCACCTTTAATTTTCTCAATAGTTAATGTTTGTTCTGGAGCAACTTTGTACTGTTTTCCTCCAGTTTTGATTACAGCTATATTCATATTATACGAATGATACTAATGGCCATACGAAGATAGCCCCTAATACCAATATAAATGTTTGTTAAATGTATGTATCGATAGCGATATAGTACATTATTAAATCAATTTCGTCAAGAGCAAATAAAAAACGCCAAAATTAGATTTTAGCGAGTTGGCAATTTCATTTTTTCTATGGTCGAGGATACAAGCGAATAAGGCAACCGATTTCAACTCTTTTCGTGATATCATCTTTTTTAATTATGAGATCCACATTTTGAATACCAAATTTTTTCAATACTTGATAAAGCTTCTTTACGTGTTTTTGACATGCTTCAGTAATACTGGCAACTTGTTCTTCAACCATCGCAATTTCCTCAAGCCCTCCTTGATGATCTGGCAAATTGCTATGTAACTCATCACTGAAATAACTACCATAGAGATTGCCATGTTGGATAAGCATTTTTAGAGCATCCAATATGCAAGAAAAATGTTCTTTATCAAAATGCGGCAAAAGATCTATACAGTTTTTACGTTCCAATGCGTCCACTATCTTATAAGCCATATTCTCTCTGGAATCAAACCAATGATCCCTTAATTCATACAAACTTTTCGCATTGAGAAAAAACATGAACCCATAAACGATTCGCAGGAACAACCAATTGATCGCTGAAGCAATGTGTCTCATTTGAAGACTCCCGAATTTGATGTGGATGATCAGAAAAACCAAATGAACATGATAAATTATATTAACAGAAATATTTATTTTCGTCAAGCAAAGAAAAGAAAAAGGCAGTCGATACAATGACCGGCTGCCTTTTTTGTCGATTTAGTTCCCCCATTAGTTGATTTTGATCCTAGGCTCCAAAATCTCACCGTGGTCCTTCACGTCCCATCGAGTCACCACGACAACCCCCTCCCAGCCGCTTTTGCGAAGAAAATCGATATAGTCCTGAACACGGATTTTGCGCTTGAAAAAAAATCTCCTGCCAGTTGCTGCATTCCTCAATTCCGCAACTTCAAAGTGAGGATAACGCGCATTTTTTCGATTCCGAATCCTGTGACAAACCTCCGAAGGATACGGCAACATTACCGGTTTGCTCATGAGACCTCTCCCTTCGTATAAAAATTCACTTCATCTTAAGTAACAATTAAGTATATCATTAAAATTAAAAAAAGTCAATCACGCAATCGACTTAATACTATTTTAAGCTAATTTAAGGGCTTATTTTATATCTTCGGGCGCTCTTGATCGCTCTTTTGTCATTTTATAAGCATAAGCTAAAATTAGCATGAAAATTGTTAATGAGAAGAGGACTAAACCAGTAAAACTGAGCCCAAAATCCTGCAAATAATAGACCATGACTCCAAAGACGATTGTGACTGCATATAGCGTTAAAACGGCCTTTTTTACGCTTAAACCAGCATCAAGGAGTCGATGATGAAGATGTTTTCGATCAGCTCCTGAGAAAGGCGATCTTTTCTCCATTATTCTTCTAATAATTGTCCATAAAAAGTCTAAAATAGGGATACTAAGCAACATCAACGTAACACCTATTTTACTACCAGATATGATGGATAAACTACCAAGTAGGAAGCCTGCCAAGGTGCTACCACCTTCACCAAGAAAAATCTGCGCTGGATTGAAATTAAAAACCAAAAATCCAGCAAAAGCTCCTATCAGTATCATGGCAAGCAAAGCCACATCGTATTGAATGATTTCAGATTTATTGAGTGCTGTTAAAAAGATAAAGACTCCACCTATAATAGTTACGCCTGAAACTAAGCCATCGAGTCCGTCTAAAAGTTTTGTCGTGTAAATCATTCCCATTATCCAAAAGAATGTCAGAATATCAGCCAAAAATGTTATTTGATAAGGAAACCCTTCGTACCAAAATAAAGTAACACTGTACTCATTCAAATAAAACAATCCTTCACCAAACGGATTTGTAATCCAATCAATCCCAATACCTCCAACAATCACACTTATCACCGCAAAGATCGGCCACAAGATCTGCCATCGTGGTTTTAGATTATATTTATCATCAAGAAATCCGCCAATCATTAAAAACAGTGTCCCAATCATGATCCCTACAATATTTCGAAGCCTGATCGTGTCACCAGTTAAATCATTTGTAAAATATAGATAGAAAAGTAAGACGACATTAAAACTAAAAAAAACAGCCAATCCCCCAAGCAATGGGATCGGCTTTTTATGAAGCTTTCGTTTGCTGTTTGGAATATCCAACACCTTAATCTTTTTCGCAAACCAAATCACAACCGCTGTCGCAATTAAGCTGATTATGAATGTTATTATTAGTGCAAAAATGTAATCGGATGAGTTCATAACTATATGCTAACACAGTTTTGAAGGAAGGTAAATTTAGTAAATATCGTGAATATCGTAAATTTGGCAATGCTTAAATAAATTAATGCCAGTATTTATAAGCCAGCATTAATAATAATTGGACCGATCTTCTAGTCTTGCTAAATTCACGATATTCACGATATTTACGATATTTACTACAACTCCTCCGCCTTAACAATCTTAATCTCCCCTCCTGTATCCAACACAACTTTATCTCTTCGTTTAATCTTATTTTCAAGTAGAAGTTTTGCTAACTCATCATCAATTTTATTCTGAATAACTCGCCTGAGTGGTCGAGCTCCATACTTTGGATCAAAACCTTGTTCAGCTAATTCTGAAACTGCTGAATCGGTAACTTCAAAAGTGATCCCCTTTTCTTCAAGATTTTTTATAACTTTATCAATTAAAATCCGCGCAATCTTAATCACATCTGTCATGCTTAACGGTTTAAACACTACAACTCCATCAAGTCGATTAATAAATTCAGGTCGATAAGTTTCTTTGAGCTCGTTATCAATTAAAGATTCTTTGATCGTTTGAATGGTTGATCCTTTCTTAATTTCATCTTGAATAAACTGCGCTCCGGCATTTGAAGTCATGATAATAATTGTATTTGTAAAATCAATTGTCCGCCCAACACTGTCTGTCAATCTACCATCATCCATCATCTGCAGAAACAAGTTCAAAACATCAGGATGCGCTTTCTCAACTTCGTCAAATAGAACAAGTGAGAATGGATTTTTTCTAACAGTTTCAGTTAATTGCCCAGGAGTTTCACCTTGACCAATTAATCGACTAATACTGTTTTTCTCTTGATATTCACTCATATCAATCCGAATCATCGATTTTTCATTACCAAAATAGATATCAGCAACGGTTTTTGCGAGTTCAGTCTTACCAACACCTGTTGGACCAAGAAAAAGCAAAGAAGCAATTGGTCTCTTGCCTTCTCGCAGATTAGCACGAGCTCGACGCAGACTTGCTGCCACAATATCAACAGCTTCATTCTGATCAACCATTCGTTCATGGATTTTATCTTCCAAATGCAGCAGTTTCTCACTCTCACTTTCTGAAAGAGTGTTCAATGGAATATTAGTTATTTTTGAAATTATTGTCGCGCAATCTTCTCCTGTAACAACTTGTTTTTCTCCTCGTTCCTTTTTCACCATAATTGCCGCCTGCTCAATAATCTCAAGTCCTTTCTCTGGAAGCATCCGATCATGAATATATTTCGTAGACAAAACAGCTGCCTGCTCAATAGCACTGTATGAAAAATAAATTTGATTTTGGTACTCAATTGGCCCACTTTTGGCCTCTAAAACGATGATGGCATCGTTAAGTTCCAACTCCTTCACTTTAATTACCTGAAAAACTGAATCAAGATTCCTATTCTCAATTGCTTTTGAATACTCAGACGGAGTTGTTGTTGCTAGAGTAAGAAATTGATGACGACCAAGTATCTGAGCAAAGACTTCACTTAAATCTAAACTGCTTTGATTACCAGCCGTTATCCCACTGAGATTATGTAAATTTTCTACAGCTAAAATGATGTTGCCACTATGAATAATCTCGCTTGCTAACATTAACAATCTCTGTTCTGCGCCGGACGCGTCTACTCCAGCAAGAAGCTTCGCAATATCTAGCACAACTAATCTTTTGTCCTGCAAAACTTCAGGTACTGACTCCTCAACCATCTGCTGAGCTAAACCTTCCAAAATCGTTGTCCGACCAACGCCCTGATTTCCAATTAGCAAAACGCCGTCCCGACTACCTTCAAAAATTCGAAAGATATTCTCAATCTCGTCTTTTCTTCCAATACAAGGGAATAAATGACCGTACTTTGCGCGCAAAGTCAAATCGTCACTAAACTGATCCAGAATAGGAGTTGCGACAGCAGTCATTGCTCGATCCAACCCACTTTTTGGTTTGAATCTTGCCTTGGCTTTGAATCTTGATAAATTTTCTTTAAGTTTCTGCTGAATCCGTAACCAGTAGACCACATTCTTTAATTTCTGATAATTAAGATCAAACTCAATAAGAAGCTCCTCAATATCATCAACTTCACTTCGCAAATCAACTTGCGTTGGGTCAGACAGAGCTAGAATGACGTCCATTAGATCAACTCGCGTATCACTATTCTCGTATGCTTCTAAATATGCTAGTAGTAAAATTTTATGAATATTTAATGACAAAACTGGTTCACCTCCTCGGTTAATAATGTTTTTTGTAATGTAACTGCTAACTTTCTTTTTAAACTCTTCGAAATTAATTCCCAATCGAGCTAAAATAATTGCTGATTTATCAAACTGAGTTAGTACAGAAAAAAGATGAACTCGCAAAACTTTGTCCTGACCAAAATGTTTTGTTAATTCATAAGCTGCTTGAACTGAATTTTTTGCCTCAACTGTATAGCTCTTTGAAATATCGATCAACTTACTTTTCTTCAACTGCCAAATAGTATCAAAATCTATTCCACTATCAGCAGAGTTCAAATTATTTTCGAATTTTTTTGTGATTACTTTATCTTTTAATGAAGACTCTTGTTCTAACCTATAATAAAGATACAGATCAAGAAGAAGTGTAAACCAAAAATATAATTTAAGTGGACTTGGTGTCAACCAATAATCGAGTGACAAGAAATAACCGACGCCAAATTGATATCCATAATAGACAAGCGCCAAGATTCCAGACAAACCAATTAAACCAATAATTACATTGAAGACTAACTCAATTCTTCGTACAGTTTTCTCAAACAAAGTATGAGCCGAATTGAAACGACCGCCAAAAAACAACACTTTGTCTTGCAAATACAAAGCTACGCCAACCCCTTTGCAGGTTTGGCATTCTTTGCCCTGTTTCCGACCCGTTCCAGAACAGCTGGGGCAGATTATAAAGTTGTTTGATTTTTTTTCCATTTTATAATAGTCCTAAATTAAAAATAACTTGCCAAATAATAAATAAAGGTATCAGTATCCATAGTAAAAATTTTATCAAAGCCATAACAACCCAAAACAAAAAGATAATAAAACGAATTATTATCATAAATAAACGCATGAAGAAACTGATTAATCGGCCTTGCCAATCATATTGACCAAACATTGGTTTGAACAAGTTCTTTACCCAAATCATCAAACCTAACTCTCGATTGCCTTGCGCAATTAGCTCAAACATCGCTATTACAGCTTTCCGAACACCTGCGGTGTACCACCAGAAAATCCAATAGACCAAATCAAAAAGAATGTCTTTGAAGACGAATTTGAGGGATCGTTGCATTACGTTCTGTTTTAACATTGGTAGGGATTTAGGAAGTTAGGGATTTAGGGATTAGTTTTTAGGGATTGTAGGGATTTGGCTGGGAGGTTTTGAAGGAAATAAGCAGTGTCAATTATAAAATCTAAATATAGTCACAATACTATATAATTACAGATAAGTTTAAACTTAATTGTGAATATTATAACATAAAAGGCGATAATCAGCCAATTTCTTTTCAACAGAAAAGGCACCCACGCGAGAGCGGGTGCCTGATATGTTTTTTTAGTCACGAGCCTCCGACGAAAAGAGACTTGCAAGGAGCTTCTCGGCAGGGATCAACCAGCAGGAGGCTCGCGACCAAGTCAAGCATAATACAAAAAAAATTAGTCGTCAAGACGACTAAAGGCTATTGCCCCATTTTAGTCATAATAGATCGTATCTTCGTCATCATAATCTTCATAACGATTTGATTTAACACTATATGTCGTATCATCTATTTCATTGATAAACATGGACGGTTTATTGTGCATCTCTCCAAATTTGTAACTAAAGGTTCTAATTGGATAAAGCATATTCAATTCATCTTTCGCACGAGTAACAGCAACGTAGAAAAGTCTTCGTTCTTCTTCAACTTCTTTTGGATTATCCATGCATTTATGATGTGGGAAGTCACCGTCTTTGAGTCCAATAATAAACACTGTCGCCCATTCTAAACCTTTAGCCTGATGAATCGTCGACAAAACAACTGCTTTATTGTCAGTGTCTTTATTATCAAAAGTTTCACTAAGTAGAACGTCAGCCAACAGTTGATCTAAATTATCATAAAGAGCTGTAAAGTTCATCAACTGCTGCAGATCTTCTAATCGATCACGATAATTATCAAACGTGTTTTGCATATGATTCTCATAACCATGCTCAACAATGTATTCAATCACTCCACTTACAAAACCCTTCTGATCATTATTAATTTTATCAATTGAAGCAAAAGTTTGAGCAATCGTTTGCCAACTCTCACCTGCTTTGCCAGTTAACTTCACAGTCGAATCAATCAACTCTGCGACCGATTTATATTTTGAAACAGTTTTCCAGATTATATCAGCTTTCTTCTCCCCAATCCCTTCATGCATTAACAGAATCCGTTTCCAAGCAATCTCATCACTAAAGTTTGAAAGAACTTTTAGATATGACAAAACATCTTTGATATGAGCTTGCTCAAAATATCTCATTCCTCCACGCACAACGTAGGGAATATTATGTTTACTTAAAGTAAGTTGAACCTCAGCTGATTGATAGTTAGCTCGATAAAGGACGGCCATTGTTGAATAGTCTTTCCCATCACGATAGAGTTCCATGATTCGTTTCACGATTTGGTTTGCTTGATGGTGAACATCACGAGATGGAATTAAAGTCGGCAAAATGTTATCTGGTCGATCAGGAAAAAGGACTTTATCAAACTGCTCGACATTGTTCTTTATACTTGCATTAGCTAAACTTAAAATTTGAGGTGAGCTACGATAGTTTCTTTCTATTCGAAATATTTTAGTGTCCTTATGTTTCTTTGGGAAATCTAAAATATTCTTCACGTCAGCTGCTCGAAATGAATAGATGCTCTGAGAATCGTCTCCGACAACTAGAAGATTGTTATTAAATGAAGATAAATATCTAATAATTTCTGCTTGAATGAAATTTGTGTCTTGATACTCGTCAACAAGGATATACTTAAACTGCTTAGAGTAACGTTCTTTCACTTCTGAAAAGTCCGTCAGCAGTTTCAACCAATTAATTAACAGATCATCAAAGTCCATCACATTAGACTTCAACTTTCGTTCTTGATAACCGTGAAAGATCTCATCCATCTTCTCAGCAATAAATTCTGGATAACCATAAACATCTTCTGCAACTGATTTTGGATCGTCATATCTATTTCTAGAAAAACTGATAATTTTATGCACAATATTCGCTTTTGGAAAGTTCTGTCCTTTAACATTCAAATTCAAATCAGCCATAACAGCTTTTATCAATGAAACACTATCGTCCTGATCTAAAATACTGAAATTTCTATTATAACCTAATTTATGAGCATATTTTCTAAGAATTAAATTACCAACTCGATGAAAAGTACCTCCCCATAGATGATCAGGTTTAAATCCTAGTAGTCGCTCAACCCTATCCATCATCTCTTTTGCTGCCTTATTTGTAAATGTAACTAAAAGAATATTTTCAGGATCAACCCCCTTCTCTATCAAATAAGCAACTCGAAAAACTAAAGTTCTTGTCTTCCCACTACCAGCCCCCGCCAAAACCAAAGCAGGCCCGTCAGCTTCAGTGACGACTTTGTGTTGTTCTTGGTTGAGGAGTTTTATGTAATCAATCATAAATAGCGCGATGCGAATATGCGAAGCATGCGAATGTTGCGAAGATAACCGCAAAACTGCTAATAATTAATTCGCATTTTCGCAGAAAGTTCGCGGCATTCGCAAAATTCGCATATTCGCATCGGTTTGCATATTCGCATCGGTTTGTTTATTTTAACATATATCTCCCAAACAAAAAAGAGCACCCCTGCATGCAGTGGTGCCCTTCTTGATTGTTGTGAGAAACGGAGGATCATTCCTCCTTTGCTTCCTCGTTGTCGTCAGTGGAGACCACCGACTGGTTGGGGAGGTGGTGAGGGGGGAGCTGTGGCATGTGACGGATCAGGAACTCGCCCTCGAAGGTTTCGCCGAGCGCATTTTCCCTGACCGTGTACTCTCCCATAAAAATCTCGCCTCCCAAGGGGGAACCAGCGATCAAGGAGACCACCAGCATCTCACGCCGAGCCAAGTCGGTATAGGTCGTGAATTTCACTTTGACCATGCCCTCATACTCGAAGATGCAGAGACCCTCGAAGCTGTTTTCGACCGTGCAATACTCGAACTGCTTGGAATCGCACGTTTCCGGCGAATCCAGATAGATGAGCGTCTGCTTGGTCGACTCAGTCTGGCTACGATTGAGCACCAGCTTGCTCTCAATCCGGAACCGATACAGCTTGTATTCGGCCTTTCCGAGAACACCGTCGTGGCTGTACTGCTGCACGGTCGGGATGGTGTTCGCGTCGGACGATTTCGGGCCACTGATATAGGCAGCAGAAATCACCATTCCGAAAACACCAAAGATTACCAAGATTGACAATAAAACTCTGTTCATGATATGCCTCCTTAAGGCAGATTGTGGGGGAACAACTAATAACATCTAATTATACATGAATTTCATTCTTTTGTCAACCCTAATGTCACGGGTACTCCTACCCTAATGGTACAGATGAAGTATACTAATTAGATAAATAACTAATTATATACTACTATGTATACATTGAAACAAGTACCAAGTGAAGCTCAAATAAAGAAATATATTAGAAAGGCTGTTTTTGGGGAAAATTTACATTGTCCAGAATGCAAAAGTAGGCAGGTTGAAAAATATGAAAAAAGATATCGTTGTAAAAAATGTAGATGTAAATTTTCACTTACAAGTCACACTTGGCTGAGTGGCATGAAACTCTCATATGAAAAGTTTTGGTTGATACTTTGGTGTTATGTTAGAAAAGTACCAGTACAACAAACAATTGATTTAACCTGTCTTTCAGAGAAGGCTGTCCGACATTGGTATACGCTGTTTCGCTCAAATTTGCCCTTAAATGACATAATATTAGAGGGCAAGATACAAATTGATGAAGCCTATTCAAAAAACAGGGCTATCATAATAGGTAAACAAATTGGTTCACGAAAATTAGTGTGGGAGGTATTGAATAAAAATAGCGTTGATCAAAATGATATGATAAATTTTATGATTCAATATATAAAACCAAGAAGTAAGGTTCAATCTGATGGCGCAAAAATTTACAAGTACTCTAAATATTATTGGCCATATCGACACAAAAGCGATAATCATTCAAAGTTTGAATTTGGTTTAACTTCAGAAATTGAAGGAGTTTGGGGAAATATGAGAACATTTATTAGAAGAATGTATCATCATTCATCACCAGAAAAGATGCCTGAATATGTGAGTGAATTCTGTGTTAGATTTTCCTCACCAGAAATCTTCGAATCTCCGCTAACTTTCGTTAAAAAAACACTTCCTCTTGTACCAACAAGGTAGGAGTACCCAATGTCACGTAACTCGTAACACATAACACGTAACAAAATCGCACTAACGCCAGTTTAGGCTAATTTTAGTAAAAACAATGACAAAAAAGCAGCGATTTTGCTGCTATGTGAGTATGGAGATACGTTTTAGTTCAAACTAATAGAATCAGGCTGACTATGCCATTTGCATATACTTGAGAACAAAATCCCATCCTGGTCTGAGGCTACAAATTTAGTTATTTGCTTAAATACACGATCAGTAAGACTATCAGGACCCTTACCAGCATCTATAAAAGCAATTACTCCTAAAATAAACTACCTCGCAGCAAGCTGGCGAGGTATTGAAAATTCGCTACTTACTCGAATAATTTTAATTGATTTGTATGAAGTGACTTGTATTCTGAACCTTGCGACTGAATATACATTCTTATTCCTTCCGCATTCCCCATTTTTCCAACCGTATTTATATAGTATCCCTTTGTCCAAAATTCTCCTCCCCACAAACTCTCTTTCACTTCTGGACAATTCTTAAAGACTTCTCGTGCCGTTAAACTTTTTACTGTACTTACTATCGACTTAGGACTCATCATTGGCACACTTTGTATCATAAAATGTACATGATCCTTATCTACTCCTATTTCTAAAAAATTTATTTCGTATCTTTTTTCTATTTCCAGACACACTCTTCTTATCTCGTTCTCTATCCTTTCATGTTTCTCAAACACTACTTTTCTATATTTTGCGGGACAAACCAAATGATATATTAACATCGACACATTGTGGGATTTGTTTATATGCTCTAGTTCTTCCATATACTTTAATCCTACCATTAACCACGACACCGAAGCAAGCTTACGGTGAAATCTATTCCATTATAAACACTTGACAGAACTTATATAATTTGATATATTAAATTGTTATATTTATTGTATTCAAAGAACAAACAACTCACAAAAAAAGAAAGGGGTCCTGACAATGAAGACAGTCTCACTTGCAGAATTGCAGGCACGGTTTCTGAATAAAAAAGTCTGCTTAACAGAAACCAAAAATGGCATTAACAAAAAAACAGTGGGTGTCTGTCATGAAATCACAGAACTCACAAGTGAAGAAAATTCATTTAATTTTAGCTTAATCATCCCCCCTACTAAAGAACTCTACCGATTGATTGTCGTTGAAGAAATCACGGCAACATCAATTGAAGGAACAATCGATCCGAATCGTAATATCAAACGAAAAGTAGAGCTGGTGTAACGGCCTCTCATAATACAACGACAAACAAACACAGACAGCTCAATGAGCCGCTGTGTTTTTCAATTTTAAAAGTCACGGTTATTAACCATGACTTATTTTCACTCGCCGGGCACTCTCCTGGCATGCTCATCTCATTCTACTGCACCTTGATCGACGTCTCGCCTCTCCTTGAAATATTGCGAGCTAACAAAGAGACTGATTTTCTGGAATTAAGCCTCTTATCTTAGCACAAGCTTCACAAAAGAATAATCGAGAACGTGGATCCCAAACCCTACAATCACAGTGGGTTTGATCTGCGCAACCATCACAAGTAGAAGCATATTCACTCGTCTCTTGAATCCACCTACCATCAACACACAGATCACAGTCATCTTCAAGTCGACCATGTATCCATTCAGGACAATCGCAATCCGTACACAGAATAGTAGTCATATCCTCGTCACCATTATTAAGACAACTATCACAATCACCTATTTGACTATCCCCCGTCCAATGAAAACACTTTATTTCAGGACATCTCATGGTCACCTCCATTATTAGCACCTTTCTTTAAGTTTACAACAATTCAAAAAGGAAATCTAGTGTAGATTTCCTTTGTCAGTCAAGGACTAACGATTCAAATCGCCGAAACTGAATTTCATCTCTCTCGCCATACTGCCGACGTGTACCAGATTGCTCTGGGAACATTTTTTGGTAAACACTGATCGCTTTTTTATTATGAGCATAACACCAGACAAAAAAGATGATTTTACTTTCAATTCTGGTATTCATTTTTTTGACAATAGAAACCATCATCGGCATTGACTGTTCTACAATTTTACTAGCTAATCCTTGCGACTGAAACGCAGGATCAATCCCTAACTGTTCAAGCTCTATCGCCGGCATCGGACGAAGCTCTCCGCCAGGAATCTGCCAACCGATATAACCGGCAAACTCACCATCAACTTCGATGACAAAATAGAAATAATAAACAAATTCAAAGTGGTTTCTTACCCAATTTGTTGCAGCCTTGAGATTATCACGATTGCCTGTAAAAACAGCCGCATTGATCTTTGCAATTGACTTCACGTCCTCCGGCTGTGCCGGGCGAACAACGATATTTTGCTCATCCATGAATCACCTC
>Ga0233431_1004421_pt1 | contig 15102 bp, 15 predicted proteins | sample SI_118_April2016_FD_179867 | JGI IMG/M metagenome (GOLD analysis project Ga0233431, IMG submission 179867) | Seawater microbial communities from Saanich Inlet, British Columbia, Canada - SI_118_April2016_200_MG | ecosystem: Environmental > Aquatic > Marine > Inlet | place: Canada: British...
GAATTATTATTCATAATTTTAGAAGAATTAATTATTTTGAGAGTATTTAGAGTTTATACGCAAGGTCTATGTTTTCTTTTTAGTTAAAAGTTTAATAATCATTTAATCTTAAGGTATTTCAATATATAATTTATCACCATAATCTTTAAATAGTGTATACAACCATGTATACACATAATGGTAGACATATTCGATCATACAATTCTTTGCAGCAAGTGCAATAAGAAGATGAATCATGGATTTGTAAACAAGCATGGATTTAAAGTTCGAGCTGTTGCTTGCGAAACTTGTGGCGAAAAGATATTACATCCAGAAGATTTAAGCGCTATGAACGAGTTCCAGAATTTAAAAAAGAAAGACTTCAGAGTTAAACTTCGTCTTGTGGGAAACAGTTACGCTGTTAGTATTCCTAGGGAAATAGTTGATTTTATGCATATGACTGATAATCAAATGGATGAAATGGTCGATTTATGTTTTGAAGAAATGGGGAGGATCAGTTTAAACTTTTAATATGGCAGATAAAAAAAATAATGATTCTGAAAAGAATACTGAGAATGTGATTAAACTTAGAGTAGTCGAGGCCTTACAAGATGATGCATATAAAGGTATTGCTAGGATTGACCCTAGCCTCATGAATCAATTAGGTTTGGGTAGAGGAGATATCGTTAGGATTAAAGGGGCTCGGGAAAGTTACTGTGTTGTAGACCATGCCTATCCAGCGGACCGTGGTGTTGAAATGATTAGGATTGATGGAATCAGTCGTAAAAATGCTAGAGCTGGTATCGGGGACTTGGTAGAAATTTCTAAGGCTGAACTTATTCCTGCTAAAAAAATTACAATTGCTCCAGCCCAATCAGGCGTCATGGTTAAAGGGAATCCAGATGGGTTAAAGCGAAATCTTTTAGGTAAGCCATTGGCAAAAGGAGATTTATTGGTTTTAGGTGGAACTAATAGACGTAAGGATTTGATGAATGAAGATTTCGGAGATTTTTTTGGAGATATAATGAATCAGATGGGTCAAATGGGAATGCCAGGAGTTCCACCCGCAATGTCCCAGGTTAGATTTGTGGTTGTTTCATCTAGCCCTAATGCCCCAGCAATAGTTACTGAAAATACTCAAATTGCGTTAAGCGAAAAAGCAGTTGACATTAATGAGGAATCAATCCCCGTAATCACTTATGAGGATATTGGAGGCCTTAGAGAGGAAGTTAAGAAAGTTAGGGAATTAGTTGAGTTACCATTAAAGAAGCCAGAGATATTCTCTAAGCTTGGAATTGAACCACCTAGGGGAGTATTGCTTTATGGCCCTCCAGGGACAGGTAAGACCCTTCTTGCCAGAGCTGTAGCTAATGAAAGCGAGGCTAACTTTATTGTAATTAACGGACCAGAAATTATGAGTAAATTTTATGGAGATAGTGAGAAAAAGATTAGAGAGATATTTGATGACGCACAGAAGAATTCCCCATCAATTATTTTTATTGATGAAATTGATGCTATTGCTCCAAAAAGAGATGAAAGTCATGGTGAGGTTGAGAGGCGAGTTGTTAGTCAATTATTAACTATGATGGATGGACTAGCTTCTAGAGGTAGAGTTGTTGTTATTGGAGCTACTAATATACCTAATTCTATTGATCCAGCTCTTAGGCGTCCGGGAAGGTTTGACCGAGAGGTTGAAATCAAAGTCCCAGATAAAGAAGGTAGACTTTCTGTATTAAAAATTCATACTCGTGGAATGCCATTAACTAAGGATGTGGATTTAGATTCTTTAGCCAGAAGAACCCATGGATTTGTTGGAGCCGACCTCGAATCTTTAGCAAAAGAAGCCGCAATGAGTGTTTTGCGTGAAAATATTCATAAATTTAATTTAGAGGAAGATGAAGAGGTCTCAAATGATATCTTAAATGAATTAGTAATTTCTGCCTCTAGTTTTGAAGATGCATTAAAAGTTGTTCGACCAAGTGCTATGAGAGAAGTATTAGTTGAAACGCCAAATGTTTCTTGGACGGACGTTGGAGGACTAGACGGCGTTAAACAAGATTTAGCCGAAGCAGTTGAATGGCCTATGAAATTTCCAAAAAGCTTCATAAGGATGGGCATTAGGCCGCCTAGGGGTATCTTGCTTTATGGACCACCTGGAACCGGTAAAACTTTATTAGCTAAGGCTGTCGCAAAGGAGAGCGAGGCTAATTTTATTCAAGTAAAGGGACCCAGTCTGCTTTCTATGTGGGTTGGTAAGAGTGAAGAAGCTATACGAAAAATATTTGAAAGAGCCAGACAAGTTTCTCCATGTGTTATTTTCTTTGATGAAATAGATTCTTTAGCTTCTAGAAGAGGCGGTAGCGGAGGAGGCTCTAAAGTTACTGAGAATGTATTAAACCAGATGCTTGCGGAAATGGACGGGATTGAAGACTTAAAAGATATAATTGTAATTGGTGCGACGAACAGGCCAGATATGTTAGACCCAGCTTTAATGAGGCCTGGCCGATTCGATAGATTAGTGTTTGTACCTGTTCCTGAAGAAGAAGGCCGACAAAAGATTCTGGAAATTCATACAAAAAATATGCCTATTGAAAATAAGAAAAAGGTAGTTGAGGAATTAGCAATTAAGACTAGTGGTTACACCGGAGCTGACTTAGAGTCGCTTGCTCGAGAAGCCGCAATGTTGGCTTTAAGGGAAAATATAGAATCAGAAAAAGTTGAAAAGAAGTATTTTGATGAAGCTATGAAAAAGGTAAAGCCAAGTGTTAGTGAGTCTGACCAAGAACAATATAAGAAAATGGAGGAAGCATATCTTAGGAAGGCGAAAAGTGCATTGGATGACCCTAAGAGCTATCTAGGTTAAGATGTTTGGCGATGAATTTGGTGGCGATATAGCAGACCTTCTTAGAAAGGCAATTGCGGGTGAGAATAATATGGTTGAATATTCCAGCACTGGGCCAGATGGTAGGCGGATGGTTTCTAAAAGAATGCAACGAGATGTTTTTGGAAAAGAACTTTTGAGTAAGGTGACCCATAAGAAGAATATTTATTTTGTCTTTGATTTCTCAGGTAAAGATAATGTGACTGCTAAAATTCAAGACGTAAAGGTGCAAGACTCTTATGGAGAAAATTTAGCTACTGGAAAACGTGTAATTGAGATTAGCCAGGATGGAGAGGTTATTGCTAGTTATCCTATTTCTGAGGATTTGAAAGTGAAAGGTTTTGATAGCCATTTTTCAAACGGACTTTTGGAGGTGTCTTTTAGAAAATGAATGTGGAAACATTAACATTAGAAGCAATTGAGGCTCGCCAAGAACATTTAAGTAGAGGGCTTGTATCAGTTTCTGCTAAAGACATGGATACATTAGGTGCTACTTCAGGAGATTTCGTAAGTGTTGGGAATAATAAAAAAATGATTTTTAGGGTGGTTCGTGTGGATGATTCTGTCGAGGGTAAAATTGGAATTGATGGAGATGTTAGACATGTATTAGGAATTTCGCTAGGGGAAAATGTTTCCATCTCTAAGAGCGATGAAAAGCCAAAACCCTTGAAATCTATAGAAATTTCTGTTTTAGAAAATGATAATGTTCCTGTCGAGGAAATCAAACAATCTATTATTCCAAGCTTAAAAGATAAGAGAAACGAGCATTTGTTTAGAAATGCATTTGGTGGATCTCCAGTTTCTGTCGGTCAGAAAACTAGCTTCCCCCTAAGCAATGGTGAAAAAGTTGTATGTATGATTTCTAAAATTTTACCAAAGTCATTAGATTCTGGTATCATTACCGACACGACAAAAATTAATATATCTGACTCTCCAGGCCAGGGTAGCGGAGTCAATATTCATTATGAAGATATTGGTGGGTTAGATGAAGAGATCGCCAAAATTCGTGAGATGGTAGAGTTTCCGATGAAGCATCCAAAGATTTTTGAAAGACTTGGAGTTTCTGCGCCTAAGGGTGTTTTACTAACTGGGCCTCCAGGAACTGGTAAGACATTATTAGCAAAAGCTGTTGCGACTGAGACAGATGCTAAATTTATTTCGATTGCTGGACCCGAGATTATGAGTAAATATCATGGTGGAAGTGAGGAAAATTTAAGAGCTAAGTTTGAAGAAGCTCAGAAGAACACCCCTGCAATTATTTTTATTGATGAAATTGATGCTATCGCTCCAAAGCGGGGGGAGACTAATGACCAGGCTGAGAAAAGAGTTGTTACACAATTATTAACTTTAATGGATGGGCTTAGGTCTAGAGGGCAAGTGGTTGTTATGGCTGCAACGAACAGACCTGATGATTTAGATGAAGCACTTAGGCGTCCTGGAAGGTTTGACCGTGAATTGAAAATTAATCCACCAACTGAAGAAGGTAGACGAAAGATTTTCGAGATTCATACTAGGAAGATGCCTATTGAAGACAGAGAAGCAATTTTATCAGAATTTTCTAATAAGACTACGGGATACACTGGGGCAGACTTAGAAGTTTTATGTAAAGAGGCGGCTCTACATTCAGTTAAACCATTTTATTCTGAATTAATGTCTATTAGCGAAGAGATGGAGAACAAGGGGCTAGAAGAAGGAGATCTGGCACCTCAAGGCGTACCCCCTGCATCTGGAGATGTACCCGCAAGTGGCAAAGAGGGCAAAGAAAATTCGACGGATGCTGAACAAATATTGGGCCGAAGAGAAAAATTGTTATCAGAATTAATTATTAAGAGAGCCGACTTTGTTTATGCAATGACTATGGTTGACCCGTCAGCCATGAGGGAGGTTTTAATTAAGAAGCCAAATGTCCGTTGGACTGATATTGGTGGGTTAGAAAAAGAAAAAGAAAAATTAAAAGAATTAATTGAGTTACCTTTGCTTCGACCTGACTTATTTATATCAGCTGGTGTTAAGCCAGGTAAGGGGATTTTATTATATGGACCATCTGGAACTGGTAAGACATTATTGGCTAAAGCTGTGGCCACTGAATCAAATGCTAACTTTATATCAGTTAAAGGCCCTGAGCTTATTAGTAAGTGGGTGGGTGAGAGTGAGAAGCACGTTAGGGAAATTTTCAAGAAAGCTCGACAAGTAGCCCCGGCTATTATTTTCTTTGATGAGTTTGATAGTATTTCTAAGTCGAGAGGTTCTGGTGCGGGAGGTGACTCTAGCGAGAAGGTTGTTAACCAATTATTGACAGAATTAGATGGAATAGAAGACTTGGAAGGAGTTGTGGTTGTTGCTGCAACAAACAGAAAAGATTTGATTGATCCTTCAGTCCTTCGTCCGGGTAGGATTGATTCTTTAGTTGAACTAGGAATGCCTGATGAAAAAACTCGAGAGAAAATTTTGGAGGTTCATTCTAAGGATATGTCTTTTGAGAAGGGGATTAGCCTAAAAGGATACGTAGCCAAAACAGATAATTGGTCTGGAGCGGAAATTGAAGCTTTACTTAGAAATGCAGGGATGGTTGCTATTAAGAGAGCTTATGTTGCTAAGAAGGATAAGGTTATAATTGGGGCAGAAGACTTAAAGTCCTCATTTGAAAATTTATCAAAGGAGCGTGGCAAAAATGAAGTTCCTTCCAACGCTGCAGAGATGCCAGATATGAATGAATTAATAAGTAAAATGACTAATCCTAAAGATGAAAAGAAAGCCCCCAATATTGAGAATAAAAAAGTTAGTAAAATTCCCAAAAAGAAACAATAATATTTTTTAAATTTTTTATTATCCGACGTTAAAATGATTCTTGCGTATTAGTTTCTTCTTGTTTTGTTGTTTCCTCCGAGGAGGGAAAGTATGCGCAATATTTATAAAGGAAATGATCCTCAATATACTATGAAAAGAGGCAAGGGGCGTGATAAACCCGTTAAGAAAAAAGTAGGTAAAAATTATTCTGCTAAGGTAGCTCCAGCAAAATCTAAGGATTTCAAAAAGAAGGATAAGCTTTTACGAAAAGACGCAAAATCTAAGATTAAATTTTCGAAGAAATCAAAAGTTGTTAAGAAGGACGACCCTAAGTCATTTTCTTTAGAGGGGAAATTCACTCATGATCAGATAGTAAAAATGAATTTAACAGACCTTGAGAAACAAGGTTACCAAAAGGATGTTTTCTTAAAGACAAAGGTTCCAGGGTTTGATGTTCTTATCGGAGACGGAATTCCACATGGTAGTGCAGTTTTAGTCGAGGGTGGACCTGGTAGTGGTAAAACAATTTTTTGTCTAGAGATTGCTAAGAAGTTTTGTGAAGAGGGAAAAAAAGTTTTATATATGAGTTTTGAGGAACCTGAGTTTAGGCTAGTTACACACCTGGAAGCATTCGGGGCCAACCCTAGAAAATATATTAAAGAGGGAAATCTTTATGTAAAGAGATTTAACGCATTAGATATTGCTAGAAGTGTTGAAGCTTTGTTAAGTGAAGCTAAGAAAGAATTATTAATTGATGTTCAGCCTGTTTTGATTCCACAAGATTTTAAGCCAGATGTTGTTCTGATTGATTCCTTATCTAGTATTGCTTCTGCCTTTAGTGGTGAAGAAAACAGGTTCAGAATTTATATGGAACAATTATTCCGTTATTTAGAATCTAATGACATTACATCATTTTTGATTAGAGAGGTTTCAAGTCCGTCGCACGTGGGTAGTACATTCGTTGAGGGTGGAGAAGCAGTGAGTTTCTTATCAGATGGTATTATTGCAATTTATAACGTATTCTATAAGGGTGGAACTCGAAAGCGAGGGATTGAAGTTGTAAAGATGCGAGGTACCGGAATCGAGAGAAAGATTGTTGAGTTTGATATTCGGAAAGGTAAAGGAGCTATTTGTTACCCGAATAAAATCTTGAAGGGAGATTTCATTCTTACCTAAGGTTTGAAAGGAGATAATCTTATGGCACAAAATCGTGTACAGCTATGTGAAAAAAAATTGGCTATTCTGTTCCTTGGACTTTTTTTATTAACATTTACATTAGGGCAAGAGACTAATCTAACTGATCAAGAGTATTCTAGACAGTGTTTATTTGATTCTGCTACAATTATGTCTGATTTGCAAGTAGAGGGCTTTAACGTTTTTAGGATTAATGATAGCTTGATGAAAGCGCAAACAATTTATGATTCTCAAGTTTTAATTGAGAGACAAAGAAGGAGCGGAGAATATACGACGGTAATATCTACATGTGAGGAAATAGCGGTTCTCTATGACCTTGCTTTAAAGTCTAGGGATGATATTGGTGTTTTTGAAGGGTTTTATACAGAAGTTGTGGTCGACGGCATGGACACTACGGAGGTTGATTTATTAATAGAACAGATACTCAAAGAAATAAATGATGAGCGTTATGAAAAAGTTGAGCCTTTGGTTGAAGAGTCTTATGCAGCAATTAGTGAAGCCCAAGAGAAGTTTACTAGGGAAAGTCGTTTTTATACTGCTACGACTAGAAATGTTACGATTCTTTTGAAAGAGTATGGAATTTATTTTGGAATTTTCTTAATAGCCCTTTTCGTTATATATTTGGCATACCGAGTTAAAATTAGAAGAGTTTTATTAAATAGAAAAATAAATGGACTTAGGCTTAGAAAAAAGTCGATTCAGTTGTTAATGTCTAAGACTCAAAAGGAGTATTTTCAGTCTGGAAAACTTTCAGAGTCTGATTACCAATTAAGGAGCAAGAATTTTGCAAATTTAGTTAGAGATATTGACAGACAAATCCCGTTATTGGAGGAAAAGCTTATTAAGTCCTCAAAGGATAAAAAGAATAATGACCGAATTAAAGAAATCTCCAGGAAAGAAAGGAACGGGCACGTCAAGCTTAAAAAAAGATTTAAGTGAGATGACTCCGCGGGAAAAGAAAGACTTTTTGCAAAATGATATTGTTGAACGTATGATTAGGATTGAACAAAAAGTCTTGGCTGCAGAAGGTAAAAAGATATCTCCGAAGGAATCTGATTTTTATAAAAATTTATCAATTGAGGCTAAAAAAGGATTTAATAAACATTTAGTCAAGAAGAAAGGTAAGGGTGTTGCCAAATTGCTTTTATTGTTGGCCCCTCTATTTGTTTTCGGTCTAATGAGATTTAATGTGACGGGAAACGTTGTTCGTAATGCTACTGGGGCTGAGCCTTACTGGTGGGGATGGGTGGCTTTGGGGGTATTTATTATTCTAGGTATTTTTATGTGGGCTAGTCATATTATGAGGTCTAGAATAGACAAAAGGCTGAAGAGTCATGAAAATGATTTGGTTAAGAGATTGGTTAAGAAGAAGTAGGGTTGGTTTGCAATTATTTTAATTGAATAAATATATTAATTTTATTTTTGAATTTAGCCACATTTGCTATCGCCACAGCTTTGGCATGAAAAGCAACCAGACTCTTCTATGACCTTGGAGGATCCGCATTTACATATTCTGCCTGAATAAATTATTTTTGTTTTTTGTTCTTCATCCCCAGTTTCATCCCCAGTTTCATCCCCAGTTTCATCCCCAGTTTCTTTCTTCATGGCCCGATCTAATCCAATTCCTACAGCATCTGGTAAAGATTTTACTTTTTCCTTTCCGAATCCTATCTGAGTTTCTCCACCAATCCCCCTAAGCTGATCTATTATCATTCCTGGAGGTACGCCTGTTTTTAACAAGAGAGAAGATGTCCTACCTAATGCTTCTGCGAATGCATTTAAATCCTGCCCTCCTTTTCCTATGTTGATATAACATTCGTATGGTGCTATTGGATCTCCAGTGCTTGTTCTTTCATGGTTTAATGTAATAAGAGCATTCATCTCGTGGGGGGTTTTTACTTTTTCAGTAAATCCTCCGACAAATTCTGGTCTTTCTCTGTCTAATCTTTCTTGGACCAGTTTCGAAAATGCCTGGTAGTCGGTAATGGCTTCATCTACGTTATCTTCTAATCCCTTTGTTCTTAAAACTCCGCCCCTGCTCCCCTCAACGTAAACAGTTACGCCCTTTAGGTTTTCATGATAAGATGCCATATATATATCTCCTACGACACTTTCTGGCACGTCTTTTGGTAGATTGATGGTAGAACTAATTGAGGTATCGGTATATTTTTGAATAACTCCCTGCATTTTTACCCTAAACATGGGATCTATTTCATGTGCCTCTACTACGTGATTGGGGATATTCCCATCTGCTCCATATAGGTTTTCTATTATCGGATGGTATACGGTATATGTTTCAACTGTATTCTCTTCGTGTTTTCTAACATCCCTTTCATAGCTTATACTAAAAATGGCTTCAACCCCAGAACTGCCCTCTGCTACTATCGCACCAGATCCAACGGGTGCGCATGTGTTAACTGTTCCATTCCGGAGCCCTTTCGTTTTAATTTTTTCCTGTAAATCTTCGGGTAGATTTTGGATAAATTTACTTCTTTTTAAACCATCCCAGTTATAGTTTTCAAAGCTTCCCTTTTGTTCGGCTAAACTAATAGATTCTTCATATTCTGTTCTTAGTTTTAATGCCATCACTTCTTCCACTTTTTCTAAACCCTCTTGGCTATCGTATTTGATTCCCATTTTAATTAACATGTCTGCTAGGCCAGTTATCCCAAGGCCTATTCTTCTGTCATTTTTGGCATTTTCTTTTTGTGATTCTAGCGCATGCCTATCAAGATTATAGTCAATTACATTATCCAGGAATCTTACACCGGTTCTAACCGTGTTTTCAAATAATTGGGTGTTAAATGTTCCGTCATCATTAACCATTCTTTCAAGGTTCACGGCCGCTAAATTACAGCATCCGCCGTCTGGAAGTGGTTGTTCTCCGCAAGGATTGGTGGATGATAATGGAGAGCAGTATTCTAAATTATGAAAATCTCTCATCGTATCCCAAAATAGTATTCCTGGTTCGGCACTCGTGTGTGCATTATGGATTATTGTATCCCATAGATCTTTTGCTTTAATCGTCTTGTGTGTTTTTAGGGCTACCATGTCTTCTGGTATCTCGCCATTTTCTTGCGCTGTTGTAAATTTTTCTTCCCAGCGACTAATATCACCATCCCAAACTCTGTTATAAAATTCTTTCATTTCTGGAATTGTCCCATATGTATCCACATCGGGGAATCTTAAGTCAAAATCTCCGTCACTCTCTACTGCGGATATAAAATCATGCCCTAGTAGAACAGATATATTTGCATATCTAATTCCCCGTCTTGATTCTAAGTCCTCTCTTAATTCTTTTAGGGCTTCTTTTTCCCATGGATATTTTTCTACTAGTGCTTCTAATTGTGCTTTTGGTTTTTCGATGTCGTTTTTAATTGTTGCGAATTTTTCTACATCGGGATGCCAGCTAGAGATGTTTAGCATTAGAGCACCTCTCCTACCGTGTTGGGCGATTGTATTCGTATTCGTACTATATAATTCCATGAATCCTGTTGGTCCACATGAGGCTCCTCCGGTACCACCAATCTCTGCATCTTCAGGTCTTAATATTGATAAGTTTGTTCCACATCCACCACCCTTTTTGAAAGTTGTCGCTTCGTCTTGAATTGTTTTATAAATTGAATTTATGGAATCTCCAGGAATCGCTACAACGTAACAATTGTTTAGAGTTGTCTTAATATCTTCCCTCCCGCCCCCATGCATAATTCTTCCCCCGGGTACTAGCTTGAAGTCATCCAGAGCATCCATAAATTCGTAAAATCTTTCTTCTTGTTGTTCCGGAGTTGCTTCAACAGAAGACATTGCATCTGAAAGTCTATACCAAACATTTAACGGCCCAGTTTCTCCAGGGGCTAGGTATTTGTTATTAAATACATTTTCGGCAGTTTCATTTCCATCTTTCATCATTCTTCCTTTGTAAAATTCGTGAGTATTTAGTGTTCTTTCTAAATATGTTCTTTCTGTTTCTGGAATATTCGTTAGATCAGGTGAATCGGTAGATGTTATTCTAGATAATTCATTTTTTTTAATGCCGTGGTAGGTTGTGGTTTCCATTTTATTTTTTTAACTCCTTGATTTCATTTTCAAATTCGTCCAATGAATCTAGATTTTTATAGACTGCGGCAAATCTCATATATGCTACCTTATCTATTTTTTTTATTTCCATCATTACAATTTCTCCAATTTTAGATGTTGCTATGTCTTTGTCTTTTGCCGCCCTATATACTCTGGCTTCGACTTTTCCGATTAAATCTTCTGCTTCTTCTGACGTGAGGTCTCTTTTTTCTATACATAAGTTTATCCCCTTTTCGATTTTTTCTCTATTAAATTTTTCTTTGTGTCCATCTCTTTTTATTACATATAGTCCTAACTCTATTTTTTCATATGTTGTAAATCTTTTATTGCATTTAAGACACTCTCTTCTTCTTCGAGTTACAGATTCATTGTCTCTTTTGTCTGTGACTCTTGTTTCTTGGTTGTTGCAATATGGGCATATCATTTTCGTAATTTTGAGATGACTACAATATATTGTATTTCATCTCTTTTTAGACCACAACTAGTTGTGGTATAAGCTTTTTTAGGATTATATAGTATTTAAAGATTTGTGTGATTAATTGAGATATCACTTTAGAATTGTGCGTAGTTGGTGTTGTTGTTAATAAAAACGCAAGGTCGCGTGCCATCTAAGGAGCCGCAAGGTCGCGTTCCCTCTAAGGAGCCGCAAGGTCGCGTACTCTTTAAGGAGCAAAAAAAAAGAAAAAACTCATAAAAAATAAAATGAGTTGAAAGTTAATTAGCATTTAGTTTTACAAGTGGCTATTGCAGCGGCATCACCAGTCGTACATTCGGCCTCACAATCAGCTTTAATTTCAGCTTCAGTCTTGTCGACTGTTCTACAATTAGCAGAATCCTTCTCACCAATCTTACATGAAAGCTTATTATTGGGTTCTTTACATTTAATTGTAGCTGTTGGGTTAATGTGCCCTGCTTTTTCTAAAGCAAAACATGTCCCATCTATTTTTTTATCATCACCAGTAACTAACTTTTGTATTGTTGTACAATAAGACATGCTTTGTGTTGACGCAGCTGTTGAACATGCAAGTGCAATCGTGTCAACATTGGAACTTCCACCGCCTATTGCTGTTATTTTTCCGAAAAGGTTATTCCACCCTGTTGTGAAACCGTAAATTAGGAAGATAAGAACCACAACGGCTAATGCGATTGCCACAATTGTTGCAATAGTCATCTCACCACCTTTATTTTTTGTTTTTAACATATATTTTCTTACCTCCTTTCATGTTTTTTTAAAGTATGAATGAACTAATTCACTTAGTACTTTCAGTCCATTTAGAAGGATTTACTTCTTTATAAAGTTTTCAATTTATTCAATTTTATTAAAAGTAGTTTTTTGGATATTTGTAATTTCTTAAACTCCCAAGAATGGTATGATAATTTGTTAAATTTTGAAAGAAAAAATAATAAGGTTCAACATACAACTTCCTGACAATTAATACTTGTTATCCTGTTTGAACTTATCTCCATGTTGGAAAATTCTTCACATGTGGTTTTATCGTCTATATCCTCTGTAATTAGATCTTTTTCACTGCAGCAAAAATTATACTGTTGGTTTAGCTGTGCTTCATTATTGCAAGTTAGAATTAGGTCGTCAATAGTCGAACTGCCAACAGCATTGTCTATTTTAGAATGTAATAGAGATTTGTTAATAACTAACGCATAAATTGAAAGAATTAATATTACAACACCTAGAGATATTGCGATTATTATACCGATTGTCATTTCACCCCTTTTTTGCCCCTTGTGGTTATGTGATCTTGCGCTCATGTAATTATTAATATTAAAGACTTTTTAATATTTGTGGGAATATGTCGAGCCAATAATATTAAAAAGATTGGTGATCTTTATTCTTTATGGATAGAAAAATAGATGATAGGAATATTTTGGATAAATTTTGTGAAGATTTCTGTAGTATTGTTGAGAAACATGTTGAATACATGATTGTCTCTGGATTTGCTGCAATTTCAAGCGGTCGAACTAGGGGGACAGAGGATATAGATATGGTAGTTGGAGATATAGCCAGGAATAATTTTTCGGAATTACATCGGGATTTGGTAGAAAATGGGTTTGAATGCATGCAGTCTGGAGATCCTAAGGATATTTTTGATAATTATTTGAGAAAGCTGGATAGTGTAAGATATACTTGGAAAGATAAATTTTTGCCCGAAATGGAAATACATCTTCCTAAAGATAAAACTGATATTTACCAACTTAAAAAGCGAATTAAAATGGATTTGACTGGATTGAATATTTATTTTGCACCAATAGAGGGAAATATTGCTTTTAAGGAAGAATGGTTAAAGTCTGAAAAGGATATGGAGGATGCTCAGCATTTAAGAATTGTATATTCTGATATTATTAATGAGGAAGAGATTGAAACAATTAAGAAAATGATTAGGAGGTTTAGGGGTAAATGAGAAATAATACTCACAATGATCAGATAGAAAGATGGGGTAGATTTGTAAGGGATAATCCCAATTCTTGGAAGAAGGAGCATTCTGAGTTTATTGATTCCCAGATACTTAAGTCTCAGGAATTTTTTAATAGGTTATTGTCCAGTCGCGGAGGACGAGAAAAAATTAGAAAATTGCGTGAATTTAAATTGTCAAAACAATTAAATACCTCTAAACATAATATTTAATTATAGAAAATGGCATTTAATTTTGGATTTAGTGGTGGTGGGGCGAGTTTTAGTTATACTAACAGACCGTTTTTTGATTTTTTCTCTTTTGGATCAATTGAAGAGATTGTAATTTTTTTAGCAGTGTTTTTAATGTCGTTCGCATTTATTTATTATGGGTTGAAGAAGTTTTTTAGTGAGAAAGAGGGTGTTTATCAACAGCAAGTTGGCCCGGGCAAATTTGTAACTAAGGGCGGTGGCATGGTTGTTAAGAATAAGGGGGTTTTGTTGGTTTTGAGCTTGTCTATGGCTGTTCTGGTTACATTTGGGTTGATGAGAACAGGGTGGCTGTTTTATTATTTGGGAGATATAGCTGGGATGGTGGGATTGGCTATTGTCGCTATGCTGGGAATAGTTATTCTTTATGGTTTATTTGAATTTTTAGAGAAGAATTTTAAATCTACAATAGTTGCTGCTGGAGTTTCGGCAGTTCTGGTATGGTTTTCATATTCTTATATATTGGTTAATAATCTTTTTGCTGGGGGACCTTCTGGGAAAGTTGTGGAATATATCAGTTCGATTGGTGGTTTTTGGTTTTCTTTGATTTTTACAATTTTCTTGGTGGTTGCTTCTAAGTTTAGGGATAGAGTGAAAGAAAAGCCATGGAATGTTTAATTAGAGTATAAAAATCTTTATAAAATCGGTTTTCTTGTGTAATATATGAAAAAGAGATTATATTTAATTGAATCTTGTTTGAAAATATCAAACAAGTTGATTCAGACAAATTTGATTTCAAATTTGAAAGGGGGTTTATTTTAAATGAATACAAAAAAAGTATTGTCTTTTGTTATGCTAGGATTACTTTTATTTAGCTTCGCAATGCCATTAGTAGTTGCTGCTGATACAGTTTCTGATACAATTGACAAAGCAAAAACTGCAGCATCAGATGCTGTCCAAGACTCCCCATTGTCTGAACCAGTAACTGGTCCAGATATTTTTACGAAATTCGTAAATTTCTTTAAACTAGGAGATACTTGGAGTGAGTTAATAGTTTCTATTGCTCTTATTGCGGTTATTTTTGCTGCAACATGGGATATTTTATTATTCACTGCCTTTGAAACTAAATGGGTTAAATATACTATTTCTGCGGGTGTCGCCTTAGTGGTTATGGCTACTGGAGTGATAAATGCGTTTACTCGTGGTGTTATTGCTATCGCTGGTGGATCTGTTGCATTTGCAACATTAATTGCTATCATAATGGGAGTTGTTTTCTTCTTGGCAGGTAGTTTCTTTAAAGGACTGTCCGAAAGTAGAAAATATAAAAAATCGGCTATGGAAGCAGAAGGAGGATATAGATTGGCTAGGATTACCGCTGTTGGAGATATAAGAAAAGCGAAAGCAGCCGCGAAAGCAGCTAAGGAGGAATAATTTTTAATTTACTCATTTTATTTTTTATGAGTTTTTTTTCTTTTTTTATTGAGTGGCCGAGAGGCTATCCTAAATATTATATAGAATTATTCTGAGGCTGCTTTTGTGGCAGCATCACTTACTGTTTGTGCTCCTT
>Ga0233431_1004422_pt1 | contig 15101 bp, 17 predicted proteins | sample SI_118_April2016_FD_179867 | JGI IMG/M metagenome (GOLD analysis project Ga0233431, IMG submission 179867) | Seawater microbial communities from Saanich Inlet, British Columbia, Canada - SI_118_April2016_200_MG | ecosystem: Environmental > Aquatic > Marine > Inlet | place: Canada: British...
GAGTAGCTCTTGTAAAAATATCTATATTATCTATCTTGCTTAGTAGCTCGGAGTCAGACATGCTTGACAATTGATCTGAATCTATTGCCGCGCCTTTTAGACCAACACTATACCCAATGGTTTTTCCAGTTATTAGTGAGTCTCCTGTAATCATCTTAACTTTTATCCCAGCGGTTTTACATAATTTAATTGCGTTCGCAACTTCTTCTCGTGGTGGGTCCATCATCCCCATTAGACCTATAAATATCAAACCTTCTTCTTTTGCTTTTTGTGATTTTGTAATATTTTTATAGGCAAACCCAAGTACACGTAGAGCTGAACTTTCCATAGTCCCGATCTGCTTTAATATTTCTTTTTTTCTTTTCGGAGTCAATGCTCTTATTTCTCCATTTATTAGCTCCCTAGAAGATATTTCTAAAACTTTTTCTGGAGCTCCCTTGGTAAACAAAGTTTGGTGAATATTGTTTTTCCTAAGGATGGACATTAGTTTTCTATTAGAGTCAAAATCGAAAGTTTTTATTCGGGGATATTCTTCAGTCAATACTTTACGGGAAAATCCTAGAGATAGTCCATTGGACACAAGTGAGATTTCAGTTGGGTCACCAATGAAATTAAATGTTTCACCTTCTTTTTCGAAATGTGCATTGCTAGACAATAAACTTGTTTCAAGAAGCTGAGTTAATTCTCTGGATTTTAATGGATCTATTTTTTTGTTTTTTAAATATAAAGCATCATTTCGTTTTTTATAAAATTTATTATTGATGAATAAATCTTGAACTTCCATTCTCTCTTCTGTTATTGTCCCTGTTTTATCTGTGCAAATAACTGTCACGCTACCTAGACTTTCAACAGCTGGCAGTCTTCTTATAATAACATTGTTTTTAGCCATGAGAGCCGAGGAGATCGAAAACGCAATTGCCATGACCGCTGGCAACCCCTCTGGTATTGCTCCGACCGCCAATGTAATAGAGATCATAAAAATGTCAAGATAATTTTCTCCCCTCAAGACACCGAGGCCAAAGACAAGGATTACTAAGCCTATTATTATTATCCCAATTTGTTTAGAGAATTTTTCAATTCTTTTTTGCATTGGCGTTTTCTGGGTTTGTATCTTCCCAAGCTTGGAGGCGATGCTCCCAAATTGAGTGTTTGATCCGGTGTTGACAACAACTGCTGTGCATGACCCGGCAACTATTTGAGTCCCTGCGAAAAGCATATTTTTTCTTTCGGGCAAGGGTGCTTCTATGTTTATTTTTTTATCAGACTTCATAACAGAAGTGCTCTCCCCTGTCAATATTGCTTCATTTGCCTCTAGATTCTCGCTAGATATAATTCTCATATCTGCAGATATCTTTTCACCAGTTTCAAGAATAACTATATCTCCAGGCACTAATAGAGATGAGTCTATTATTTGTAACTTTCCGTCTCGGCGGACTGTCGCCTTGGGAATTATAAATTTTCTAAGATCGTTAATAGCATTTTCTGCCCGATATTGTTGGAAAAACCCAATGGACATATTAATGGCGATTATTATTCCTATAACTATTGCATCTAATTTGCTATCAATAACGAAAGACACTATTGCTGCAAATAATAATATGTATATTAGAGGTGAATTTATTTGCCCCCAGAGAATTTTGATAGAGGTGAATTTCTTATTTCTTTCTAGTTTATTCTTACCGTATTGTTCTAGTCTTTTTTTGGCCTCATCACTTGAAAGTCCATTCTCACTCGTTTCCAACTCTTTTAAGATTGTATTCTTACCTTTTGCCCAGGGCGTTTGCATTATATATTGTGTATAATATGGTTTTTAATAATTTGGGGTGTTAGAAGTAGCTTTGTGAACAATTTACCCAAGGTTTTTGATAATTCAGGAAAGTTTAAAAGGGCTTAAATCGGAAAGTGTCCGATGGAATTAATACATTTAATATTACCACTGTTAATCTTTTTCGCAAGGATAGTTGACGTTAGTCTTGGGACTATTCGTGTAATTTTTGTGTCAAAGGGTTTCAGACTTTTAGCACCACTTCTGGGATTTTTTGAAATATTAATTTGGATTATTGCAGTAAAGGAAGTCATGTCTAGTTATTCTGGCCCACTCGTATATATTGCATATGCTGCTGGGTTTGCTATGGGAAATTACGTTGGTATTTGCCTGGAGGACAAAATGTCTATTGGTAGAGTAATGGTTAGAATTATTACACAAGAGCATGCTGGAGAACTGATAGACAATTTGAAGAATAAGAAATATCCTCTAACTATAACCGATGCTCGTGGTAGGAGTGGAGATGTTAAGATTATATTTTCGGTTATAAAGAAGAAGAAGCTTAAGAAAATGATTTATTTAATAAATAAAACCAACCCTAGGGCTTTCTATTCGGTAGAAGATATTAGATCGGCTAAAGAAGAAGATTTTTTGCCGCATAGACAGAGAAAGGTTTTTGGGTTTAGTAGAAAATCTAAGTAGAATATTTTAACTTATTATAATTACTTGTTGTCTTCTGCCTCTTTAGCAGCATTCTCGTATATTTTCATTCCAAGCTGTTGAGAAGCTTCTTTGAACTTTTCTATCTTGTCTTGGATATCAACAGCTTTCCCAACTAATACTGTAGCCTTCATTTCGTCTACTTCTTTTTGTATGTTGGCGATTGTATCTTTATCTACCTTGTCTTTGTATTCGTTTAACATTTTTTCAGTAGTGTAAATTAGGTTATCAGCTTCATTTCTTGCCAATATTAAATCTCGCTTTGCTTCATCTTCTTCCCTGTGGCTTTGAGAATCTTCAATCATTTTTTTAATCTCTTCTTCTGACAATGACCCGCCTGTAACTGTAATCTTTTGTTCTTTTCCCGTCCCTAAGTCTTTTGCAGAAACATTAACAATTCCATTACTATCAATATCAAACATAACTTCAATTTGTGGTATTCCTCTAGGAACTGGTAAAACTCCACCTAATTCAAATTGACCAAGCGACTGATTATCCTTTGCGAATTCTCTTTCACCCTGTAAAACATTAATTGTAACTGAGGACTGGAAATCTTCTGTTGTTGTGAATATATCGCTTTTCTTTGTTGGTATTGTTGTATTCCTGTCAATTAAAGTAGACTTTAATCCGCCCTGTGTTTCAATTCCTAAAGTTAATGATGTTACATCTAAAAGTAGAACGTCTGTTACATCTCCGCTGATAATTCCACCCTGGATCACTGCTCCTAATGAAACGGCTTCATCTGGATCCACTGAATGATCTGGTTTAATCTTTACCATTTCTTCTACTAGTTCCCTAACTTTTGGAATTCGAGTACTTCCACCTACTAAAATAATTTTGTCAATCTTTGGATTTTTTGCATCTTTTATTGCAGTCGTTATTGGGTTTTTCAATCTTTCAAATATTGAAGCACAGATTTCTTCAAATTTCTCTCTGGATAAAGTAGTCTCTAAATGCTTTGGTCCATTATCATCTGTAAAAACATATGGAATCGCAATTTTGGTCTCTTCCTCTGTACTTAGTTCAATTTTTGCATTCTCTGCTGCTTCCTTTAGTCTTTGTAGAGCTACTAAATCTGACTTTAAATCAATATTATTTTCTTTTTTAAATTCTTCAGCCAAAAAATCTATTAGTGCATTATCAATATCATCTCCACCAAGGTAATTGTCTCCACTAGTGGACTTTACTTCGAATACTCCGTCTCCTAACTCTAATATAGAAACATCAAAAGTTCCTCCACCAAAGTCAAAAACTAAAATTGTATGATCATGAGATTTGTCTAATCCGTATGCAAGTGCTGCAGCTGTTGGTTCGTTAATAATTCTTTTTACATTTAATCCTGCTACTTTCCCAGCATCCTTTGTCGCGTTTCTTTGAGCATCTCCAAAATATGCAGGAACAGTGATTACGGCGTCAGTTACTTCATGTCCTAAGTATGCTTCAGCATCTTTTTTTAATTTTTTTAATACCATAGCTGAAATTTGTTCTGGGCTATATTCTTTATCCCCTACCTTAGTCATTTTTTTTGTACCCATTAATCGTTTGATACTTCTAACTGTTCCTTTTGGGTTTGTAACGGCTCCTCTTCTTGCAACTTCTCCGACAATGATTTCGTCTCCAGAAATAGAAACCACACTTGGAGTTGTATTATGCCCTTCAGTATTTGGTATAATTTTAGGCACACCAGCTTCTAGTACACTTACAGCGGAAAACGTTGTTCCTAAGTCGATTCCTATTATTTTATTCATTTCTATTTACCTTATTAATTTTAACTTTTGATGCCCTTAAAAGCCTATTGTTGAGTGAATATCCCTTCTGAAATTCTTCTAAAATTTCTCCTGGGTTATTTCCCTCTACTTGCATTAATGCTTCATGAATTTTTGGATCAAATACTCCACTTGCGTCAACTGCAGTTAGGCCTTGTTTTTCTAGTATTTTCCTAAGTTCATCATAGATCAATAATACTCCCTTGTCCTGATTGTGTTTTAAGGATAGTTCAAAATTGTCTAGGACTGGAAGTAGTAATGTTATAAGACTCACATTAGCGTTCGTTAAATTTTCAGTTTTTTCTTTTTCAGTTCTTTTTCTGAAATTCTCCAATTCTGCCTGTACTCTTTGTATTTTTTCAATGTATTCTTGTTCAGATATTGGTGTTTTAACTACTTCTGAACCATCTTGATTTTTTGTCTCTTCTGTCATATAATCAACTAAATATAACGCCTTTTAAGCGTTCTGTTAGAAAATAAAATATTCGCCAAAGCCTATCTTTATAAACGCTTTTTTTGCTATATTTATATGGTAAAGATTAACGGTAATGAGATTAGAGAACCTAATTTTACAAACTCTTTTGACAGAAGGGCAGTTCAGGTTCAAAATCACATTATAGCTACATTGGGTAAACTAGGCATTAGCCGTGATTATGCAGATGTCCCTATGCAAAAACTGGCACAGAAAAAAGCACCTGCATCTGTTTCTTGGTATTACGAAGGTAGAAATTTAAAATATACCTATTCTCTTCTACCGAAGTTTGTAGATAACCTATATATTATAGATAAGGTTTTAGAATTAGAAGTAGCCAAGTTACTTAAGGGAGAGATAACTACGGACCAATTTTCTAGAGCATTTTCTGAAGATGATGATTTGCCTGATCAACTACTTGAAGCTAGAAGGACTTTGGGTGTTGAAGAAGGAGAAACAGACTTCGAGAAAATTACTAAGAACTATAAGAGTTTAGCTAAAAGATATCATCCAGATATGAGCGAAGGAGACCACAATAAGTTCCAGAAAATCAATGCTGCTCATAAGTTAATTAAGAAAGAACTTATGTAGATATATCTAATATTCAAAAGCCATAAAAACCCACTCAATCTAATTTTAATATGGAATATAAAGCTTATAGTTTTGATTTGGATGACAATTTACTGAAGATGCCAACAAAAATTTATTTAGAGGATTCTGAAGGCATTAAGCAGGCTTATTCTACATTGGACTTCGAGAAAATTAGAACTCGTTTAGACGAATTGGGTCTTAAAATTATAGATGAATCATTTGCATCGTTTGAGGATGATGAACAGTTTATGAAAGACTTAGGCGAGGCGACAGAAGCTGGTAGTTGGGGGAATTTGGTTAATTGTGTTGTAAAACATGCGAGTATATTCGCAATAATTACGGCTAGAGGGCATGCTCCAGAAACTTTGAAAGAAGGAATGAAGAAAATAATTTTGGAAAGACTTTCATTAGAACAATTGGATAAATTCAAGTTAAAATTTTCAGAGAGGACAGGAACGGATTATGGAAGTAAAACACACGAGGAAGTGCTGGGCATATATTTGAATCTTTGTAAATTTTATCCAGTAAGCCATTCTTCGATAAAAGAAGAATTCGGGCATGACAAATCCACTGGAATGTTGAAGGCTGCGACATTCCAAGAGTTTAGGAATTATATCCATAAATATGTAAAGGATAATCATGGTGAAGATGTCGAGATTAAAGTTGGGTTTTCTGACGACTCTATTGCTAATTTGTCGAGCATAGTTAACGAAATGTTAAAACAGCATGGGTTGTTTTTCTATCACACAAAAGAGAATTCTAAAAAGATGGATTTTATTTAGGGATAGAATTGGAAAGGTTAATAAATAACTAGGCTTTATTAGAATTATGGGAAAAGAAAATTGGGAGGTGGCCTTGGATAAATTCCTTATACCTTGGAAAAAAAATAAAGAGGTAAGTGGAATTATTATTTGTGGAAGTTATATTACTGGTAATCCTACAAAGCACTCTGATGTTGATATTCACATTGTTTTAAAAAAAGGATGTAAATGGAGGGAGCGGGGGAATAATATTGTGGATGGAATTTTGATGGAGTATTTCGCAAACCCTCCAGAACAAATTGAAAAATATTTAGAGTCTGATTTTAAAAAGAGAAGGCAGATGGATGCTCATATGTTTCATACTGGAAAAATTATATTAGATAAAGAAGGCGAAGTAAAAAGATTAAAAAAACTATCCAAGAGGTACCTGGATAAGAAATTTAAAAAAATAACTACTTATATGTATGAGTTAGGAAAATATGATCTTTTTGACATGTCTGATAATTTAGAGGAGGTATATCTTAGAAAGACTTTAGATTTTAACTTTGTATATTTCAATTTTCTTGAAGATGTTTTGGCAATATACTCTGAATTCTTGAGTTATTATAAAACTGGAGAAGATAATGTTTATAGATTCTTAACAGATAAAAAAAGCAGAAAGAAATATTTAATATCTGATTTCCCAGACAAGATATTTTTGAAAAAATTTGTCCTGGCGATGAAAGAAAAAAATAAAAAGAAAATGTTGAAAAGATTTACCGAGCTATCAAAATATGTCCTAGATAAAATGGGCGGTTTTGATATAGACGGGTGGAAATACAAATCTAATGTAGAATAACATGCAAGCATTCAATTTTATATAAAATAACAATCATCTTTCACTCAGAACGAAATAAACGTTTTTGGTTAATTAAAAAAGTGAAATTAGTATATTGGATTACAACAATACTTTTAAGTTTGATTATAATATTAATATAATGAAAGGAGAAAAATATGATGTTTATATGATATGCCCAGTAAGGGGTGCGACCGACACAGAAAAGGATTTATTAGAAACTTATAGGGACGGTCTTGAGTCAGAAGGGAAAAGGGTCTGTTACCCTGCGGAATCCACCAATCAAAATGACATTGGAGGGTATAATATTTGTGAAGACCATTGCCATGAAATTCACAATTCGGACGAAGTTCATATATATTGGAATCCGGATTCACAAGGTAGCGGAGTTGATCTCGGGACTGCATTTTCAATTCACTTTATACATGGAAGAAACATTAGATTGATTAATCGTGATACGGTGGAAGAAATAGTGGACCAACAGACTGGAAATGGTGTTACAAAAAGCTATGAGCAAGTTCTTATTAGGTTGGATGATTTAGCTAAGGGTTAAATATTTATTGAGAAAACTAGTGTGTATTGTTTTGCTTATCTAATTGTCGTAGTTTCTTTCTCCGAAAATAGCAGTTCCTATTCTAACCATATTGCTTCCTTCTTCTATTGCAATTTTATAAGACTTAGACATTCCCATAGACAAGGTCTCCATGTCAGCATTAGGGATATTCAAGTTTGAAATTTTGTCGAATATTTCTTTCATTTTTTTGAAATATGGGCGAAGCTCCTCTTGACTTCCAACGGTGGGTCCCATTGTCATTAATCCAGTAAGTTTTATATTTTCTAGTTTTGATATTTTCATTATGATATCTTTTATATTTTCATATTCGGGAGTAACCCCATGTTTGGATGTTTCTTCTCCGATATTAATTTCCAGATAGGTATTGGTTATTTTTCCTAAGCGTGCAGACTTCTGATTTATCATATCAGCTTTTTCGTAAGAGTCTATAGTTTGAATTGTGTCGGAAAAAGATAATGCTTTATTTATTTTGTTGCTTTGTAGATGTCCAATCGTATGCCATTCTATTTTTTCTGGTCGATTTTTGAGTTTATCGTGAAGTTCTGACGTTTCTTGAACATAATTCCCTCCGATATATTTAGCGCCAGCAGTTATGGCCTCAGTTATTTCTTCGGCAGTTCGGCCCTTGATGACTACAACTAATTTAACATTTCCTGGGATCTCGCCTAGAATTCTTTCATAGTTTTCTTTTATCGACATGATAGATTAACGGGAGCGTGATATAATAATGTTTTGGGGAAATGGTTGAGGGTATGTTATCTCCCCACCCCTCACCTGATTTTTAGTGCATCCTTCAGCGTCTTTTTTTCTAGAAGGAACTTATTTTAATTTTATACTTTCCCAACGCTGTTTTTATTTATAAGTCTTGTCGGGATGGTGTGTGGTTGCTAAACTAAGCGTCTATACGTCCACATGCAAAGATTTATATATAATGTGCCCGTATAAAACATATGGCATATACTGAAATAAAAATAAAAAATAGTAAAAAATATTATTATAGGGTTAGAAGTATCAGAGAGGGAGATAAATTCAAAAAAGAGAGAATATATCTAGGAGTTAATTTAACAAAAGAGAATTTAATTAAAAAGGAAGAATACGCGGATAAAAAGCTAATAGAGAAGAAGATTCAAAAAGGCCTAATTAAAATTAAACCCAAGCTTATTTCTGTACTTAAAAAAAATAAAATAAAAAAGGCTGGAATATTCGGAAGTTATGCGAAAGGAAATTATAGAAAGAACAGTGACATAGATATACTAATAGAACCAACAAAAAATATGGGATTTGGATTTGCGAAGGTAGAAATGGAGTTAGAAAAGGCGCTCAAGATCAAAGTCGACTTAGTAAGCTATAATGGTATAAGTCCACATTTAAGAAGCAATATTTTAAATCAGGAAATAAGAATAGTATGAATAAAAAAGACGATCTGGTTTTTGTAAAGCATATTTTAGAGAGTATAGATGCTATAGAAGAATTTTCTCAAGGGTTGGATGGGAAGAATTAGCCTCAAGTAGATTGAAACAAAGCGCTATAGTTAGAGAGATAGAGATTATCGGAGAAGCTGTAAAAAATATTTCTAATATGGTTAAAAATAAAAATAAGGATGTAGAATGGAAGGCAATTGCTGGGACAAGGGATAAAATGATCCATCATTATTTTGGAGTAGATTTAGATATTATATTTTCGATAGTAAAAAGAGAAATACCTATTCTTAAAAAACAAATGGAAAGGATTAGCAAGGATTTTAGGGTTTCTAAAAAGTTGAAATAAATTCGATCCCACGATTTTGAAAAATAGAGAAACAGCGTCGATAAAAAGAGTCCCCCACCCGGTATTTCACTTTAGTTTCCGTTTAGGGATTACTTGTTAAGCTTACATTGGCATGAATGTAGGAGCTTTAGCTCACTTATGCGGAGCGTAGGACTGTAGTCATAAGTTTTGTCAATTTATTGATGAGCCGTTCATTGTTGCGTTAGTAGATGTCCTAAGATAGTTTTTTAAATATCAAAATAAAAAATACCTTTTAGAGTATTTTATTTTTCACTAGGCTCTATTAATAAGGATTTAATTAAGAGTAATCATGGAAATAAAATGACACATCTGCGGTATACCTCTTGAAGAGGAGGGTGTTTGCGAAACATGTCTAAATGTTTTAGTTATAAAGTATCCAAAGAAAGAAATGTATTTATATTTCATATAGGTTTTAAGAAAGAAATTAATACTTATTATAAAAAAACTATAAGAATAGTTAATTATTTAAAGACTAATTTCCTTAATCTCCTATGCCTACTAAATATGATGTATTCGCGAAAATAATAGAAACGGCTCCCTGCAAGCCAAAAGATTTGGATTTTAATACCCCTGTTTATTTTCATATAGATTCTTTGGAAAAAGAAGGATGGATTAAGAAAACAAAAGAGGGGGTTATCGTTCCTGTTTCTACAAAAAAGAGCAAAGACGTATTCGAGATCATAAAATGGTCCTTAAAAAATGGGGTAGATCCTAATATCTGGTTCAAGAGAAATTTAGAGAGAAATTTAGAAATTTTAAGCAAAGAGGCTCCGAAGATTAATCCCAAACAACTCTCTTCAAATGCTAAGAACGTAGAGATAATCAATTTTCTTATAGATAATCAATTTATTCTAATTAATAAAAAAAGCCCTAAATTGGGAACTTTACTCAATCATCAAATATTCGGACTTCTTCAAAATTATTATAATAAAAAAGTTGAAATACGGGAGAAATTGTTGTCCTTTGAAAAAATTAAGAAGCTTATAATAAAAACAAAAAAACAAGAAGTTAATCCTTTCGGGTTGAAATTGTTTGAATTCCTTGCTGGGTCGGCGCAACTAGAGGGCGGGACTGTGACTATTGGAGAAACTGTGGAAATATTAACTAAAGATATTTATCCAGACAAGCCATCTCAGGATATTCAGATGGTGAAAAACTTAAATGAGTCATTTGGCTATGTTTTAGATCATCTAGATGAGGATATTACATTGGAGCATATTAAGGAATTAAATAAATTGGCCTTATTCTCATTACATAAGGGCGCTGGGCAATTTAAGAAATCACATAATAAAATCGCTGGAAATCCAAATTTTAAGACCGCTTCCCCTGGGGATGTTGTCCCTTTACTGCTTAATTTTTGTGAAAAGCTTAATTCCATAAATTCCCGAAAGGAAGCATTAAGTGAACTCGGCTTTATTCATAATGAGTTTCAATATATTCATCCATTCTCAGATGGAAATAGCAGAACTACCAGATTAATTATAAATTGGTTTCTGATGAAATTTGGGTTACCTATCCTAATTCTAAAGAAAGGTGCATTCGAAAAATATATGTCGCTTACTAAGATGTCCAAAAAGAGAAGCGATGATGAGTTAAGAAATTTTTTACTTCACGTGGTTTACCATGAAGAATTAATCAAAAACAGTTAATTATGATAAAAAAACTATAAGAAAAGTTAATTATTGAAGATATAATGCCAACCTAAATACAGTATTCTCGGATCTTTATAATATTCTCTAACCAGTTGCTTGACGATAGATTTACAAGTTATATATATTAAAAAACAGCGTCGACAAAACTTCAATATGATCTATGACAGCGACGATAAAAAGAGTCCCCCCCACCCGGTAAGTCACCATTTTGGCATACTCATCAGGTATCTTTTTTGTTTGTGAGTATTTGTTTTATTTCTTAGTTTATTGACGCTATTTAGGATATATAAGGGTTGTCGGTCTACTATTGGGTGACTGGTTATGATTTAAATATTTCCTATAATACTTAGAATTGTTTTATTTTTATACCTAATTCTTTAGATAAGATTTCTAGTAATTTTTTGTGGGTCGTAAGAGGTCTCCTCCCCTCTCCAAAATATCTTCCAAAATATCTTAAGTCTTTTCTTTTACCATCTAGATTTAGGTTTGCTGTGGTTGTGTTACTATCTGAATTGGTCAAAAACCTTCTAGTATATTCTGGGTAATCTAGTTTTTCGATTTCAGTCAATTGTTTTGGAATTTCAATAAATGTTTTTGATTTTTCAGCAGAAGAAACTGGCCACCTTATTCCCAGGAATGGTCTAATAATATTTATATTACTGTTTAAAAGTTCTATCTCCCAGATAATTTTCGTTCTACTTTTTTCAATAAACTGCATTGTTATTTTTTTTGAACTGTTAGATTCCTCTTTTATCGCTTGGTATTTCCCCTTCCCCGTTTCTTTTTCGAAAAGTATTTTTCTTGTCATAATAGAATACTTGAACCGAGATATTTAAGACTTTCGAGCAGATTAGAAAAAGATACCTGGTCGAAATGCCAAAAGGGTGATATCCCCCCACCCAGAATCGAACTGGGACAACACGGGGTCTACAGTGAGACCGGTTGTACCGGCTAAAACGCTTTCATTCTTATGTACAATATTAGTACCATGTCCAGCGCACTTCTACAGCCATGTGCTCTACCGTTGAGCTATAGGGGGATTAATTTACTTACCATCTTATAGGGTCGTAGATTAAGGAATAAATTCCTTAATCTTATGTTTCAGAATGATTTTATAAAGTTAATGTTGAAGAAATTTTGATTCAGAAATTAACCAATAAACACATAATCCCAAAAGTGGAAGATTAAGAACGAATCCTCCAAATCCGAGGATGAAAGTTATTGCAACAGTCTGGTTCAAAAGTAATATCCAGATTACCCATTCCTTATGGTGAATAATTTTCCAAGAAACCAGAATGGGAATAAGGCTTAAAATAACTATGAATACTGCATTTAATTTTTCTTTTATTTCACCAAGAAAAAGGACCATTAAGACCATAGTAATAATGGGTAATAATCCTGCTAGTAATGAAATTATTCCAAGAGTTAAATCATACTTTTTCCAACTCTTTTTATTCATATATCTCAGAATGAATCATTCTTTAAAAAATTAACTATCTTCTTGAGCTATAGGGGGATAGAAACTAAACAAAATCTCAATTTATAAACTTTAGCAATGGTGAAAAATAAAAGATGGGCGCGAAGGGAATCGAACCCTTTTCTGTCGGGTTGGAGCCGACCATTCTGCCAGTATACTACGCACCCAGATAATGCAACTCCCTGTGACAGTTAGCGCACACTAATATACACTTTTTTACTTCTTTTAAAGCCTTCTGTCGACTGGAGTTTTTTATGATTTTAGTAATATGGCCCTCCTTATCTACACCCATATGATGGAATTCAAGCGCCTGAATGCATTTATTATATCCGCATTTAGAGCATTTACCACCAAGCATATTTTTCAATTCAAGTGTTTTAATTCTAATCCATTCTTTTTTTCTTTTGTAAATATCATTTTTGTGTTTTTTGTAGTGCCTATCGTTCAGTTTCTTTTTAAGTATCTTAAATTTTTCTAAATCTCTTTTTTTTCTAGGTCGATGTACTCCTATCCTTATGGCTTTTTTGTGAATTGCAGTTTTGCTTTTATTTAAATGTTTAGAAATTTCTTCAATATTTAATCTTAGGGAGGGATATTCTTTTTTTAAGTAATCTAATTCATTATTAGTCCAAACCATAACTAGCATAACCATAATTAATATATAAAACTTTCTAACCACTATAAAGAGTCAGCACATCTCGTTCCCTAAATCACCATTTTACACCCTACCCATAGACCTATATACCAAAATTTCGCAGTAATTTAAAGCATAAAGATAATTTTGAATAGATCCCGATTCCAGGGTGTTTAGAGTTCTCGCGAGAAAACTTTTAGGAGTTTTCTGAAGAAATTTATGTCAATTACACGGAGGAAAATAGAAAAAAAATGGAAGACAGAGAAATGTTCGACGCAACCTGTTCTGATTGTAATAAGGCCTGTAAAGTGCCCTTTAAGCCTACACAAGGTAAACCAGTTAGATGTTCAGATTGTTTTAGATCAAGCAAACCTCAAAGAAGTTTTGGTGGACGAGATGGAAACCGAGATGGAAACCGAGGAGGATTTGGCGGTAATCGGAGATTCGATAACCGAGATAGTAGACCTAGAGAAATGCACAAGGCAACTTGCGCAGATTGTGGTAAAGAATGTGAAGTACCCTTTAAGCCTACACAAGGTAAACCAGTCAAATGTAGAGATTGCTTTAGGAGATAATTAATCTTAACAATTAATTAATCTTAACAATTGAGACAACTTTTTTTATTTTTTTCGATATTTTTTTTCGATATCGGCGGTTATGGGGATTCTAGAATGTGGGTTTTAACCACAATTATGAGAAATATATGTTCGATCTTGAATGAATAATAGAATTCTATAGAGGAATGTTTAATCCTTTTTCCTTGTTCGTACGTTCCAGTCTTCAGCAATACTTATATTCGACATAATGGTGGAATCTAATTCGCCTTTTTTTGCCCTAGAGTTAAATTTTGGATAATTTAACATAGATAACTCATCCCATAGTCCTTTGTTCTTGATAATAGCAAATAGTCTTTCCTTATTCTCACCTTCTGGCAAAACTACTTTTTTCTTACTGGTAACTGATGCGTTTATGTTGGACCCATAAATAGTTTCTATTCCCTCATTTAGTGCGAATTCAATTAATTTTTCCCCTATTGAATTTTTTTGTTCAGTTCTGACCTTTATTTCTTCTTCTATTTTTGCATATTCGTCAACTAATGCCTTCCCCTCTTCTGCTGTTAGTTTGAGTTCTGGCTTTTGTTCTGGCTCTTTAGATTCTAAAGCTATCTTGTGGCCAAAAACTGGGCAGATGTCTTTGAACACACAGTAATTACAAAGGGCAGTTTTGTTTGTTGGGAATTCAGTCGCGGCTTCAATTTTTTTTATTTCATCTACTATTTCGTATTGTAGTTTGTCTAAATCTGCCTCATCCCTAACTGACTCCACATCTTTGTTGAAAGCTAACATATGCCATCTAAGAATTACCTTTCTTGCATCGGAGAACTTTTTAGCAACCCATAATGAATACATTGCCAATTGACGGTCAGTGTCAGCGTCGGCCTGTGCTTTCATTCTAGAGTTTGTTTTATAGTCACACACATAATAATTCCCATTATCATCGAATCCTAACTTATCAATTCTTACATGCCAGAAGTTCCCATCAGGAAGTTGCATTCTGTCCTGGGTTTCTAAGCCCAAGATTTTTATGTCATCGAATGGAGTATGTTTAAAATAGTAATCTATTATGAATTTCTCACCCATTTTCCGATAGTCTTCTGCAGTTAACCCTTGCGAGGCTTTTGCAACTAATATTTCTGGGACATATTCTTTTTGCCAAAGTGTATTATAAAATATTATAACTTCTTCTATTGACATTGTTTTTTGAAATTTCAACATAGAATATAATTTTTCAAGTGCCTGATGAACCATATCCCCCATAAAACATTCAATTGTTGTTGGGATGTCTACTTTTACTCTGTCTATATATTGAAGCTTGTATTTGTATTTACATTGTTCAAAAGTGGAGATTCTGGAGTGTGAATAGCATGTCATGTTAAACAAAATGAGGTTTTAGTTTATAAGTTTTTATGGGGTGAGAAGGCTTTAATATTATCTACTCAAATATCACCCAAAAATGGAAAATACTCCCGCCGCCGACCCGATAATTCAGCCATCGTCTGGGGACTG
>Ga0233431_1004425_pt1 | contig 15094 bp, 9 predicted proteins | sample SI_118_April2016_FD_179867 | JGI IMG/M metagenome (GOLD analysis project Ga0233431, IMG submission 179867) | Seawater microbial communities from Saanich Inlet, British Columbia, Canada - SI_118_April2016_200_MG | ecosystem: Environmental > Aquatic > Marine > Inlet | place: Canada: British...
GTCGTTCCCAATAGAATAAATACCTACCTTCAGCAAACACACCCAAGTTATCTTGTAGTTTAACTCCAAATATTACACCAAAGTCATAATCGTTCCAAGCTACAATGCCTGGTTCAATAAATTCAAAAGCGTATGGTTCTTTACCATCTTCTAAATGTTGTTGATACCCATCAGCATTGTGATAGGCATATTTATCATGCCCATAATGAAGTGGTAAGTAATTACCCCAAGCATGAACCCACCAGTTTTCTGTATAATGATAAGCGTCTATTCCTAAAACTAATGATGTTTCTTTTTGAAATCCAATATTTCTTTTTACATCTTTAATATAATCTTGTAGCATAGTTGGAAAGTGATATACGAAAAACTCTCTATCCGTATAGGCAAAGATTTCACCATCAGTACCTCTCCATAGCCAATCATGACCCCAATATTCCCCACCTTCATTCCAAAATGGTCCTGCTCCTTCAATCGGCACCCATTCACCGTTTCGATATTCCATTAATTCACTTGTAAGAAAATTACCATCTTCATCAATCATATTAGGATCTACCCATCGGTTGTCATCTACACCAAAAGCATCTTCGGCGAAATCCCACCATGAACCTCTATACCACGTAGTATCCAATACCATAGCATCAAATCCATATACAGGATGTTGTCTGTGTTTAACACCCACACTAATATGAAACTTATCTTTAAGAATGCCTGGTGTCCATTTAAATCTTAAATCACCTTGCCCATAATTAATATCTTCCAATCCTAATTCTGTCCAACCGAGTTTAGCCATAAACCAATCACCAGTATATCTTAACCAATACTCTTGATTAACATAATCATCACCCCATTGGCGACCTTCTGACCACTTGATTAAATATTCATAACCCTTAACAGGTCCGAATGTTGCACTCTCGTTATAGTTTTCTTCAGAACCCTCGTACCAAGTTCCACCCTTACCGGCTGACTTAACTCCACGTTTAGGTTCATAGTTAAATCTACCAATTTTTCTAATACCAACGGATTTTTGGAAATCAGGTTTTAACTCACCTTCAGTTCTTTCAACTACTAAGTTACCAGTGGATAATCCACCAACGATTGAAAATTTATCGTCTTGGTATCTTGGTGCATTTAAACTAAAACTTGCATAAGCAGTTGAGTATTTGAAAAACTTCCAAAGCTCGGTTTCAGCAAACAAAGATGAGGTTAATAATAAACCTAATATAATCTTCTTTAACATCTGTTTTCTCCTAATTAATTATTATGCTACCATCCACCACGCGGCACCTATCTCAACTAACAAATCTGCGCCTGTGTTATATGCCCACTTCTTTTTAGTACCATAGACTTCTGCAGTACCTTCTACGAAGTATTCAAAAATTTCCCATGCAACTCCAATTATGACCACCCATAAGACTGCCCATAAATCCGAACAACCTAACCATTGGGCAACCTTAGCAATAAACAGACCAGCCGCTATATGATAAGATGTCCAATGGTCAAGTTGACCACTTGAAAGTTGCCAATTTACAAGTTTTGCAATTGGACTATTCATTCTAAAATCCAGTTAATATGCCGGCACTTGATGCCCAACCAGCTACTAAGAATCCAACTACAAATCCAATTCCAATTCCCCAAATCTTATCGAGGTGTTTCTTTAAGAAATCCATGATTATTTAGCACCTTTGAATTTAGAGAAGAAACCTTTCTTCTTCTTTTTGCCTTTCTTACTAATCTTCTTCTTGCTCTTCTTCTTTTTCTTAATCTCTTCCATACCAGCACTATTGTTCATATCACTAGCTTGTGCTGTAGGAACTGCTGCAAAAAAGATTAAAAGAGAAAGTACCCATTTGATTGTATTTTTCATAATACACTCCGTGTTTTGTTATTAAAAAACTCTATATTAATAAATATATTAATAATCCATTCTAACGTTAAATCTCATAGGAATTTTTGTACTTTTTGGTATTGGTTTAGATAATCTAGCATAACCCATAAGTGAGTTTTGTTCATCATATAGTCCAACTTCTGTTATGTAGGTTGGAACGCTACTACCTGTTAAATTATCTTTTAACTGGTCAGTTCCATTAGAATGAAATACTGTAAAATTTGTCGTGTTGTTTAATTCATTTGGTAATGCTTCACACGTCCAGTCATAAGTCGTAATTTTATTACTCCCTTTGTATTCAATACTATAATCACCAGAAGTTACGTCTGTGTAATCATTACTACCATCAAATGAAGCCGTCTCGGTTATTGAGAATGCCCCAATGTCATAAAATATATTACCAACATAATTATCCGATGATGATAATGCACTTACGGATTGTGAAAAAGTTGCATTAGTAGAATATAAATTTCCTTTTTTATCATCTACTATTTTTGCAGTTGTTGTGGTGTCGGTTAAACTAAATGAACCTGGTTTTATTCCTTCGTTAAATTTAGATTGTGAAACAAAACAAATAGAACCACTTTTGTAAAACTTATTTAGAAATATACCAGATTGTTGTTTTTTGTCTCCAATAGTAGCTACGGTATTAAATAAAGGATTATTAACAGTATAATCAGAACCGCTTAGATAAAAATTTATACGAGCAAATTGATAATAACTAGCTGATGTAGAATTATTTGAAGCCGATAAAAACTGATGTCGTAATACGCTAGATTGATTTAATGTATAACTCTTATGAGCATTGAACTCATAAGTATTTTGTTGTTCTGTAGTAAAGTATTTATACATTCCATGACATTAATAAGTAAGTCTTACTTTAACGATTGCTTCAGAACTAAAATTCTTGTTAATCGGTGAACTTAATCTACCAATGGCAATAAGATCCCCAGCAGTATCATACAACCCAACCTCACTAATATAAGTTTGTGGATTTGTTACCATATCATTATGTCTAATCTGATATGATGAGCCACTCCAAAAAGTTAGATTTTCTGAAAGGTTATATTCACTTGCTTTAGCTCTACAAAAATAATCATAAATATATTGCTGTTCTTCTGAACGAAGTGTTACTGAACCAAGTTCAAGAGCTCTTGCTAATTTCCAAGCGTTGTCAGCGGCGCCAGTAACTCTCGTGTCTGGAGATAATCCACTACCAGCCGTTACAACTCCACCAGCAGATGTCTGCCAGGCTGCCGTGCCAGGTAAACTTGAAGAAACTTCATTAGCACTCAAGACAAACAAACCAGCATCAGGATAAAATTTACCATATTGAGTACCTGTACTCTGTACAGTTCCAGCAGAACCAGAATAAATACTATAAACATCACCAAATGGAGATCCAGGTGTTATGGGATCAGTTGTTTTACTATCATCGGTTAATTTTAATTCTTTTGCAACACCAGCTGTATTTGAACCAGATAATGTAATTGTCCACGTGCCGGGATTCAATCTATCTTTCATCTGTAGTCTTTCGGCTACAATAAAATAAGCATCAGATTGATTACTACTATTGATATTAAACCCAACTCCATCTCTTAAATCAGTCGCAGTTGGTTCTGTAAAATTATAAAATTGTTTATAAATTGCTTGAGTAGTACCTTCTTGAGATGTTGATTGTTCAGCGCTCCCACTTCCACCAATATGACCATAACTTACACCAAAATGATCCTTTGAATTATATTGTACATTATAATAATAGGATTTTTGTGTTGTGGATAATGATGAAGTCGTAAAGTTTGAACCGGCAAGGGTTCCTACTCCACCATCATGAAATCCATTCGTTACGGTTATCTGTGTTGTTATAGTGTCTTCGCTTGCTTTTAAATCTTTAAACATATCTCTCTACCTTATGATGATACTGTGTTATTTGCCGCTACTGTTACGGTAATGAATGTTGGTGCAGTACCTTCACGAGTTACCTCAACACCAAATGATTTTTGACTCGTAAATTGAGTTGACTCGGCGTTCAATGTAAGTGTCTTACCAGAAACATTTTTTGTAACTGGATCAGGATGACTAAAGGGTTGTGTTGCCACGTTACCGTTTATTCTTATCCCCCTGGCATCCAGTATTTTAAAATTGAAGACAGCATTTGCAATCTCTGGCCAAACGTTTGGAATAATATTAATTGCATTACTTGCACCAGCCGCACCCTTTCCTGTCTTTTTTGTTATAGTTGGACTAGTATTTTCAACCGTTATGAATGAAAAATTTTGAACATTACGTTCACCTGTTCCATATAGTTTTGAACGTAAAAATACATTATCATCTGGTACTGCCTCTAACATTGGAAGATTTGTTATCGCATTCCCATATGAATCTGAACCACTTGGGTGATTCGGATTATATAATGTATAATCTACACCAGTATCACCAAAAGCAAATTTACTAATTCCCAATGGTTGACCTTGTGCTAATTTTTGTCTACCAATCTTTGTTAAGATAGCATCTACTATGACGGTATCGTTGTCTAATATTCCCATAACATTAATCCTTGTTTAATATAAATATATTCAAATATTTTTTTACCTTATTACTTTTAGTTTACTTAACGTATCCGAGCCACCCACGTTAATCGTGTAAGCCGGGTTTGTTCTTTGTGGATCTAAATCCATTGGGTCAGTACTGGGGTTTGATCCATTATGTTGTGTTCCTTTGTAAATTAAATTATCCAATACATCTTTACTTGTTCTAGCATGAATAAAATGATTTGATGGATAAGTTATATTTCCATCATTATCTGTTCTAAAAAATCTTGTTCTACCTATCATTCTACCTGGTTCTGCATTATCGGCAAAAAATGAAGTATAAGTATAACTACCACTATCTATAAATTGTCTATTATGAAAATGCCTAAAATTATCATGGTGGTTATATGGTTGTCTTGCATTTGTTCCAGTTCTACTTTCCATTGCACCACTTACTGGATGAAATTCTTCCGTATCACCTATGGTTGGAAATGTAAATCTTGTCTCATACTTATAAGTATTGTAATCTCCATTATTACCTACATTAGAAGATTTAAAATAAACTTGATTATCACCTTTTCCGTGATTTTTATAAAATTCATTTTTACTACCTAATAATATACTTGTAATATCAGGTGTCATCGTATAAATGGATTCTGTTTTTGAATTAGATAAATCAATTACATTCAATGGAGTCGAATGATTTGTTTTCACATTTTCATTAAGAGTTGAAGTTAAACTCACTTCATCAGTAAGTACATCGATAGTTGTATTTTTAACATTTTGATTTGCAAATCCACTTGTAGTTAATTCATCATTTGGTATATCTATTGTAGCATTTCTCACATTTTGATTTGCATTTGAAGATATATCAGGTTCAAACGTAGCAGAACCTAAACTACCTACTACTAAATTTGGATTTAATTGAGTTTGTAATATTGCATTTTTGATTTTAGAACGAAACAAAATATCATTTTTTACATTATAGGAAATATCAATTTTTGTTCTAGCAGGTACTGTTGATTTTAAATTATCTATAATAGAATTATTAAATATGTTTTCTGCAGCTTTTAAATTCTGAACTACATCAACTTTAATAATATTCTTGCTGATTAGTTTTTCTCTCAAATTAATTAAATCACTATAAATGCCTTTTGTATTCTCATCATCAATATAATCATCTAATTTAAAATCAGACATCATATTAATCACCATAGAATCTATTGCATTAGTATAAGAAATAGATTTTCCAATTTTATTTGAATGTTTCCTTACTGATTTGCCATCAATCTTTGGATCTACTAAAGTTTTTCTCGTAGGACTTAATGCACCTTGAGGATAAAGTTTAGCACCAACATTTGTTTGATTATCACTTACAATTTCATCAGTTCCCTTTACGTTAAATTTATAAAAGGTTTGAGTCGTCATAGAACTTCTAAAATTTAAACTCGGTTGCGTAGACATCAAATGACTATAATCTTTAGTGTGTTGTGGATTAGAATCATGAATTTTCAAAGATGCTGAATTTGAATGTCTATTATAATTAGGTATATTTTCGTTTAATCTAAATCTATAAATCAAATCATCCACTCCAGCAGTAGCAGAGCCACCAACCACACTATGATAATTCAAAACATGTTGTTTAAATTTTGACATACTGACATAACTATCCCACATTCTGACTTCAGCAATTGAACCACTTAGGGTTTCACCCATTAATAAATTCTGACTCGTTAAAGCGGATGATGTAATAAAATTTTGATTTACATTTGAACCTGATAGTGAAACCACATCATGTGATGACATACTTATGAATTGTACATTTCTGATTTTATCGTCATCTTTTCTGGCTACAAACATATGGTATGATTGAGTAAAAGCACAATCCACAAGTGCATTACTTGCAGTTACTACATTTCTCTGTACCATTACGTTGAAAATATTATCACTCATTATATTACTGATATAATCAGTTGACATGGAGATGTGATTTGTACCAATTGCACTGGATACATTTTCTTTATAGTTTAATCTAAATTCAATCTTTCCTATCGTATTAGATGAACCCGATGGCACTACTCTTAAATCCCAATAATCATTAGAACCACTTGATCTTAATATTGTCTGTGTGTTTGTTGATTTATTAGCGTGAAATACGAATTCAATTCCATTTGGCTTTGCATCATTGGTCCACCAATCTAATGCTAAATAATCAGAACCGCTATTTACATTTAACATTGGAAATGGTGTTACTTCACTTATGAATGATATATTACCCTTTTTATTTTTTAATCCATCTATTAAGTCATCCGTGGTATTATCAACAACGGTTGGGTTATGTTCATCTATAGAACCGCCGTATTCACTTAATTTAAAAGAGTTGGCATCAAATCCATATAGATTTAATAATGAACTTAACGATGCTTGTGTTCCCTTTGATTTATAAACATAAAGTACATTATTGAGTATTTTTTTCCATAGTAAATTTATAGCACCTTTCATACCAAATCCATCACCTTGATTACTTTCTAAATAATTTGTAATGCTTCCACTATAGGGGTTCATCAAATCAAATCCTATTGAGTCACCAATGATTGGTAATAAATTATCAGGTATTGAATTAGGATTTTTATATCCCATTTTATAAAAGTTTTGATAGTTGTCGATATAACTTCTTAATAAATCAAATTGCTCACCTAACATATTTACGAAATCTCTTAATGTTTTATGTTGGTCATCGGTTCGTAAAGAAAATGGTAAATTATTAATTAATGAATTAATATTATCATTATCATAATTTGATGCAGAAGTTATTAAGTCATCATACCAACTATTCCACGTGGTTGAACCAGCGTAACTACCACTCGGTGGTCTATAGATATTACTGAATGGATGTATATCAGTTGGATTATTATAGGAAACTTTTACATCTGTAAAATACGCATTTGATGAACTTGGTGAATTCATAGATATTGGAAATAAATCACCCTGAGGCATAATAGATGCCGTTACGGCACCATCTATATTTGAGCCAGCTTGAGTGGTTTGGTTTGGAAAAAAATATGGTCTATATGTTCCACCATCTGTTATGCCATAAGCATACCCATCTCCAGTACTTCCACTTGTTGATGCCAGTCTTACATTTGAACCAGATAGTATTTCGTAATTAGTTGAGCCTGACCATGCGGTGTCTAAATCAGGAATCTCGGCTATATCGTATCCATCACCCGAATATAAATCGATGTCATCATTCGGCCTCCAATACAACTGCTCTCCTTTGAAAATATATCTTTGATAATTAGAACCAGTAGATGTTGGATTTAATATGGCAGAACCACTATAGGCTTCAAATGGTACTCTTCTTTTATTATATTCATAAAGAGTATTCGTGGAATCATAATTAATATTTGCATTACCACCATCTTGCGTTAAATTAAAGTTACTTCCAGGTGATGCATCACTTCCTGTAAATCCCCGCATAACGAAAGATAAATAAACGGCTTTATTAGTATTGTAGAATGGTGGATTTTCTGCATTATAGACATCCGTGAATAAATGTAAATAATTACCATCAGTTGTCTTGCTATATACTGTATCAAACCCTTCGGAATCTATACTTTTGGTTAAAGGATTCGCATAACTGAACTTGTTACTGAAATCCGTTCCAGCTAAATTCATTCCAATACCAGGAGCAGATAATGTTGAATAACTCTGCCCATCCGTGTATAAGAAATTTTCATAATGAGTAAAATTATTCTTAATGACTTCAACTTGATTAAATAAATCTTTTCTCTTTTCTACTATATTGGCAGTACTTGCTTTTGATAATGAAGAACTTATCTCAGTATATAATCCTTCAAGTTTAACTGCTTTGTTTTTAAAGTTTGTCAATCTGGATTCGGCTGAACCAAAGAACGAATGATTTGAAAATTTACTATAATCTATATTTAGATTTATATCTTTCTTTTGTCGTTGTAATTCATTAATTATATTCGGAGATGATGAACCCGTTATGGCGTTGTAATTTGAATAATCATCACCAGTTGCAGTTGCTTCAGTAATATATCCTTCGTCAATTGCCAATCCTAATCCGGATATTGCCAATTGTTCTCTATCTATAAAAAATACAGTTTCTGATTGTGATGATAAAAATTTATTAACAATTCTAAAATCTTTATTTAAAGTAGAAATATTATTTGGTAAAGGTTGATTTAATTTTATAATTAAAGTTCTTTTATTATTAGTTATGATATCAAAGGCATAACCATTAATTGCTATTAACCTACCTTGACTTAATTCTAAAAAGGAGTTGAAGTTATAAACTACAGTACCTTCATTTAAAAATTCCAATACACTGGTTTCTATTTGGACTGAAATTGTTTCAGTTGACTCTAAAGATAATCTTATTTCTTTTCTACTGGGTGATATTTCAGAAATATAAAACGTATCCGTGGGGTTGGTGAATCTAGTAATAAAATCAAATTGTAAATTATAATTGTTTTCAGAAAAACCAGTTCTATCTAAGTACTCATTTGGTTTTAAAAATATCTGGTCGTCTTTTATATAGAAATCAATATCTTTGGATAAATCTTCATTTTCTAAAAAAGAACCAACATCGGAAAACACCGATAGTTTAATTATATGAATATTAGGATTAAAATCCGGCGGAAGTAAGTACGATTCACTATCGGATATTAATTGTAATGTATCGTTATTATAAGTGGTTAATATTTCCATTAAAATGCCTGTTTATCCGTATTCTGTTCTAACAATGGAGTTTCCATCACACCTTGTCTTTGTATTTTTCCATCTTTAGGTTGATTGACTTTATAATCCCCTATTAGAATTGCCTTATCTGCAGTTCCTGTTTTGTTTTGTATTGATAAATACTCTACATCTTGTGGATTTAAATCAACAATACAATCATTATTACTTATAAATATGTCGGTAGCAGAACTATTGGTTGGTAAAGTATTGATGTTAAAATTATTATCCACGATTGATTGTTTATCATCCGTAATAAAATCATAAATGTCAAATGGTTTTTTATACATACGAGTTGTGGATAAATCCAATTGACCTGGTGATTCACCATAAAGTTTTTTATTAAAATTATCAATAAAATCTGTACTGGATTGTCTTTCTAAATAATCTTCTACTATAAAGTTGTCATCTTTTTTTATTTTCTCTACCGAATTATTATATTTAGAATCTTCATCTAATCCACCAATTATTACTTGATTATCTTTTAATGGTAAGAATTTAAAATCTGCCCCACCAAATATTGAGAAGTCTTGACTTGTTAATGTACCATCATTAATTACTATATTTGTAGTAATTATTTTAGACTCATCAACACTATATAAAAATGTATTAGTTCTAAATACAATTGTTTTTATACTTTTCAATCCAGGCTTGTTATAAATATGTTCTGATAAATTTAATTGGCTATTGGTTTTTATATATTTTGCTGAATTAAAATCATTTAGGTATTTTTTTATATCCCAAATATTAGGATTGTCTTGATTATAAAAGTTTAAATAAAAAGTATTTAATAATTCATCATCTGTTAATAATTTTTTTTCATCACCCCATTGTAATACTCTATACTTATAAAGTGATTCCAGATTACTCGCTGCTTGTAAAGCAGATAAGTCAATTGGTTGTAGTTGAATATCTTTTATTGTAACAACACAACCTCTATAGTAGTCCCGATTAGATACACTCTGACCCACTCCATCCGTTGGCCAACTATCAGTTGAATCATCACCTACTGAATTTTTATAAACTCCTTTCATGTCAATTTCTAAAAAAACATCTAAATCTAATGGGTCTGTGTCACCATCGCCTGTTGGTGTAGTTAAAAATAAATTAGATGTTATTAATGATCCGTCTCCTGGCTCATTTAACGTCCATATATGAACCATGTCAGTAATTGTTTCTTCCCACCGATCATCTGGAATCCAATCTGTATTACGATTTGCAGAAAGTGTCGCAGAACCTGTATTTGGTTTTACACCAACACCTAATTTAAATGAATGTGTACTGGGTCTTTGAGATGTGTATAACTCAAATGAAACCACCACTCTAAATATCCCACTTCTAGGGACATCTAGTAGTACTTCTTTACCATAAATACGAATTTTTGAATCATTAATTAGACGTACTTGAACATGATTAGGATTACTCGCTCTAGGAAATATAGTTGGTAAAGAGTGATCTCGTGATGTATTTATACCTGCCTGAGAGCCAACCTCTCTGATTCCATAACTATCGCTATCGTGTTCGGGCAAACCTGTTCTATTTGCTGATTCTATATTATAACCATGTGGTAGGTTTGCATTTGCATTAATGTAGCCATGTGGTTCAAATGAACTATCCCATTGTCCAGTATGGGCATGCCAGGTAGAGCTGCCTATGTCTCTATCTGAATCTTTCCATAGATTTTGACCACTTTCCCATTTGGGTAAGAATTTGCCTAAACCTTGATTTCCACCACCTTTGTTGTTAAATATAAATTCACCGCCTATTTTTTTTATACTTGGTTCTGCCTGACCGAGCGTTGTTACGGGATTTGGAAATATTTCTGAATCAACAGACAGGGTATCTTCCGGATTACCGAACATCATGTCATTTGCTTGCGTACCTCTTATTTTTATAATTCCTCCATTACCCTCAAATAAAACCACATCATTGGATTCTTGAGCATGTGGATTGCCATGAGGATTTCTCCAGTACATATCCCACATACCTTTTTCTTTTAAATCATCAAGGCCTTGGCGTCTACCCGTAGTATCATGCTCAGCTGTAATTTGGCTATTATTAATGCTTACAGGAGTCAAGTACATATCATTACCATAATCAGGTCGTTCCCACCGGTCATAGTCTTCATCTCTCCAAGGCAACGGTGTTGGTGTGAGATTTTGACCATATTCGTATTCGTCTTTAAAGTTGTTAAAATCGTACACACCATCAAACGGTGGTAAATCTGAGGACGGATTACTTCTATTTCCTGCTGTATTACCGTAAAAAGGAGCTCCCCTTTCCCACAAAAAAGCACCCCTACCTGCAGGACCCTCAGGACCAAACGGAAATATTTTATCTAAAAGCACACCTCCGATTTTATTTTTTATATTACCTGTTTCATCAGGATAATAATCACTATATGGCTTTATGCTTGTGATTTTATATTCACTTCCAGGATTATTATCATTATTATAAATTCTAACTTTGTTCATTATTCTTAATAAATTATTTGCATCTATACCATTATTGAATAAAATTTCTAACTGAACCGCCGGTCTTCCTATCGACTTGTTTTCTGAGTTCGTGTAGCTAGCCATTTCAAACTTATATCTTATTGTTATGTCGTCTCCATCAAAATTGGAATTGGATCCCCCTGATTGATAAGGATAACGTAAAGTCCATTCAGTATGATCTACTACTAATGAATTATTTATTTGTTTCTCATCATCAATTATCATTGAACCGGTAACGTTACCTATTTGTGTAGTTAAATAGTCCTCTATAGTTGGAAACTCAGTTTGTCCTAAATTATTAAAATTTTGTGCATTTTCATCAAAATGTTCAATTCCAAATTTTATTTTAACCGGCGGAGAAGTTTTAGCATAATAGTCAGGTTGGTTTAAATAATCATATACTAATGGGAAAATAATTTCTCCACTTTCAAATTTAATTACTAAATCCGATTTATCAGTAACATTAATATCAGTATCCGATACCGCTTCAACGTATGTGAATCCAAATAAAGTTTCTTTGTCTTCCGGTAACAAGGAAGTTGTTATGACTATATCGTTTATATTTTCTTGTATTAATGGATACTCAGGATTATCAATTATAATACTTCTATCACTAAAACTCTCTTCCCAACTACCCAATGAAAACTTTTCCAAATTATCACTATTTAAACCAAGTTCTTTATCAGTACCGGGTGGATAAACACCTGGTTTTTTCAATGATGGATAATTAGGTTTCTTATCGTATGCCATTAGAATGCCTGCTCTGAATTATTCTTTTCTATACCATCAGGTATAATTAAAGTACTTGTTGTTAATCTCAAATCGTCATCAAGTGAAACTTCAAAATCTTGAATATAATTAAGTTTGCTTAAATTTGTCTTGTCAATCAAGTCAGTCGTTGTTGTTTGGTCGAAATCGATATTTAAAATTAAATTATTATCTTGTTCATTTACATTTGTAATTGGTGATATCGAAGTACTTCCATATGTGGTTTCTACATTAACATCTTGTTCAAACATACCAAACTTATCTATTTTTGGCAATACAGGATAATAATAACCACTGTCCCATACTTGTTCTTCATCTTCATTAATACTTATCTCAACATAAGATTGTCTTGGTATTTTTATTCCCGATGACACGCCAATATCATCATCTACATCAACGTCATTTGTTCCTATGCCAGATAAATTAAAATAAGTAAAATCTTTTGGTATTATGTTTTGCCAATAAGTATTTTGATTTGGTATATCACTATCATCATTTTCAAAACCTAAATGTTTCCACATGGATTTTACACCTTTATACATTTTAGTTGTGGTGATATCAGTATCATTTAATCCCGTGCCCTTGAATGAATCATGATATTTTTTATTTACAAATCCGTTATGTATTATTGCCATAATATTATCCGTTCAATCCTACATCATACTGCGCAGTACTTGTTGCTCCTTTATCTTTTTTTATTTTACCAGAACCGCCGCCTGGTCCATCCCCACCTTCATTATGAACTAATACATTTTCAGCAAAATAAGTATGGGTGTTTTCTACTTCAAAGTTATACGTAACAACTGATTCGTTTATTTTTTCAATAGACTTTACTTCAACTTTATTTAATTCAGTATCATATAAGTAATCACCGACTATAATATGGTCTGCCCTTAACCACTTATCTCCGGGTTCTTCTGTCCATCTGTTATTTGGAACATACATTACGTGATTTTCAGTAACTCTTATATTGTTATTGATTATCAAGTATGCGTTTGTTTCATCAAATTGATGATAGTATCTATCAATTACTTTATTATGAGTAATTAAATTTGTATCCTCATCATAAGACATTACTAAATTACCAACTTGGATTTGTTCTATTGGTTTAGTAGTACCATCTGCCATAGTAATCATTGTTCCTTTTAAGAAACAAGTACCGGTGCCATTACCATTACCACCAGTAATTTGTTCTCTACTGAAAAAAGCTTTAACACTAGCGTTTTGATCATTAGGATTACCTGCGTTATTCCACTTTAAAGTTGCGTTTCTAACTGATGTCTCGGAAACATAATTTGGCCCAAACCCCACATACCCTACACCACTCTGGACTTCCCATTTATCAAATGAATAAGTAAACTCATCAGTATCTTCTTCTGGATATGCATTTATACTTCGGTTTTGATTAGTAGACGTTAATGTAAAATCTTCTGGAGAAGAAACACTACCATACTCAGCTGGAGCTCCATATATTTCAACATTCACAGGATTACCAGTATCAGTTTGAACTGCTTCATAACCAGCATGTACTGTAACATTAATTATATCTTGACTTAATAAGTTTTCGTCATTTGACCAATATATTGTCGTGGATAATGCATCGGGATTTTCTATATAAACTACATTAGGTGGTTGTATAGTCCAACCCTGAAACTCGAATCCGTATTCTGAGTCAGCCACTATGGGTAAGGAATTTGGATAAGTATCATCTATGTCTGTACTTAATATATGGGTTGTTCCTTCAGCTGGATCTATATTATCATCTCTGGTAGAACTCATAATTATATTGACTAATCCTCCAATTTCATTAGTTAATGTTCTAATACCTTCTTCTTCCATTTCACTCCAAGCAGATTCCATTATATTATCAGTATCAGCATCAGGTGCTTGAATTTGAATTCTAAAGTTATATTCCCTATCTTCTACATAACCAGGTGAATTGGGATTAAAATTATAAGTATTCGTATCATAACTCACTATACCATAGTTTTCTATATCTAACCAATCAGTAAGACCGGTGTTCTCTTCGTGATATCGTGATTGTATTCTATACACAACAGTAGACCAATCAATTTCCCAATCTTCTGAAGATGTTGTCGTGAACAAATTAATATCATCTGTTGTTAAGTTATCCCAAGTCAAATCTATAAAACCATAATCTACAGTAGCAGTTAAGTTAAAATCCCAATCCCCTATAGCATGTGTATATAAACAACTTCCATCGTCAATTAATACATAACCATCTAGAACAGATCCATAGTAATTAGTAGCGTTTGGATCCGCACAAGCATTAATTATAATTAAATTCGATTCTTCATACGGTGCCAATGAATCATCTGTTATTTTTCTTGAATAAGGTTCTATTAAATTACCATATGAAGATGAAATAGTTTCATAATCAACTTTACCCAATATATTTAATATTTGTATTTTATCCAATTCATTTAATTCTTCTATTACTTCTTCACTTGCTCCAGAATTATCTTGAGTTAATGCATTTATACCGACTATATTATATAGTGATTTTACAAATGCCGAGTCTTTACTGATTCCACCAATTGAAGCAAAATTACTATAGTCAAGTAAATTTAATTCATAATTTGCAGATGGGTTTAATAATATATTAGTTTGGAATTTTTCCCAAGTTTTTA
>Ga0233431_1004430_pt1 | contig 15078 bp, 9 predicted proteins | sample SI_118_April2016_FD_179867 | JGI IMG/M metagenome (GOLD analysis project Ga0233431, IMG submission 179867) | Seawater microbial communities from Saanich Inlet, British Columbia, Canada - SI_118_April2016_200_MG | ecosystem: Environmental > Aquatic > Marine > Inlet | place: Canada: British...
AACAATGACTCGCCTGAGTCATACATGATATAGATAGCTAAACCAATGGATGAGATTGCACCAAGGTAGTGCGCAACGACCCAGATAGTAGCAAGCTTAAAGCCTAGAGCTTTTCCTTTTAATTTCTCGCTCTTGGAATTTTGGCTGTTTTTTCTTGAGTCCGTAGATTTGGCTGGTTCTGGTTTAATCTCAATTGATTTTTGGATCAATTTAGTGCCATCTTTTTCACAATACTCGTCTGTATCGGCGTATTCAGATTCACACTTTTCACAATATGTTACAGTCCTAAAGGTCTTCTCAATCAATCTTTTGCCACATTTTCTGCAATATATTGCGGCTGAACTGTTAGAGGATTTACATTGAGGACATTTTTGCAGAGCTGATTCTTTTTGTGAAATCTTTTTTGAAAGCGATAATTCAACTTTTGGTTTATCCTCGTATGGCACCCTGGTATATCCACCACAAACTGGATGAAAATATGCTACACCAGGTCTCGCATCAGTCGGGGCTAATTTCTTGCCGCATTTAGAGCATATAAATCTAATTATCTCATTCATAGAACATCTCCTCTCTGTTCTGCAATAAAAATTACTTTTTGTGCTGCCTACTCATGATGCGAATTAAAATATGCCTTGCGCTTTTTTAACTTTCCTCTAACTCCTCGACAGCTCTATGCCTTTATTAGGTATTTGATAATTTATCTACAACGTTCAATAGTTTCGAAAGAGACCTTCTCATTTCATCCAATTGAATAGTGTCTTGTGCTTTCAAATCTGTGTCAATACTTGCTAGAGTTTCCGAATATGCATCAATATTTTCTACCACTTGTGCAAAATATTCTGTATTAGACGAAACAATTTTTAAAGCTGATCGAATCTCATCATGCACTTCTTTTCGGTAATTCTCTTTGCTAATTTGATAGCTGAAATGTGGAAGCTTCAATATTTGTCTATAGTTAGCTGGGTCAAGGTTCTGCTTAAGAATTTTATAGGCATCAGCGCCAAATGCCAAAATGATAGGGTTCTTAGCACCAATGAACTTTAGTTCCGCTACAAAAGTTTTTATGTTCTGCTCCAATACATCTGGATTCTTCCTTAAATAGCTACGTACCATTTTCGATGAAATCATTGGGAGATTTTTTAATATATCCGTCATATATGCCCCATAAAAAGGGGTGTCTTTGAACGCAAAACGAATTTTAAAATCATTGCCATGCGGATTTGGATCGTGAAAATTGGAGAAAGGCAAAACGAAGCTCACTTCACGGGCAAAATTTAATGCCACCATTACGATGTTGGGTTTGAGACAGTCGAAGAGATTTGGATTTACATTCTGATCAAAGACACTCATATCACTGATATTTGATTTTGGTCTGTCACTAGCATCTCGCCAGATAGCCCAACTTGCTACTCCCCCATATTTCAGTTCAATCTTTCGGTATAATGCTTTACTAATCATACAAGATGCCTATCGTGCTCGGCTTGAGCTGCTTCTCAAGGAAGCATCGCTATGTAATTTCAATGTATCCATCCACGTCATTTTCGTCATCCACATCCTTGCGAGAGAGGCAGCTCTATGCCATTGTTATTTGGATCTGCTAATGATATAGGTCCACAATTCTGTGGTCCTCCCACAATTCCACTTTATGCAAAATCAGTGTCCTTGCTAAATCTTGGACGTTGTAAACATCATATGGACTCAGATACTGTGATAGTTCCTGGAATTTGTGAGCCGCAAAAAAATTGCGGAGATAGCTTGCGTTGTGCAAGGCTTCTGCAAAAGTAAGTGTTTTATCTTTAACGTCCTCGTGCCATTCCTGAAAGTCTGAATCATATCCAAACTGTGGTGCCATTGATTTATGAACTTCTGTCGAGTCTCCCCGATACACCCAATCAATATTATCATCTTCTCGAATACCAATTTTTTCAAGCCTTTGGTTTACATCCTCTAAAACTATTGGATTCCATATTCCTTTTTCATTATCCAGAAATCTTTTCCTTTTGGAGCTGGATCGAACTTCTAACTGTAGCTCCTCAATTGCCGCAAATGCTAACATTATCGCATGAGCCGCTTGAACATGATAACGTCGCTTATGATCAAAGTTTTCAAAAACCTGACCATACTTTGGATTTGCCGAATGGGGTGTAAAGGAGGCTAATTCTAGACTCACTACATACTTATGAATAGCATATGAAATAGCTAAATCGGTCCAAGCATGTTTGAGTATGTGAGTACCGTATGCTACTCGAGCCATATGAATTAATCCAGAATGAACAACTTTTCTGTATTCATCATTTGCTATATCTATCTCGTTAACTGAGAGATAAATATTTGTTGAAACTATATCTGGATCAGGATAAATAAGAATATTTCCACAGTGAATTAGCGATAAAGCATCCTCAGCAACTCCTTCATTTTCACTATTGAGAAATAACTGTTTTTGAGCATTATTATTGCGGTCTAGTGAGTAATCTCCTGCACCTGGCGACAGCGTTGTCAGTCCTCGACCATCCAACGTTTCCCAAAATCTTCCTGAAGGATCTTGATTGAAATCGATTGATAACTCTGGGAACTGAATAAGCTGGGACTCAATGACCTTGGCTTCTCGAGAAGTGACAATCAAGTTAGTTGCAAATCTTTTCAGAGGGTTAACTGACTGATGCATGCTAACAATATTCCCTAACGTGCTCGGCTTGAGTTGCTTCCATAAAAAATATTACATTGTTTGATTTTTGTACTCATACCTAATCTACCTGCACTCAATGATATACACAAATTCCTTTACTTTTTTCACCTGAGATGGAAGGTCATCTTCTGACATGTGATCGAATTTGTTGAGATCAATATCCTCTCCCGAAAGTTCAATCATATTTAAGAGATAATCAATTTTTATCGCATAAGAAACATTCTCAGCGCCGATATGTTTTGAGGAAATAACACCAATAACATTGCCATTTGAATCAAAAAGGGGGCCACCACTATTACCAGGCTGCACAGGGACCGATACTTGGTAACTTGTCACATCACCTTGAAATCCCGTTCGAGAACTTATTATTCCATTTGTTAGCTTGATTTCATCCCCCATCGTTGCTCTAAGGGGGTATCCTAGCGCAAAGACTGTCTCCCCCACTTCTGAAAGGGTTGGATTGAGAACGTATGGTGTCGAAGTCATCATATGGGTCTCGTCTATGATTTTTAAAAGCGCAAGATCATTATTCTTATCTCTTACCACAACTCTCGCTTCCAAAGAGGTTCGAAAATCGGAATTTATGCCTTTCACTGTGATGGTACCAGCATTTTCAATTACATGGTTGTTGGTAAGAATATAACCACTATTGTTTATGGCAAATCCAGTACCTGAACTAGATATCTCAGGATTAATGGAAGCTAGTACACTCTCAGAAGTAGGATAAAGTTTAAGAAATAGATTTTCAGCTCTCTGATCGGTCCAGATAGCTCGCATCATCCCCTTTTCAAAAGTGATATATAGGTTTGTGTTGATTGATTTATCTGCCATATACCACTCCACTCTGTAGATATTGGGTGTTGCGGTTTTAAAAATCTTAGCCTTTAAATCACCCTCCACCCAATTATTAGAAAAATCATCAACAGCTCCACCGAAGTAGAGCGCAGAGTACTCAGTATTATTTATTTTTTTGACACCCAAGATGTATTTAGCAGATTTGCCATCCCCAATGGCTTCATACACACCCTCAATTTCATCAACTCCTGACTTTGCCCACTCTTCTTTTAATATTGTTAACGTGTATTTTGTGCTCTGCTCATCACTTGGCAGATATCGTTTCTGCGGCAGACGCATTGCATAGGCAGTAATTCTATAGCATGTACTCATAATATCTGGTTCATTAATAGAAGCTAGTTTAATGGCATTCCCTCCAATTTTCCTACACTCAAGTTTTGCTGATTCAAGAACTTGATCCCAGCCACAGTCAATTGAGAACCCTGAATCACCAATCTTAATCATCCCGATATTTTTTGCATTAGGGGGAATCGCATCGTTTAGACCGTAAACTATAATCTGCTCAGATGCTGGTGTGGGTGGGAGTGATGTGGTCCTGGTAGTACTAACGGTAGAAGTGCAGCCTGTAAATAATTCGATCAAAAATATCAAAGCAAGAAGATTAAGGTTTTTCATAATATTGCCCATTTAGTTTGTCCTATATGTGCTAAGCATAACAAATCTATTTGATCAAAATAATTGCCCATTTAACACCCCCACCAGTTGTTTAGTCGTTCTAAAAGGTAATTTCTCGGACCATTTTATCAAGAGGTAGTTGCACAGACAAGCGCCATTCTTTTGGCCGTATCTGAGGAAAAGATATTTGATTTGTTGAAAGGTTATCTGTTGCCTGCGAAAGCGTTGCCTGCAATAAGGTAAAATTGACTATTTTTGTCCAGAATTGTCAACTTTGACGAAAATCAGAAATTTTGTTTAGCAGCGAGGAAGTGGCTCTATAAAATAGAATAGCCCCCAGCCACCGAAGTGGCCAAGGGCTTGGGGGGGTGGGCGCTGAGGGATTCGAACCCCCGACCCCCTGCTTGTAAGAAAGCATGTGTCGAATTACAACATACTGATTATACACTACTTAGGATGGAATTGAAAAACAGTAGCCTTCCCGATTGAGCCTGCCCAATAACCATTAATTCTGCTGTGTCTCGAGCCAGTTGATTAAGAGTCAAATGGCTGTGTTGCGTATGTCGCTATGGGTCAACGTGTTACAAGATAGTGAAAGGATTGCAGTGTTCAATTCCCACAGGACAATCTGAGTAAAATCTGTGTTGGGTTACACATCATACCCCAAGATAGCCAGATTGCCTAATTCCTTAGACATCGGACAGCATACCCGGCTCGCTTATAAAAGTAGGACTGAGAGACTTCTGAATCAAGGGCATACAGCCTACAATCATACGCGTTGGTACTAACGTGTTCAGTAGCGGACCAAAAGTAACCGCCCCAGCCCATAGAGGAGAAATCACCATAGGGTCCGCAATAACCACCAGGCAGCGCAGTGAAACCGCTTTCGTTTGTCGCTCCAGTGTTTGGAGCGACCCAATGAGTTGTCCCGGTTTCTTTCATTTTGCCTCCAGCGATTGCATCACCACCCAAATAATCAATTAATACCTGCCATTCATCATTTGTAGGTACATGCCAACCCTCTGGGGCTATAGTTGTGTTATGTGATATTGAATACCAGTTATACAAGACACCATATGTGTCTCCATTGCTACTATTATTGTCATAATGGCGATAGGCTCCTGTTGTCAGGGCTGACCATTCTGTATTATCTGTTACATTTGGGATTGTGGCCCCATTACGGTACCTGGTTACCCTAAGGTTCTCCATCATCCATTCTTGATCACCGATTATGATAGTATAATAAAGATTGCCATCAATATCTGTAACTGTACCAAAGATATCAATATTGACAACTTCAGTGTCTTCACCACCATTACCATCATTAACAGTGCAAGTAATTGTTTCTGTCTCACTTGTCCCTGGTGCCGTGTAAGTCACTGTCGATCCTGTTCCACTTATGCTCCCACCGGTTGTGGTATAAGAGTAAGTGAGAGCATCACCATATGGATCAGTAGCCGTGCAAGTAATCGAGCTTGATCCACCTGGTTCTATATATGAAGGGTTCGCTGTCAGCCCATTAATCTGAGGAGGTGAGTTTGCAGTAATTACTACAGCTTCAGCATCTTCACCACCATTGCGATCTGTAACACTGCATGTAATGGTGTGGGTCCCATCTGTCCATGGTGCCGTGTAAGTCGCTGTCGATCCTGTTCCACTTATGCTCCCACCGGTTGTGGAATAGGAATAGGTGAGAGCATCACCATCTGGATCAGTAGCTGTGCAAGTAATCGTGCTGATACTACCTGGCTCTATAGAAGAGGGGCTCGCTGTCAGCCCGGTAATCTGAGGAGGTGAGTTTGCAGTAATTACAACAACTTCAGCGTCTTCACCATCATTACCATCTGCAACACTGCAGGTAATTGTATAGGTCCCACCTGCCCATGGTGCCGTGTAAGTCACTGTCGATCCTGTTCCGCTTATGCTCCCACCGGTTGTGGTATAAGAATAAGTGAGAGCATCACCATCTGGATCAGTAGCTGTGCAAGTAATCGTGCTGATACTACCTGGCTCTATAGAAGAGGGGCTCGCTGTCAGCCCGGTAATCTGAGGAGGTGAGTTCGGAGTAATTACAACAACTTCAGTGTCTTCACCACCATTGCCATCTGTAACAGTGCAAGTAATTGTATAAGGCCCACCTATCCCTAGTGCAATGTAAGTCACTGTAGATCCTGTTCCACTTATGCTTCCACCTGTTGTGGTATAAGAATAAGTGAGAGCATCACCATCTGGATCAGTAGCTGTGCAAGTAATCGTGCTGATACCACTTGGTTGTATAGAAGAGGGACTCGCTGTCAATCCTGTAATCTCTGGGGGTGAATTTGCAGTGGTAACTGTTACAACTACCGTTTCATTATCCTCACCACCATTACCATCACTGACAGTGCAAGTTACTGTATGTGACCCATCAATACCTGGTGCAGTGTAAATTACTGTCGAACCCGTACCACTTATACTTCCACCTGTCGTGGTATATGAATAGGTGAGGGCGTCACTATTTGGATCAGTAGCTGTGCAAGTAATCGTACTTGATCCACCTGGTTCGATAGAAGAGGGGGTTGCCGTCAATCCTGTAATCTCCGGGGGCGAATTTGCAGTGGTAACTGTTACAGCTACCGTTTCATTGTCCTCACCACCATTCCCGTCACTGATAGTGCAAATTACTGTATATGACCCATCACTACCTGGTGCAGCGAAAATTACTGTCGAACCCGTACCACTTATACTTCCACCTGCCGTGGTATATGAATAGGTGAGGGCGTCACCATCTGGATCAGTAGCTGTGCAAGTAATCGTGCTGATACCACCTGGTTGTATAGAAGAAGGGGTCGCTATCAATCCTGTAATCTCTGGGGGCGAATTTGTAGTGGTAACTGTTACAGCTACCGTTTCATTATCCTCACCACCATTCCCGTCACTGATTGAGCAGGTAATTGAATAGGTCCCATCTGTCAATGGTGCAATGTAAGTTACTGTCGATCCTGTTCCACTAATGCTCCCACCAGTTGTGGTATAAGAATAAGTAAGAGCATCACCCTCTGGATCAGTAGCTGTGCAAGTAATCGTGCTGATACCACCTCGTTCTGTAGAAGAGGGGCTCGCTGTCAGTCCAGTAATTACTGGAGGCGTATTTAGCAAAGCGATTGTTACGACCACAAGAGAGGAAGTACCGATATTACCTGTCGGATCGGTCGCCTTCACAAGAATACTATGTTGATTACCATCTGCATAATCATTCGTATTCCACAGATACTCCCAAGGTGATTCATCATTAGTGTTTACCAGAATCCCGTCAATCAAGAACTCTACCTTTTCAACTTCTTTGTTGTCGGTAGCATTCACTCGGATCACAATGCTACCATCAGCGGTGCTGCCTGAAATGGGGTTAGTTATTGTAACTATCGGTGGAGTCACATCAGTTTCTACGGGTTCATCACAACCGAATAATATTGTAATTGTTATAACGACTGTGAATAATGACCTACGATTCATTCGGTGCTACCCCCTGTATACATTTCATCGAAGAAGCTAAACCCTGATTGACGTCTTCAAAACCTATAGCGTGAAATGTCTCAGAGTTTCAATGCTGTATTATGCGGATTAAATACTATGACGATCATAGACGGTTGGTTGAGGATCATCTGCTCACCCCCTGCTATAATAGCAGGTGTTAAAACCTTGAGAGCCTTACTGTATAGGGTTTTGAAAGGTACTGTTAGAAAAGTGGCCTGCAGAACTTAGCCTGTCTGCCGTGCGGACACTCCTATTTCCTCCTATTTCCTACGTACTTATAGATGCATGGACTACGGATTAGAATTATGTTTCCTATAACGTCTATCTAGTTATACCACAGTAATTATCGGTATGTAATTATTTTGCATCCCGTATATATTCCATAAATTGCGCTTTAGCCCAATCTTTTTTTAGGTTTTAATATTTGCTACTCATTCAATTGGCCTGCATCGCTCCTTGTATAGTCCATGACATAACATAAATTCCTGAGATTCAGCACAACTAGTGAATATTTTTGATTTTAAGCAGAAATTAATTAATGAGGGGAAGATTTATGGTAACCAAGGAAGAGCTTGGCCTTGCAATCGCGTTACTCCAACAAAAAACTTTATCAGCTTTAATAATACCTGAAACATTATTCAGGATAAATGAGTTCTTAGATGAAGATTGGGATGCAAATCACAAAACTAAATATCCAGATTTTGAATTTAACTCGTTGGACATTACTATCCTTGCCTTGCCATGGCTTTATCATATTTATGAAACAATGACCGATAAGAATTTTTCAAATTCCGGGTATGGCAATTATCCTAGAGATGGAATACTATCTATGATATGGGGTAACTTAGGTGTTTATGGCCTAGATGCAGAGATCAAAGACATTACTTTAAAAACATATGGGGATTTTAATTTTTCAAATGAACGGAACTTAGAAGAAAGTTTACAGAAGTATTGTAATGCTTTAGTTCATATGATAAGAACTCAATATTCTATGTATACCGGTTATGACGTTAAGAAGCACGTTGAATATATGATTTCAAGGGGTTCAAAAGTAATTGACTGTTGCGATGCATCATGGAAATACATGGAAGAAGCTAATCTTGAAATTAGTGACCTTAATTCCTGGCTTAACGCTGATTTTGGGGGTTGGTATAATCAAATCAAGCCAATCGCAATGAAAATTATTAATAGCGATTAGGTACTTGTAGACATAAGAAATTTCCTGGGCAAATGGGGTTATAACTGGGTTACTTGGTTTTGAGTCAGCCCCTGCGTAGTAAGCAGCAGGTCATGTATTGAAAGTCTTACTGGATAAAGTTTTGTAGTGGGCGGTTATAAAAGTGGCCTGCGAAATATAGCCTACCCAACAAAATATCATTCCGACCCCCTACGTCTAAAGCAGGTGTTCATTACTTCAAGTCTTTACTGGTGAGGGTTTTCCAACGTGATACCTGAAATATTGCCTGTAAATCAAGGCCTGTCCGAGTAATGAAGGTTAGCGCAGGCTAAGGACTGTGTTGTTGATGTCTTGATGGGCATGTATTTGCAGGATGGAAAAATAGTTGGTATTCTGTGGGTACCCCTAGGTTTAGGGTAGTAATATATTCGAATTGATCCTCTTCTTTAAATCGATTTTAAAATGCACCTGAAAATTCTGGGGACCACAATACATATCGTACACTGAATGGTAAAGATAGTGAGTCATCCCACAATGTGTATTCGCTAAGCATGACTAGCTTTTTTCTCGCCTGACTATAAGAAATGCCAATCATACCTTGTGTCATTTCGTCATTGTTTCCAAAAGGCCTACAGTCGACTATAGTTCCTTCGTCTGATTCAATGTTCAGGTGATAAAGTAGAAAAGTATATGAATCATCGTGAGAATCCAAAAATTCTTTTTTAGGTCCTGCGATGATCAGTTCATTATTATCATGTGAAACTAGTGTTATTAGCTGATTTGAGCTGGGATAGTAAATCACGGGAGGCCAATCGGAACCAGCGAGTCGCAAGGATTTATCGAATACAAGATTGCCTGTATTTGCGTCCCATATTTTTATTTTTCCACGATCAAGCCAACATAAGAATATATTATCTATGAACTTAAATACGCCACTTCCCAATCGATGATCACCCAGTTCGACAATGATTGACCCCGTATTATCGGATAGAAAATAGTTTGGGTATCGTTCACCCCATTTAAAGTCAGCTTCCCATATGACCATTTGACCACAATTATCATAACTGTTAAATAGTTTGATCCACCTATCCTCAGAATTAGTGGATGCCAAAATAGCATTCGAAAATCTATCCTTCACACGCACGTAGTCTTCTTCAATAGAATAAAAACTGCTACCTTGCTCCAGCAACCAGGCTTCTGTAACCTTTAACGATTCTAGCTTTATTTCGTGGTACTGGACTCCAGATGCGATAACCTTTTCTGGCAAAATATAATAATACTCACTCTCGAATTCGAATTTTGTGCTTTCGACGGACCATTCAACTTCAACGACAAAGCCATCCTTATATGCTGCAATAGTTCCCCAACCGGATCGATATTGATCATTTCTAGGCTTGATACATACTACTGTATTGGGCTTGTCAATCAACGTAACAAATAGGCAATCTAGTGAAACTATTAAACCAAAATTACCACTTATATCAAGAATTAGATCCATCGGTGCTGATTGTGCTCGCTCCAAAAAACCTTGTGGCTCAATGGGAATGTTTTTATACGGAATTCCGAGCTCCAACTTACCGCCTAACTCACCCCCACTATTATTTGTCATTTCATGGTTCCTTGGAAATTAGTATTTATTTCTGACACCATCTTTACGTGCAAAGTTCTGGTGGATTGACGATTTTGAAGCATGAACTATTGAATATAGTGACAACATGATATGATACAATTTCATGACGGTAGAGGTCATCAATGAGAACTTAATTTATGTCTAGTGATGACTCAATTACTTATTTTTGATCAACTGCTCACTTCAAGCCTACTAAGCAGAAGTTCATGTCTTGCACACCTTTAAAAATAATGATTTGAGAGGATCGTGAAAGATAGTAGCCTGAGAATTGCGGTCGAATCCCTGAACTATACGACAATTCAGCCCTCAGCTAGGTCATTATGTAACACCAGATGCTCATGCTGGTTTTATGATTACGCATATATCTGTTGGACAGAGTATTACGGGATATCACCGAGGGAGACATAATCCCTTGGCTAATATTATTATTGAAAGATGGGTTTAAATAGCAGCATGGGTAGTGCAAATTACTTGGTAAACCGGAATGAATGAATTCCCTTCACAAAGACTATTTTCTGTTAAAACATCTATATTTCCCCAAGCGTGTATGTCTTAACGTATATTTAAGGGTGTCCATCTATCTTCGTTCCATCTTTTGCTAATCAATTCCCCACTACTATCATACACATGGATGTTATCGCCATAGACAATATCATTTTCTAACTCTCCATTTTCGTTATAAACATGCCATTCCCCATCTTCCAAACCCATGATGTAATTGCCTTCTCTAGCTTTCTGACCGTTTTCGTGATAGAATATCCATTTCCCAACCCGAGCACCTTCCCTATAGTTCCCTTCCTCCTGAACAATTCCATTTTCATAGTAGATAGTCCATTTTCCGCTCTTCTCATTCTGATTGAAGTAGCGTTTCGACCACAGTTGTCCACTTTCGTAACAAGAAACCCATTTCCCATCAAGAATTTGGGATGTATCATCATCTTTATAAATATGAACTTCTCTCATCTGATTGTTCTCGTAATAAGACACATAATACTTCTGATTTTTATCAACTACGTCTTCTAGATTAATACATCTATTCTTTTTCAATGTGGGGTCTATTTGCCCAAGTCTGCCAGATCGCTCAATTTTGCCATACACCGTTTTCAGATGATTCTCATGCACACTAATTTGATGATTTAGAACCTCTAACTCAGGATTGATATGTGATCTAGCTTCCTTTTTGTTAGCTAGTCTCAATCCTACTGCTGTTGAAATAGAAAGAAGGAATATTATACTTAGGTTTTGAATCAACATATTTGATTCAGACCATGCTATTGGATCCGTCAATGCAAATAGCAATAACATTAGGAGTGGAAATCCACACAATACTGATAATACTGTGGTTACCGCAATTGTGATCGTGTCGCCCGTTGTTTGTTTAAAGGGAACATAATTTGCCTTAATGCCTTTTCTAGCTTCGCGCTTTAGTTGAAGCTCAGCTAAAATCCGCTCATATTGTTCGATACTATCATCTTTCATCACGCACACTCATGCCTTTTTAATTTCTGGATCCTGAGCTTGGAGCTTCCTATCGTCCTTCAAAGGAAAATAGGTGAGCTTTCGTGGGATACAAGTTTGTCATACTAATTGTCTCCTTGAAACGGTGGTTTTTATATAGGCCTGATTAAGCAGATGTACCTTTTACTTGAATCTGCTATAGAGGCTATCCCCCGATAATGACTCAACATGGGACTATAATCCCTTGGCATCGGGCATACCTTGCAACTTTTTACTGCACATACTGTTTCACACCCTTTTGTAACACGTTGACACAAAGCCATATACGGTGGAAAAAAAGGGGACTGAAAATCCCCTAGTGGGAAGGATGACTCCACAGTATATATCTTCGTTTTCTGGTATGATACTTGCCTATTTACCATGCTTTCAGCTAACCATTTCAGGAAAGGGGGAATCTTGAACAATTCAGTTCAAAACCTATTCAACATGATATCGAATGAAGCCGCTATACAAACGCTGTGTGCTCCCATTGAGTCTATTCTGACATGGAGTTGCGATGCAGATTGAAGAAAATCTTACTGAAGATCAGGCAACACAAATTGTCAATGCTATGCAATCCTCACTCTTTCCCACAGTTATCAGGGCACTTTCAGATCATTTAACGAGCTACTTTGGAAGAATGCCTCACGTTGTTCATCTGGAGGAGCAATGGGTAATGGCGTTTCAAATTACGCTAATGCCAGTAATGCTACAATTTGAGCATATTGCTGAGATGGTTCTTTATAAAGCAAAAATAGCCTTACCCACACGACACCTACTCTCACCGGCAATGGCTACTACTGGCATTGATGAGAGCATGAAAAGTGTATACATAAACAAGTATTGTTCATTGAAAGGCTCGGACCAAGTGATGGCCCTAGAAGTCATTAGTTCAAGTATTGATACCTTTTTAAGCAATACATTTGGCGCCATGCAATATAGCGTTGATGCATTCTCAGCTGAGGATGTACACGCCCAAAGAGAGTTTTTCAATGAGCTTGCGATGAAAATGGAAAGAATTGTTGAGCATTTCATCGAATCGTCAAAGGAGATTTCAATGAATACTGATGATTTCGCTAAGTTTTCTGAAAACGCAGAGAAATGGTCCAGATCAGTAGATAAGATCGTATCTGAAGGATTGCCCATAAATCATCTGTCCCGGTGAAAGCGATTATCATATCGAAATCGTTATCGGAATTGATAATCGCTACGAGAAGTGGATAGGCAAGCAGCATATTGGTTCAAACTCAACCAATTTTCAGATCGAATCTAGAAAGTTATGCAATGGCTATCACCTCAAAAGAAGGAGCCTCGAATGGAAAATGATAAGCGAACACTGATACAAGCTCATGCCGTGATTGTAGCACTCCAACACATTGCTTTCCCGGCTATCATAGGTGACCTCAAGCGACATTTTATTCAAGACTGGAATGATCATCCAGATATATATAACCACGATGCTAACCTGATGAATCGATGCTTAAACATGGTTCTTGTTAATTATGTATTATGGCTTGAAATGGCATCCGAGGTTGAAATGGCTATGTCTGACCATACTACAGATTATGACAAGCTAATTCTTGAGGCATTCCTTACAACTGACCTCCCCGATGGATATGGTGAAAGCATATTAGGCATGTATAAAACTTTCAGAGGAGACGATCCATCTGCAACGAACATGTTGAAAACTGCCAAGGGAGAATGGTATATCAATACTTTTGGAATGATGGAGCATATCTCGGACATTTTTACTCAGGAGCATATAAAACGCCACTATGACTATTTCAGACAATTTGTCGGGCTTTTAGATGCATTTGTTTTAGAGTTATCTCAAGCTTCATGTTTATTTCACTTTGATTCTGACCATATTCCTACCGATAGGGATTTCATTGACGTACATGAGGATTGGTTCCAGGCTAGCAGACTCATCTTTATAAAACATTTCCCAAATGCATAGTACTATATCTAGCCTGTTTCCATCGTTACATGTTTGAGTATAATAGCGGATATTGCGCATAGAAGATGTTAAGGGTTAATATTCTGCATTAAAACGGCTTCCACTCCATAACTGTCAGGTGTGTTAACATTTACTTGGGACGATTCGAGCTACTATTGATCAACTGATTGGGTGGACCGCTATAATTGATTTAGAGGCAAAATAATCTGGAATTGAACTGTTTAGGGGATCAAAGAACTATATCAAGCTATACTAAATCGCCTACCTGCTGCACATATACTGCACACGCTCAAACACCTGTCCCCCTAATCCCCTCACTATCAGCCACTTACAGAACCAGACAATGGGACTGAAAATCCCTGTATCATAATTGGTCCCTTGAGACCCTTTCTGATAAGCAGGGGTTCAAGTTTTGAAAGCATTGCTGTACAAGGATTTAAAAGGGGTGTCTGAAATGGTGGCCTGAGATTCGTGGCCGGCGACAAAAGTTCAATCCACTTTAATTGACTGATTAACCTACACTTACATCCTGAGTAGGATAAATTGGTCTGAGCATGTTTTTTTGCACCAGGTCGGGAAAGTCTTGTTCTAATCTCCTGGGTTCGAAATTGGCGTATTTTTCGGTCATAACGACACTGGCATGCCCCAACAGCGTCTTCACAGCATAAATGTCCCGTGTCTTTAAATAGTGCCTGACTGCACAGGTGTCCCGCAGGTTGTGGAATCGATAGCCTGAGAGTTCTGCATCCTCCATGGCCTGTGCGAAACATTTGCTGTAATGCTGAGCTTCATGAGTACTCCGTATTGGGTTTTGCTTGTCAGTAGCCACAAGGTTCTTGCTGTGACTTTTCTCCTGCAACTCAATTAATATTTCTTTAAGGTCTGGTGTCAGGTATATCTGGCGTTTCTTCCTTGACTTGCTTGTCTCAGCATTCGTAACAAGGAAGTCACCCTCCAATCGTCCTTCGATAGGCTCACGAAGACGACACCCCGTCTCCCGGTAAAACCAGAACACACGCTTTAAGTAATCATCTACCTGATCACAAATACCATTGTAAGCGTCATTACTCAGGTATAGGGGGTCTGATTTGGGAATGTGTAGCAGTTTTATCATGGGGACTGTCTCGAGCTCACCACGGTCCCTTAGG
>Ga0233431_1004431_pt1 | contig 15077 bp, 15 predicted proteins | sample SI_118_April2016_FD_179867 | JGI IMG/M metagenome (GOLD analysis project Ga0233431, IMG submission 179867) | Seawater microbial communities from Saanich Inlet, British Columbia, Canada - SI_118_April2016_200_MG | ecosystem: Environmental > Aquatic > Marine > Inlet | place: Canada: British...
AGAGCTTTTGGCAGTTGTTTGAAAAAAAATAACACTAACGGCTTTATCGTTAGTGTTATTTTCCTCGGTTAGAACGGGTTAGCGACAGGTACTTGCTGGTCATCCCACTCATATATCATCGCGTAATGCAAATGCTTCTTATCCTTGCGATTCAAATATATAAATGCGGTTATGCCTCTACCGAAAACTCTGTAGTCAGCATTACCGCGTCCGACATCGTTCGAGCTTTTGGCGTCGTACCACTCACCGCCGATTAGTATTTTGGGGCTAGTACCACCTTCCCCAATCCAATCGGTTTTAATTGCTAAACCGATAACCTCACCGTCGATTTTTACACCGCCGGTTAGGGCACCTTCACTAATTACTAGAACCATCTTTACGCCATTGTTATCATTACTCATGTTACATCTCCAGTTTGAGCCGACGAAATGCCGACTATCGCTTAACAAAAAGGCTGTTCGTTCAGTGGGTCCCCTATTGGGCTGATGGAATCCGAATCGGGAGTCAAGATTTGAAATCCGGATTGGCACCCTCGTATAATCGCGGTGGGGGAAGGGTAGACAGGAGGTTATAAACCGTAAAAAATAGCTAATTTTTTGATAAACCGTAAAAAATTTTTGGCAAGCAATAAAAAATTTTTGGCAAGTAATAAAAAAATAAAAAAATAAAAAATAATTTTTATGGTATATTAGCACTATGGAATCCATGAACGCAGATCAATATTTACATAATTTACCAAAACTTGACCGGCAGCAACAAGCGTTTGTACATAGTTACGCTAATTTACATAACGTTGGCGCTGCGGCTAACGCTGCGGGGATAACACGCGCAACGGCGTTACGGTGGATGAAGACAGATGCTGTAGCGGGTAACTTAGATTTCTATGAGAACGAGGCGTTAATAGAACATAAGGTGTCGAGAGATAAGTTAACGGCGATGCTGTTCGAGGCGCATCGTAAGTCGGCAACTTCAACTGAAGAGGTAGCCGCTATCCGTGAGCTAGGTAAGATGCACGGTGTGTACGAACCCGAGAAGACAGTGACAGTATCAGCTAACTATACTAAAATAGAGCAGATGGAAGAACTGTCGGATGATGAGTTAATAGCTATTATTAATGGAGCGTAGGCGAGCCAATGTTATGCCAGATTTGAAGTAATATGTCCCTGTGTCAAACTACAGACTGCGGTAAGCAGACAGACAACGACCCGGCAGTATGCGATAGATGCCTCAGTAAAGATCGGGTCAAATCGATACAAGAGCAGGAGTTAGCGAGGAGAGCATTAGCACGTAGGAGGTTGCTACCGTTTGTACAGCGGATGCAGACCGACTATGATGCAGGGTGGTTCCACAAAGATCTCTGCCATAAGCTTGAACAGTTCGCACAAGATGTAATTGACAAGAAATCACCACGACTAATGATTATGGCTCCCCCGCGCCATGGAAAGAGCAGACTAGCATCGGTTATGTTCCCTGCTTGGTTCTTAGGTAACCATCCAGCGATGGAGATTATTATGTCTTCGTACTCAGCTGACTTAGCTATGGATATGTCTAAAGATGTACGAACTATCCTTAGGGAGCAGAGTTATAAGACCGTATTCAAAGAGAGTAAGTTGGATCCAGATTCCCAGTCGGTAGCGAAGTGGAAGACAACAGAGAGCGGAGCGTTCACCGCAGCGGGTGTTGGTGGACCGCTTACTGGTCGTGGTGCTCACGTTATGATCGTGGACGATCCGATTAAGAACTTTGAGGATGCGAATAGTACAACTAACCGTGAGATGGCGTGGAACTGGTGGAACACTACAGCTTATACTCGTTTAGCTCCGGGAGCAGGGTGTTTGCTTATTATGACCCGCTGGCATCACGATGATCTGTTCGGGAGACTGTTAGAGCAGGAGGCAGAGGCTAAGAAGTTAGGGATACCTACTCAGAAATGGGATGTTGTTATGTATCCTGCTATCGCTACGGAGGACGAGAAGTACCGTAAGTCGGGTGAAGCGTTGCATCCAGAAAGGTACCCGTTAGATCAGTTGAACATGATTAAGAATGCTCCGGGTAATGAGCGGAACTGGGCCTCGTTGTATCAGCAGACCCCTACGTTAGATGAGGGTGCCTATTTTAAAAAGGAGTTCTTTAAGTACTGGCAGACATCGTCAGATAGTGAGTCTCCAGATAAAGTTAAACCGGATAATCTGAATGTGTACGCAACTTGGGATTTAGCGTTGGGGCAGAAAGAGACTAACGATTATACAGCGAGCGTTGTGTTTGGGCTGGATCAGAATGAAAATATTTATGTATTAGATATAGTTCGTGAGCGTATGGACGCTATGGAGATCGTGGAGAAAATCATCGATCAGTACGAGCAGTGGAAACCGATAGCTACGGGTATAGAGCGCACGCATATGCAGATGGCGCTAGGACCGTTTCTCAATAAACGTATCCGCGAACGGAAAGCGTACTCGTTATATATCCACGAGCAGTTACCGGGACGACGGGATAAAGAGTTAAGGGCGCGATCCATTCAGGGACGTATTCAGCAGGGGAAAGTGTTCTTCCCAAGACACGCGCCATGGCTACATACGCTCACGACTGAGATGTTGCAGTTCCCAGCTGGTACTCACGATGACCTATGTGACTGTTTAGCATATGCGGGTCTTTTACTCGAAGAACTCAGTGCCCCAGAAAAAAGGATTGACAAACCAGTAGTTTCGTGGAAAGATAAGCTTAATAGATATTCAAGTTCATTTGGTGGACGTAAATCAGCGATGACTGCATAGGAGATATAGAATGACAATTCTAGTGTATATAACCGGGGAACCAATTATATTTAATGAGCGTGCCGAACTTGTTCAGTACGCGATACGTGAAGGTTTCGATGTTAACGAGGTTCTCGGTTTAGCTCAAGAAGTTAGCCTCCCAGAAGCTAAAGCACGTGTCAAATCGTGGGAGGATGGTGAACCATATGTAAAGCCTAGTGCAGAAGCTGAGGCGATGGATATGCGGTGGCAGCGAATTATAGACCAATCACAAGGAGACCAACAAGCTCGGTTTGGCTCGATCCCGCAGCCAGTAACTGAATCACTCCAGCAGCCAGTAACTGAATCACTCCGGCAGCCAGTAACTGAATCACTCCGGCAGCCAGTAACTGAATCACTCCCACAGACAAATTATATTAATGCAGAGAGGGTACCCTTTTATAAGGATTTTGATAGTGCCGAGGATTTATATAAGCATAATCTAGCCTTACAGCAGCAGTCTGATCTAGCTCAGCTAGATAGCGATATAGCTACAGAGTCACAAAGACTACGCCGTCAGCAGGCAGCGCAGGAGCAGCGGGCACAAAGACTAAGCCGTCAGCAGGCAGCGCAGGAGCAGCGGGCAAAGCTAAAGGAGCAGAACCCCGCCATTGAGTATCAAGCTGCCTTACGCGAGCTAGCTGATTTGTATCCTGACGGCGGACCTGAATACTCAGAGGCATACGCGGAACTTTCAGACGCGTACCAGACTGAAGTGTACGGGTCCCCGAGATCTGTCGACCCTGGTCTAGGTAGTCCAGCCTACGAAGCGGGGAAACTCGCAAGTCAAGTTGTGGGTGCGCCCGGAAAACTCGTGGAGGGGATCCCTGGCGTCCTAGGTAAAGTCAAGGACGAAATTTATAACTCTAAGCTCATTGAGGACTTTGGTAGTGGATATTCAGGGGAGCCAGCAGCGCCAATAGTGGCGGAACAGCCAGTAGCGCCAGTAGAGGTAAAGGTAAATGATTATGGTATTGATATAAACGACCCCAACACTCCTACTTTTGCTGAGCAAACAGGGGAGCTACCGCCAGCACAGAAGCGGTTATCAGCCGATGCAGAACAGGAAATTATAGATCGAGAAATACGTGGAATGAGGTTAGGTACGATACCGCAAGATATCGCACCAGCAATACAAGATATCGCACCAGCACCAAGACCTACTTCAGAGTATGAGACTAAAGGACCTATTGTTATACCGGAGCCGAAGCAACAGTTAGGAAAACTTTTACCAGTAGCACCAGCACGAGATTTTAATGATGGTACATATGTACGGGATAGTCAAGGTGAACTAGTAAGATCGGGTTTCGATGGCTATGCACGGACCACGAATTATGACAACCCTGTTAAGGAAGCTTGGGAATTCTAAGTATGAAAGATGAACGTAAGATAGCACAATATAACTATCAGCGATATACGCGAGCGCGTGATGCTGGGCACTTAGATTATGTGGATATCGCACGGAAGTGTGACGCGTTCTATACGGGTGAACAATGGGAAAAGAAAGATATAGATAAACTTAACGCGCAGGGAAAACCAGCGTTAACGATTAATACTATCCTTACCACAGTTAATACTGTATTAGGGGAACAGGCACGCTCACGAGGTGAGATTAGTTTTAAGCCTAGGAGAGGTGCTACGCAGGAAACAGCTGACACCCTCACTAAGTTAGCGATGCAGATCGGGGATAACAATAAACTTGATTGGGTTGAGTCGTCTATATTTGCTGATGGACTTATCCAAGATCGTGGGTACTACGATATACGTATAGACTTCGACGATCATATTGAGGGAGAGATTAAGATTAAATCTCTTGATCCATTAGATGTAGTACTTGATCCAGATGCTAAGGAATACGATCCAGCTACTTGGAACGAAGTGTTTACTACTAGATGGCTTAGCCTCGATGAAGTAGAGATGACGTATGGTAAGAAAGCGGCTAAAGATCTTAGGAACGTTGTAGCATCACGTTCGGAGTTTGGGGAAGATACTATTGTATTTGAAGACCGGAACTTTGGGCAGCCAAATGATTTTGATACCTACGTAGATGAAGAGGCTAATCGTTCTATCCGTATGGTACGTATTATTGAGCGCCAGCACCGTAAGATCCATATGGCGTGGCATTTCATTAACCCTGAGACCGGTGATACACGCCAGGTCCCAGAGGGTAAGGATATGAAGCGTATAAAGTACTTCGCCGAGGTGAACGGGTTAATGCTGAAGAAAAAACCTATTCGGCAGATACGATGGACAGTAAGTGCTGATAACGTAGTACTACACGATGACTGGTCACCGTATGAGAGTTTTACTGTTATACCGTTCTTCCCGTACTTTAGACGTGGTAAGCCATTTGGTATGGTTCGTAACCTTATATCGCCACAAGAACAGTTAAATAAAGTATCGAGCCAAGAGTTACACGTAGTTAATAGTGCTGCGAACTCCGGTTGGGTTGTTGAGCGCGGATCGTTAGCTAATATGACTGTTGGTGAGTTAGAGACCCGTGGGGCTGAGACTGGACTTGTAATCGAAGTTAATAAGGGTTCACAAGAGCCTACTAAGATACAAGCTAACCAAATCCCATCAGGGCTTGATCGCATATCAGCAAAAGCGGCAAACAATATTAAAGAGATTTCCGGTATATCTGACGCTATGTTGGGGCAGAGTCCGGCAGAGGTTTCAGGTGTAGCACTTGAGGCGAAGACTCAGCGTGGATCGGTTCAGATCCAAACACTGATTGATAACTTGGCCCGTACTAGACACTTCCTTGCTGAGAATATGTTACAGCTTATACAACGGTTCTATAATGAGCACCGCGTGATACAGATTACCCGTGGTAATATGGCACACCCTGAACAACAGGGGGAAGCGATTAGTATTAATGCCCCAGATCCGGCTACAGGTGAGATTATTAATAATCTTACTATAGGCGAGTACGATGTGGTTATTAGTAATCAGCCTGCACGCGATACATTTGATGAGTCACAGTTCGCAGAGGCGTTGAACCTCCGTACTGCAGGTGTTATGATCCCTGATGATGCTATTATTGAGTACTCACATCTGTCACAGAAATCGAATCTGGCTGAACGTATACGTAAGATGAATGGTCAGGGTACACCTACTGAAGAAGAGCGTGCGGTACAGGAGCAGGCTGAGGCGATGGAAGCTAGATTGCTTGAGCTCGAGATGGCAGAGACAGAAGGTAAGATTGCTCAGATTAATGCACAGGCAGCGCTAACAAATGCTAAAGTACGCGATATCGAAACCGATGGCGATGACCTAGAGCTTGAAATTCATAAACTTGAACAGACATTAATGAACGCCCGTGAGGAGAGAGCTAATAAACTAAAACTAGCTAAACTTCATACGGACGCTAATATACAGAAAGCATCTACTGATGCTGGAACGAGATTAACCCTGGCCGCAGTTAATGGTAGCAGTAAGAGCGGCTAAAATTTACATCACCTATAGGAGTTTATAATGAGTAATGAAGAATTAAGTCCGTTTGATGCGGAGAATGACGTTGCGGCTATCCCAGTTGAAGATGATAGAGGCGACATAGTAGTAGAAGAGGTAGAAGACATCCCAGCGGTGGATGAACCTAAATCAGAAGAAGAGCTGATTGTTGAAGAAGCTCTAGAACCAGAACCAGAACCAGAACCAGAACCAGAACCAGCTACGATACCAAAAGCTCGACTTGATGCAGAGTTGGCAAAACGGCGTGCGGTTGAAGCTAAACTTGCTGAGTATGAGCAGTCACAACCTACTGGAGTACAGAGTGAATTTGATTTCGATACTAAAGAAGAACTATATGCAGATGCTATTCTTGATGGAGATAAGGAACAAGCTCGTACGCTTAGGGCGGAGATTAGACACGCTGAAAAGCAGCAGTATCAAGCAGATGTTGCGTATCAGTCAAACAGTACGTTAAATCAAGCTAAAGAGCAGCGTGATTTTGATGCAGCTACTGCACGTTTAGTAGCATCGAATAATGTTTTTGATGAGGCTAGCCCAGGTTTTAACGGAGATTTGGTTGATAGAACAAATGTGATGTTTGCCGGATATGTTAACCAAGGGTATACAAGATCAGATGCTATCCAGATGGCAGCCGAGACTATGCTTCAAACTGTGGCTCCCGTAGCGTTAGGTGGGGCTACTCCAAAGACTGTACAAAGTAGGGTCGCGGAAAAAGTAGCGGCATCGGCTAAGCAACCACCTACTGCAGGCGGTATGAATGGAGCTTCTGCGGGGAAGAGTAACATACCGGACGTTATGTCTATGGACGACGCGCAGTTTTCGGCATTCGTAGATAAAGAACCCGATACGTACCATGACCTCAGAGGGGATTTTGTACCAGGGTAAGTGAAATAGTACTTGACACTACTATTCTTTAATGTAATAGTAGTGTTATTAAACACCTCGCAAGCACGGAGAGTCGAGCCTCTTTAGATTAACTACCAAAGTAGTTCTTGTTATACTGGGCAAGTAAAATATATTTTGGGCGTAAAATTTACAGTTAATAGGAGCCGCCATCCTTAGTTTTTTATTTTAACTTTATAGGAGAAAGCAAAATGGCTTTTACTAACTTTGCCGCACTAACTTCTGAACAGAAGAAAGTATGGTCACGTGACTTATGGAAATATGCACGTAATAACTCTTTCATTAATAAATTTGCAGGATCAGGCTCTAATGCTATGGTTCAGCGTATTAGTGAGCTTACTAAAACTGAGCGTGGAGACCAAGCGGTCATCACACTTTTAACTGATCTTGAAGGCGACGGTACTGTAGGTGATAATACACTTGAAGGTAACGAAGAGCAGATCAAGGCATACGATAAAGTAATTCGCATTGACCAAATCCGTCACGCGAATCGTACTACAGGTCGTATGGCTGATCAGAAAACTATCGTTAACTTCCGTGAGAACTCACGTGATGCATTAGCATATTGGTTGTCAGATCGTATGGATCAGATGGCATTCTTGACTATGTCAGGCGTTGGTTTTAATTATACTACTAGTGGCGTAGCACGTTCAGGGTCTAGTCTTGCTAGTCTTGAGTTCGCTTCAGATGTAAGCGCACCTACAGCTAATCGTCACTTCCAGTGGGATGCGACTAATGGACTTTCAACTGGTGATGTTACTGCAGTAGGCGCAGCTGATACTCCTAGTTATGCTATGCTTGTCGAGATGAAAGCTAAGGCTAAAGATAAGTTTATCCGCGGTATTCGTGCAGGCGGCGGCGAGGAAGTTTTCCACGTCTTTATGTCTCCACAGGGTATGGCTAAACTTAAACTTGATTCAGACTACCTAGCTAACGTTCGTAACGCTGGTGTTCGTGGATCTAAGAATGAGCTCTTTGCTGGTTCAACTTCTGTGCTAGTAGACGGTATGTGGATTCATGAATATAGCCACGTACTAACTCCAGCAGCATCAGCTGATACTGGTGAAGGTGCTTGGGGCGTTAAGGGTCAACGAGTTCTTATGTGTGGAGCTCAGGCTCTCGCTATGGCTGACCTTGGCAAACCTTCTTGGGACGAGAAAGATTTCGACTATAATAATCAGAAAGGTATTAGTACCTCTAAGATTATGGGTATGTTGAAACCTAAGTTCCATTCAATCATCGATTCTGGCGTTGAAGACTTCGGTCTAATCGCAGTCGATACTGCTATTTAATGGAGAACTATCATGGCAATTACTAAAGATGCTGGTCGTCAGACTACACTTACTGCAGATGTGGATTTCACGTTTGCTTCGCTAACTAATGGTTCTGCTGAAGCTGCTATTGACCTACCTAATGGTGCGGTTGTAACAGGAGGTTTTGTCGTAGTTGACACTGCTTTCTCTACAGGCGCTACACTAGATGTAGGTGATGGTGGTGACGACGACCGTTATACTTCAACTGCTGTTGCAGTAACTACTGGGCGCACAGCTCTTACCTTAACAGGGTATGAGTATACTGCGGCTGATACTATTGATATTACTATGAACTCTACGGCTACTGCTGGTGCAGCACGCCTAGTAGTTGAGTATTATGTTGATGGTAGATCTAGTGAGGTACAGGCGTAAAACCCTAATGGCCCTCCCTATTGGTTTAGCGGGGGCCACCAAGTTTCCTCATTGGTGATGTGGAAAACCGACAACACTGGTCTTTTCTGGTGTTGTCCCTATTTTTTTAAGGTGTGGCATAATGGCATTATTATTTTCAAGATTAGGTATTAGATTTACCAACGGTGTAGAAAGAGGATATATACCCTCTAGGCGACCTATTGATATTGACGATAGTCTTGTTGATGCGGCACTTGCAGCAGGAGCGGAGCTCATAGGAGCCCGTCCTGAACCTACCCCTGTACAAATTACAGCGGTAGTAGATGAACCCATTGATGGGGCTAGCGCGGAGCTTATAGCAGCGCTTAAAGATATGATGGATAAGGAGAGTAACCCGCTGACAGCTAGGGGCTTGCCTAGGCTTGATACATTAAAAGAGTATTATGGTAAGGATATAACTACTGCGCAGCGTGATGCGGCTTGGGAAGCTATGTAATGGCCTTAGCTAGCGCAGTTATCAGTCGTGTACGAGACCTGCTTAATGATACAGGTAGCGTTAAGCATTGGACAGATAATGAGATGCTACGATGGCTCAGTGATGCACAGCGTGATATAGTGTCTCAGATCCCTACTGCTAATACAACTATAGCTTCGTTTACTCCGGTAGCCAGTAGTAGCGAGCAGAGTTTATCAGGAATAAGTAACTTCCATAGGCTTCTTAAAGTTATGCGTAATACGCATGATACAGATAATAGGGTCACGCTATTAAGTACAGAGGACGAACTCGGGATTATTAGTACAAGTTGGCATACAGCAGCGGTTAATTCTAAAGCAACAGCTGAAAGATATGTGTATGATTTAGTATCCCCAGATGTTTTCTATGTATACCCAAATGTAAATACGACAACTAGGCTTGAGCTAAAATATTCGACTTTACCTATTGAGGTATCTGCTACTGGCGATACTTTAGAGCTCCCAGATGAGTTCTTACCACTTATGACAGATTATATGGTGTATAGAGCGTTTGCAAAGGATACAGATTTTGGCAGTACAACTAATGCTAAAGTTTATTTAGATAATTATAATGCGGGAATAGCCGCCAGAGGTGCATCGTAAATGGCACAGGTAGCATTTGAAACTTTAGCCGATGAACTACGAATAGATATTCCAGAGGTAGTTGATGCTCTAGCTATCCGTGAAGTTCGCAATATAGCGATAGATTTCTGTGAGCGGACTCGTTGCTGGAAGTTCGAGCAGGATACTATAATAACCACGACTAATAGTGAATATGATATGGAGCCTCCATCAGGGGCGGTCGTATCTGAGATTATCAGAGTTGAGTACGGTGGCACTATCCTCGTGGGAAAACCTTATGAGAAGCTGATTAATTATACATCTGGGGCTACCCAGTATTATGGGATGATTAACCCTAAGGTAATAAGACTTTCACCTACTCCGGTAGCGGGTAAGGCACTAGATATGCTGGTAGTGCTTAAACCGTCTACGACTGCTAAACGGATTGAAGATTATATATTTAATGAGTATTCTGATGCTTTCAGGCATGGGGCACTTATGAGGCTATTTGCTATGGCTAATAAGCCGTGGACTGATGGGTCTTTAGCGGGATATCATAGGGATGAGTACCGTGATCTTATAGACGTAATTACAACTAAAAGTGAGACAGGCGGCGTTAGGACAACGCACACAGTTCAATACGGGGGCATCTAATGGCCTCGGTATCATTTAAATTATTTAAAGGTATATCCCCAAAGTTAGATCCTAAAGAGTTGCAGGGCGGGTATGCACAGATAGCCTCAAATATAGACCTTACCTCAGGTAAAATAAACCCGTTAAAATCCCCGTTAGCATCAGGGAGTAGCACAGTTTCAGCTGTTGCTAAAAGTTTATATGGGTTTCCTAATGGGGCTGGTACTTTATGGTTTGAGGATAACGACGAGCATAGCGTAGTACAAGGGGCAGTACCAGGGACTACTGAGAACAGAACTTACCTTAGTGGTGGGGCAGTTCCAGAGATGACATATGTCTCACTAAATACTGGAGTAGCACCGTTCCCTAATACTACACGCCGTCTTGGGGTTCCACCTCCGGTTAGCGCACCAGTTATTGGTACGCCAAGTACAAAGGGTGGGCATACTGCTCCAGCTGATTCAGATAAAATTACTACTGTATATGTGTGTACTTACGTTACGGACCAGTATGAAGAAGGTCCTCCTAGTGTGCCATCTGGACTTATTGATATATATTATGTAGATCAAGAAGTGACCGTTACAGTTCCTAGTACGCCAAGCATTACAACTCCTACGGGCGCACCCACACCTAACATAACGAAGGTGCGTATATACCGTGTAGCTACAGGTACGACTGGAGCAGCATATCAGTATGTGACGGAGACTACTCCGGGCAGCGTTATAACAGACGGTACGCTTACAGAGAATCTAGCCGCGTCTATTACTAGCACTAACTGGCTCCCTCCACCTCCGTTTAATACTGTGTCAGTTTCATCAACTACATACCAGTATGACTGGGCCTACCCTACAGGTGCGCTCAAAGGTCTTACTATGATGGCTAACGGCATTATGGCAGGGTATACAGGTAAAGAGATTTGTTTTAGTGAAGCCTACTACCCACATGCTTGGCCTGAAGAGTATCGGATCACTATAGACTATGACATAGTGGGATTAGCTGCAGTTGGACAGACACTTGTGGTATCCACTAAGGGCAACCCTTACCTAGTTACTGGTGTATCACCTAACTCACTTACGCAAACTAAGCTAGAGGTTAATCAGGCTTGTGTGTCTAGTCGTAGTATGGTGGACATGGGTGAGAGTGTTCTATATGCAGCACCAGATGGTATTGTTCAAGTTAAGAGTTTTGGAGCTAAGTTAGTTACAGGAGATATTATAGATCGTGACTACTGGCAGAGTCTTACACCTAGCGGAATCCACGCCTATTACTGGGAAGATAAGTATGTAGGTTTCCACAGTACTGGTGGGTTTATATATGCCCCGAGCAGCAATGACTTTACTACGTTTACTCATACGGCTACGGCGGGGCACAATATATTAGAAGAGGATTCACTGTATATATCGCAGGGTACGAGTATTACTAAGTGGGCACAAGGTACCGCGGGTACGTTTACATGGAAATCTGCTGAGTTAATGTTAGATAAACCTTTAGCCTTTTCAGCAGTACAGGTTATAGGGCATCATACAGTTGCTGAACCTGTAGTACTTACACTGACTTTAGATGGGGTTGAGCAGACAGCAGTGTCTATTACAAGTAATAGTCCAGTTAGGTTGCCTAGTTACCCAAGAGTTTATAAGTACGAGATACAAGTGTCGGGTACTACTACAGTTGATTCTATAACTTTAGGTAATACGATAAAGGATCTAGGTTCCCTATAATGTCAGAGACTAAGATACCAGCTATCCCAGAACCACCACAGGGAGCTTTGTATGGGTTCCTATCAGCCGTAAAGAATGCAGTTGAAGTAAGGCTAGGGTTAAGAGGAGATAAGCTTGACAGAGCTGTAACGCTTAGAGAGCTGTTTAGTTCTGGGGTTATTACAGGTATTAGTGGTGGTATTAGTGCTCCAGTATCTAGTGGGTCAGCTTGGGGGTATACTTTAGCAGTTCCTCCAGTTGACCTAACACCCCCTCCAGCACCGACTTCATTAACTACTGGAGCTACATGGAGCCAGATATTCCTTGAGTGGGATTGGGGTACATACTCTAACCACGATGTTACTGAGATATGGAGAAGACAGGTAGGCACTGATCCAGCAGTTAATTACGGTACATGCTCTTTTGATGGAGAAGCTTATTCAGACGGATGCCAGATGGTAGCTTCTCCATCGGGTAAGGTATGGCAGGATAATGTTGGAGATATCGTTAATGCTACAGGTGATGGGCAGGAGTATTACTACTGGGTTAGGCTTAAATCGTCTGCTGGAGTTACAGGAGACCCCTACCCATCTGCAGCAGCAGGTATTTTAGGTACACTTACAAAAGATCCAGCTCATGCACTAGCTTTACTTAATGATGCGCTTACGGCTAATGAGATAAAGTTAGGGGCTATTGGAAGTAGCGAATTAGCTATTGATGCAGTTATTGCTAACAAGATAGCAGCTAATGCTGTAACAGTATCTAAGATTCTAAATGGTGCTATTAATTCCGATAAGATAGCAGCTAATGCTGTAACAGCAGGCCAAATAGCTACTAATGCTATTACTGCTGATAAGATATTAGCAGGTTCAGTTAGCGCTACTAAGATAGCTACTGATGCTATTACTGCTGATAAGATATTAGCAGGTTCAGTTAGCGCTACTAAGATAGCTACTGATGCTATTACTGCTGGCAAAATAGCTACTAATGCTATTACTGCTAATAAGATATTAGCAGGTGCGGTTACTACTAATAAGATACTGGCTGGAGCTATTGACGCATCTAAGATTACGGCAGGTGCAATTACTTCTGATAAGATATTGGCTGGAGCAGTTACAGCGAATAAACTACTAGCTACTGATATTTACTCAGTTACAATGCAGAGTACTAATTACAGTGCAGGTACTTCTGGATGGAATATAAGTAAAGATGGCAACGCTGAGTTTAACTCTGGAACATTTAGAGGGACGCTTAACGTTAAGAGTGCAACTTCTGGTGCTAGAATGGAGATGACCAATAGTACTTTAAGAGTATATGACTCAGCTGGTACACTAAGGGTGAAGATAGGGGATCTTAGCTAATGGCTTTTGGTATCCAGTTAATGGACAGTAGTGGTAATACTACGCTAGATTCTACAACGGTAGCATATTCACACATAGATGTTATTTCAGTAGCTAAAGGAGCGTCTGGCAGCCAAGCATACCCTAATTTAGTTGGGTGGACTATATATGTTTCGCAGATACAGGACTTTGCTACGTATAGTGACTATAACGATATTGTTGATTGGTCAGGGGTAGATGTAGGGATTACATATCCTTCTGGGGTACCTACAATTGCATATGACTCTAACCAGAGTGTCGGAAATGGTGGATTGGTTCGGCTGTTTATTATGGGTAACTAGTAATGGCTTACGGATTAGAAATAAAGAATGATAGTGGAAACTTCCTTATCCAAGATAAAGCACCTAGTTATATGTTTATAGGTAAAGCTACGTATGACTCGTTAGTATCACACACTTCTGTACCTTCATCGTGGAAAGGGAGGTCTTACTATTATGACCACGGTAATAGGGGTAGCCAAAACTGTTCTGGGAGTCTATCAGGCTCGGGTAGTTTTGAAATACGTACATATAATGGTTATTATAGATCTTGTACAGAAAATAGTTATAATTGCGGGGGTCTGACGACATACTACACTATTCCAGATGATGGGGGAACAGCTATTTTTTATGTATATAGTATGCACCGCCCTATAGTGTTCTCGGCTGGCAGTGCTCCAGCTAGTATCACTGATACGGGGGTAACTAACGGTGAGGGCGAGACTAGGTGGGATATAGCTTTACTAGTTGATTACCCCGCTGGGGACCCATCGGGAGTTGCAGCGATGGAGGTGTACTGCTTTGCATATAACACAGGTACGCCTACCGGCCAGGGATTAGCTGTGTTTGATTCAACGGGGAGTAATACATTTGATAGTAATAAAACTATTTTAAATATTAAAGATATTATGACTATTACAGCCCTTGACGTAGACGGACAAACATTAGGTACTATAGGCTACACATATACTGGAGGGACTGAAGTTTCTTCTATGTCTAAACCTATGTGGGCTTCGGTGGATTGGGCAAGGTGGTATCGTAGGCAAGAAAGTCGGAGTGATAGGCAGTCTATGTATTATGACCCTATCTTTGGTTCCCCAAGATGTACTTATGCTAGTTCAGCGTGGGTGTACCACTGGTTTATAACAATCGGGGTGGTATCGGGTTTTTATTGGAATGGTACATCTATTACAGCAAATTTCAATGTTGCAACCAAACTAGATTGGGGGGTTACAGAGTCTAGTGGGAATGCGGCATCGGATACGTTATACGGGCAAAAAACTATACCTCTTCCGATAATAGTACCAATAATCGATGGTGCAGATTACGATTAACTATGATATACTTAAACAAACAACGGAGAAATAATTATGGTTACACCTACACCTTGGTACAAGAATAGTAGAGGAGGCACTAGTGCTCTTGGATCTGCAGCTATTACAGCAGGATCATCACTTTTAGG
>Ga0233431_1004432_pt1 | contig 15077 bp, 12 predicted proteins | sample SI_118_April2016_FD_179867 | JGI IMG/M metagenome (GOLD analysis project Ga0233431, IMG submission 179867) | Seawater microbial communities from Saanich Inlet, British Columbia, Canada - SI_118_April2016_200_MG | ecosystem: Environmental > Aquatic > Marine > Inlet | place: Canada: British...
GTTCCAACTCGTTTACTTGGTTGGTCAAAGTGTCGACTACTGGGAATAGCGACTCAAAAAGATCATCTATTATCATATACAGAAGATAACCTGTTCCGAATCCCATGTATTCCTCTTTCAGGTCTTTCTTTTTTTTGATCTTTTCTAGTATTTTCGCGATCATGTCGTTGTCGTTGTGGAGAGTTACTAGGAAATTATTCCCTACAAAGATTTTCACCTCCGAATTCACTATTCTTTTGCGGTCACCTCTTCCTTTGAATTCAGGAATGTGGAGTACTAGGAATAAGTAATCGTCATATTCGTCTATCTTTGGTCTTTGCGTTGTAGAAAGACAATCTTCGATGTCTAGTTCATGAAAATTGTGCTTTTTTTGAAGCCTTTTTAGGGTAGCTTCTTTATGCCCGTCAATAACTTGCCAGGTAATATTTTTGAAGCTCACTCTAGTTTTGATTTCTTTTGGTTCCATTGCATCTTTTCTACTATTAAACAGGAGGAATGTCAATTCTAAGAATCTCTAAAAAATTGGAGTGTTGAGGATTTGTGAGTATACTTTTTTGTATGGATTACAGGAAAATCATTTCGGATTCTTGGCGTTATACACAAGAGAATAAAGGTCTTATTTACTGGTTTGGTTTTTTTCCTTCGTTGCTGACTACAACTGTTGGTATCGGGTATTTGACTTATCAATTTTTTGCTTTTAAGAAGTCGTTTTTGTTTGATAATGCTGAGACGAGCTTCATGCATGATGTTGTTAACTTTGGTTGGAGTTTCCTTAGTGGTCATGCCACGCTGACGGTCCCCCTGGTAATTGTTGGGATAATTGTGGCTATTTTGTGGATACTGATACCTACTCTGGCAAAAGCTTCGGCTATTCAGGCTATTGCTAGATCTAAAAATGGCCAGAAGTCTGGAGTAGGAGTTGGACTTAAGTATGGTTTGATGGCTTTTTTGCCTTTGTTTGAGTTCCATTTATTGGTGAAGACTTTTTCCCCTATGAGTATGGTGACTGAGATGGGGTTTGTTGCTAGGAATTTGGGAATGGGTATTTTCAATGCGTTGCTTCCTGTGTTTTTGATAATTATGGTTATTTCTTTTGTTTTGGTGCTGTTTTTTACGTTTGTTGATTTGTATATTGTAATTGATAATGAGAAAATTCTGACTTCTATGAAGAAAAGTGCCAAGCTTGTAGTTTTGAATTGGCAACAGACTGTTCTTATCACTATTTTGATGATTATTATCGGTGTGAGAATAATTATCCAGGCCGTGCTTATTTTTGTCGTTCCTCTTGCTGTGATATTTACGGCAGGATATTTGGCCACGATTGCCTTGGAGACAACTATTATTATTGTCGCTGGAATTGTTGGAGTTTTGGGATTGCTTTTGTCGGCTTATCTTGGAGGAATTGTTGATATCTTCTCGTATACTGTTTGGACGTATGCTTTTTTGGAGCTAACAAGCGAGGGAGAAATTTCAGCTCGTGATTCTGCTAGAGTTTCTCATGGTGGAGAAGCTCCGACTGCTCCTTTGTCTGCGCCGGCTGTGGCACCGGCAGATGTACCGACGGACGTGGGACCTGAGAAACCTTCAAATCTTCCACCTGATATATCGGGGTCAGATGATTCTATTCCCGGGATTTTGTAGAGGTTTCCGAGAGCCTAGTAGTTTTCTTGTTGGAGAGATGCTATTGCTTCTAGCTTTCTTAGATATCTTTCTGTTTCTTTCGGAAGTTTTTCTCTCCAGTCAGCTCCGTGTTTATCTATTTTCTTGTTTACGTGTCTTGGACTACAGTTGTATGCGGCTGCTGTGTAGAGTGTTTTTGCATAGCTGTGTCGGGACAGATAACGTTTTGCTCTCGCATCCGGAGCTTGTTTTAGCTCATTATCAAATAAACAGTGCTGGGCCATCACAGCGTTTTTGTGATCGCTCATACCGTCCAAAAATTCTGGTTCGAGACCTACTTCTGGGTAAACTTTTTTTATTCCCTTGTATGTATTTGGCATGAATTGAGCAAAACCTCTTGCTCCCGCACTCGATGGAGTCATCGCGTATGTTCCTTCTAGATTTAAGCCTGTAACTGCTATAACTTTGTTGTATTCTGCTTTGATTTTGTCCGGGTCTCCTGTTTTCAAAGCTCTGAAAAATGGCCCATGATCTATATGTTCGATTAGTAATATTTGAGCAGAAAATTCTGGTGGCAACAAGTCTGCTACCAATCGGGTTCTATCTGTTCTGGATTTCACTCCTTTTTCATCCAATTCCTCTCTCGCTTTGAATATCACGTCTGCCATGTACTCTGCGCCTGCCTGCCTTACTGCTGGTGTGTCTAGTCGTGGTGAATATGGGACATAATATGTTCCCTTGGGAGTTATATTCCCTACTACAATCCAATCTGAATGACCTTTTATACTATATCTAGAATTCACTCCGTTCCTACGCGTTCTTTTCACTCCTTTGTCTTTTGTTGTTCTTATATGGATATGTCCTGTTTCTGGATCTAGGAAGGCTACGTTATAGACACCTTCTACCAGGTTTTCTTCTAGGTGGTTTTTTCCTTCTTCTATCTTTGTTCTTAAATCTGGGATATCTGGATTATCAACGCCGCCTACATCTATGAATTCTGCTAATTCTTCTTTTGTTTTAGGCGATTCTTTCTCTTCTTTCTTTATTTCTTTGGCTGCATCAGCTTCAATTTCCTCCTCTAACCTTTCTTTAGTTTCCGCTATTTTTTCTTGCACTTCTGGGCATACTGGTGGTTCTGGACATTCTGGTGGTTCGGGGCATTCTGGTTCAATGGCTGATGCTGAATCTCCTTCTTTGTCGCAACTTCTTCCTACCAAGGCTCCTGTACCAAAAGCTGCAGCTAGAACTGCTGCTCTTGTAAGAAATCCTCTCCTGGTAATTTTTTTACCTGGGAAATTTGTGGGCTTTGGAGCTTGCAAAGCTTCAGGAGGATTGATCCCCTCTGGATCTTCTGTTGGACCTTGGTGGTCGTTATTTTCGCTATCTGGTGCCATAATTTGTGATTGTTATGAGTATTTAATATTAACAAGCTTTGAATGTCTTGTCAACCCCCCTTTTAACCTGAAAACCCTTGTTTAGACTATTGACTTTTGACCTGTTTTGTTCTATAATTGTATTAAGAATGATTAGAAAATAAAAACACATATGTCTTCAATCGATCAAAATAATAAGATTGCGATAGCTGCTATAGCTATCTTCTTTGCATCTTTCTCTGTAATGATATTCTGGTTCGACTCTGGAGATACTTCTCCTGATTATGTTAAATCAGATGTCTTGGAGGCTGCTATTGGTAATGGTGGTGAATCTGATGGACATGGAGGTGGGCACGACGATGGGCATTCTCCTTATTTTAGTGAGACTGACGCAGAATCTGATGGACATGGTGAGGAAACGGAATCTAGTGATTCTCATGAGACTTCTTCACATGGAGAAGATTCTGGTCTGGAAAATATGTATAGAGTTTTGGTTGGTAATTTGGATAAACCTTTTTTCGTCCTTCAACCCGAGGGAAAGGTCAAGTATTTGAGTGAGGATTTTGGTGAGAGATATGGGCATGATGCTTCTCATTTGGTTGATGAAAATTTCTTTTCACTTTTGAATTCTGAAGATCTAGCTGACTTTGTAACTGAATACACCCAAGTTATTCATACTGGTAAGTCTAGGCAGGGAGTTGGTCCGTATAGACTTGAAACTACAGCAGGTGGAAGTTTCGTACATTTGGTCAATTTGATACCGGTTGTTAATGATGCTGGGGATGTGACCGAGGTCATTGGCGTAGTTAAGGATATTACTGAGAAGGTCGAAGATTTTGGTGAGACGATTGAGACTAGTGTTGTCGAGACTGTTGAACCTGGTGAAGTTGTAGAAGAAGATGTGGATCCTAAACACAGCGAACTTTGGTACAAGAGTTTGATCGGTGTAAATTTTAGTTAAACTTGTTTTAGATTATAGATTCAATTAGTATTTGGAGGCTTAGTTTTTAGCCTCTTTAAATTTATGCGTTCAGATAATTCAAATTATGATGCGGCGAAAGTCGAGAAAAAATGGCAAGAGAAGTGGGCACGAACGAGCTCTCGAGCTGGTTCTGGCAAAGCTAAGAAAAAATATTATAATTTGGTAATGTTCCCCTATCCATCTGGGGACAAGCTTCATATTGGGCATTGGTATAATTTTGCACCGGCAGATAGTCATGGGCGGTTTATGCGAATGCATGGGCATGATGTTTTTGAACCGATGGGATTTGATAGTTTTGGATTACCTGCAGAAAATTATGCGATAAAGACTGGCGTGCATCCGACAAAGAGTATTAAGAAGAATGTGGAGAAGATGGTCGAGCAATTGTCGCGGATTGGAGCAATGTACGATTGGGACAAGACTCTTGCGACAAGCGATCCTGAATACTATAAATGGACTCAGTGGTTGTTTTTGAAAATGTATGAGAATGGTTTGGCTTACAAAAAAAAGCAGGGCGTAAATTGGTGCCCTTCTTGTCAGACTGTTTTGGCGAATGAGCAGGTTGAGGATGGTGCGTGTGAGAGATGCAAATCGGATGTTGAGAAGAAGGATTTGGAACAGTGGTTTTGGAAGATTACTGATTATGCTGAGAAGCTGCTTGATTATAAAGGGTTGGATTGGCCGGAGAATACGAAGGCAATGCAAGAGAATTGGATTGGAAAGAGTAAGGGAGTTAATATCAACTTTCCTCTTTGTGATGAAGACAAATCAAAGCATGAAGTGAATGAGTTGGTGACCTATACCACTCGTCCGGATACTATTTTTAGTGTGACTTTCATAGTGATTGCTCCTGAGCATCCTTTGGTTGATAAATTCGTGGAAGGTACGAAATATGAGAAGACTGTGAAGAATATTAGGAAGCAAATTGATAAACAAACTTTGATAGAAAGAACTTCTGAGGGCGGAACTGACAAGCTCGGTTGTTACCTGGGAGTAGACGCTATCAACCCTGTGAATGGAGAGAAAATTCCTGTTTATTTGGCTAATTTTGCTTTGATGTATGGAACTGGTGTTGTGATGGCCGATGCACATGATCAGAGAGATTTCGAGTTTGCTGGGAAATATGGGATTGATTTGAAATTTGTTATTTCTGAAGATGGGAAGAAAACTTCTCCAGCTAAGGCCGATCGTGCTTATGTAGAGGATGGGGTTTTGTTTGATTCAGGTGAGTTTGATGGGATGAATAATCGCGAAGCTTTGCCAAAGATTGCTATATGGATGGAGAAAAAGAAGATGGGAGAAAAAGCTGTAAATTATAAGCTTAGAGATTGGCTCGTTTCTCGCCAAAGATATTGGGGAGCGCCAATTCCGATCATTTATTGTAAGAAGTGTGGAGAGGTTCCTGTGCCGGAGAAGGATTTGCCAGTTGAGTTGCCACTTGATGTGAAGTTTGAGCTACGTGGAGATGGGAAATCGCCTCTGGCACACAGCAGGAAGTTTATGAACGTGCTTTGTCCGAAGTGTGGAGCTGCCGCGAAACGTGAGTCAGATACTATGGATACTTTTGTTTGTTCAAGTTGGTATTATTTGAGATACCCTTCGATGGGCAGTAGTGCAGCTGCAAAGAAAGTTTGGTCTAAAAATCCTTTTGATCCGGCTGTGACGAAAAAGATGCTTCCAGTCGACATGTATATTGGTGGGCCTGAGCATGCGTGTATGCATTTGTTGTATGCGCGGTTTGTGAATATGGTTTTGAATGATCTTGGATATGTTGATTTCAAGGAGCCGTTCAAGCGGTTGGTTCATCAGGGCATGGTAACAAAGGATGGCGCGAAGATGAGTAAATCAAAAGGAAATGTTGTAAGTCCGGATGGATTTGTTGATCAATATGGTAGTGATGTTTTCAGAATGTATTTGATGTTTATGGGACCTTTCACTCAAGGTGGTGATTGGAATGATAAGGGAATAAAAGGGATTGCGCGGTTTGTTGATAAGTTCTGGGCAATTGTTGATGGAGCTGTTTCTGACAGAAAAGTTAGCGATAAAGATGGATTAAGACATATGCTTCATAAGACTATTAAGAAAGTTAGTAGAGATGTTGAGAAATTTCATTTTAATACCGCGATTAGCGCGTTGATGGAATTTGTAAATGCAGCTTCGGTTACGGGTGCAGACTTGAAGACAGCACGCGTTGCGGTCCAATTGATTGCGCCTATGGCGCCACATTTGGCCGAGGAGTGTTGGACTAAGTTTGGCGAAAAGGAGAGTGTTTTCGAAAGTAAGTGGCCGAAATTCAACCCTGAGTATGTTGTCGAGTCTACAGTCACCTATGCAATCCAAGTAAACGGGAAGATGCGTGGGACTGTCGATGTAGCTGCAGATGCTGGACAGGCTGATGTGGTGACGGCAGCTCGTGAGCTTCCTACTGTTGCAAAGTATTTAGCCGAAGGCAAGATCGTCAAAGAGATCTTTGTACCAGGTAAGATTGTGGGGTTTGTGGTGAAGTAATTTTATAGCGCGTCGAAGACTAGTTTTATCCAACTGACGTCTTTTGTTGGTGGGTATGTTTGGATTTCGTTTCTACTTCCAGCCGAGACTGTTGTTTGCAGTTTTACGACTGGGGGCGTTTCACCTGGATAATCTTCCATTGCTGCTACTGAAGGTTGTATTGATAGAATTATCGTCACGTTTGGCTGATATTGTTTGTCGATTTCTGAAAATGATTTGTATGGATCTTCATCTGGCCAAATAATAAACTTCAGTTCAGTTATCGTGCTTCTAAATGGTGAGATTGGTGTGAATGGAGATGAAGCTGATACGAATTCAATATCATCACTGTTTGAGGCCGGGAGGTGTATGTTGTTTGAAAGTAAGTCTGTTGGTGTAATCGTAGCTGGCCTTATATAATCTGCAACACCTGGTGGATCACAGCCTGGTGGATCGCAGTAGTCGTAAAGATCGTCTGTACAAGAGAACACATCTATAACTCCATTTGCATCGATATCGACACCTCTCATTGGAAGCACTGATATCGCATAGTCCACGTCTGTCGTTTTTTGTCGTGATATTATTATTTTTTCTCTGCCGTCTTTTGAAATCAGATATAGTTCGTCGTGTTCTTTGACGGGACCGTCGATTGGATCGTCCTCGCATTCTTCGCCAGCCACTTTGTCATCACAAAAAGCTGATGCGTCTTTGGCATCTCCAGTATATGGATTTTGACCTGTGTTTGTGTCGACTGATGGTGGATAGGCAAATTTTGCTGCGGCATCGTTGCATGAGACTGTTGGGCCCATTACTGCTGTGAAACATTCTGCTCCAAGATTGTCTGGATTGACTCCGTCTGCTCCCGTAGCACCTAAGTCATCATACGTCATTCCCGGATCGAAGAATCTACTTCCATACACTCCCCTATTAATTCCGTAATGTGTCGCATCCAAGACTTCTATACTGTAATACTCTTCGTAGTCGATTGTTCCTTCTCTTATTTCATTTGAGATTTTTTCGATAACTATTCTCGCATCTTCGTAGATTGCATTTGCAAGTCCAGTCTGTCTTTCTGATCTTGAAATATTCAAGAAAACAGTAGCTCCCATCACAGCAACAAATGCAAAAATGCTAGATGCGATCAGCGCTTCTATTAGAGTGAATCCTTTTTTATTTTTAATTCGCATAGTTGGTTATAATTGAGCTTAATTCGTATCTTTTTGGGATTGAGCCTTTGTGCATCCATTGAACGAGTACGTTTATTTTCATTTCATCTAGGACCAACGGATCGGCTTCGAAAGTGATCATTCTGTAGAATTCTGGATATGGGTATGGAGCCATCATATCGACACCATCATCATGGCTGTATAGTCCGGACTCATCTACATAAAGCTTGAAAAGCCCGTCGCTGCCTGCTTCTGGAGTTTGTCCGTCTAGTATCTCTAATTTTCCAACTCCATTGGATTCCAGTATTATTTGGCCGTTATCTTCTCTGGTCATAATATAGTGTTCGTTTCCTAGTGCCTCATCTTTCACTTTGTCTGCCACAGCACAATTTCCGTTTGATGCCATTATCATCCAGCACTCGTCTTTTTCTGCGGGGTGGTTCAGCCAGTTTGTGTCACGGATATTCACGACCGCCTCTATTCCTTCTCTGGCTAAATTTTGTGCGATCAAATATTCTTTTGAGACTGCTGTTGTCGACATCACTTGAAGTGCGACCGTCACTGCTGACATTCCTGCGAGCACCAAGCAAGTCAGTGCTGCCATCACTTCTATCAAAGTTTCTCCTCTTTTTGTGCTTATTTTTGTGCGGGCGTTTTCCATTTTTGGTTTTATAAGGCGTCAAGTGAGTCCATTTCTTCAGGTGTTCCTGAAATGCGGAAAAATACTAAATATTTTTGTCTGTCTTCTTTTTCTATGTCGTAAATCCTCAGAGATACAAATCTGCCGTCGAACGTGCCGATCTGTTTAATGCTAAAATCTCCTGTCGTTGGTTCGTAAAAGATAGTCATATCGACGTTCTCAACATCTTTCTCGTTTTGTGTAGTGTAGTCGAATTTATCTCCTAGTTGATATGTGCCGAATACTGGATCTGCTGCTGGCTCAAATTCCCATTTGTTTCCACTTGGCATGTCCGCAAAAGTCGTGACTGTCTTGGTTGCAAGATCTACGTGTGCGCCGTATTGAAATGGTACGATCTGTCCGCCTTCTGGGGCTGGGTTCTCAACTGTTGCATTTCCGAGTGCGAGACTGCGAATCTCTTTGAATAAACTTACCGTCTTGTTAACACTAGCCTGGTATTCAAAATGATCTTGTATTCGAACAAGTCCGACCAACGCCGACGTAGAAAGAATAGCTACTATAGTCACCACTATCAAAATTTCTATTAGCGTAAAACCTTTTGGAATGGGGGAAAGATTTCTCTTCATGGATTGATTATATTATTTCGGTCCCTTTACAACAAGGACGAATTCGCCTTTTGGCTTTTTGTTGGTAAATTCCTCGGTGACTTCTTCTATAGTTCCTCGGACTGCTTCCTCGTATATCTTTGTAATTTCCCTACAAACCGCTATTTGTCTATTTCCCAGATATTCTTTCAAATTCCCCAATGTTTTCAGAATTCTGTGAGGTGATTCGAAAATCACCAATGTTCTTTTTTCTTCAGCTAATTCTTTTAATAATGTTTGGCGTCCTTTTTTTAGTGGCAGAAATCCTAGGTACAAAAATTTGTCCATAGGCAGTCCACTCATTACCAAAGCTGCCAGCAAGCTTGATGGGCCTGGAATTGGTGAGATGGTTATTTCCTCCTGTATTGCTCTTTTTACCAATGAATAAGCTGGGTCTGAGATTCCTGGTGTTCCCGCGTCAGATACTAGGGCCACGTTCTTTCCTTCGTTTAAAAGGTCGATTATTCTGTTTAATTTCTCGTCGCTTGAGTATGAATGAAAAGATATGGTTTTGGTTTTGATTTCATATTTATTCAGGATCTTTTGGGTTTGTCTCGTGTCCTCTGCGGCTATGTAGTCTACTTCTTTGAGCGTTCTTAGGGCGCGAAGAGTGATGTCTTCGAGGTTCCCGATTGGGGTTGAAACGATATATAACATTATTTGATTGGTTTAGGTTTTGATATTGCAGGTCCTTTTATGTAAACGGGATTTATAATTTTTTCTTTTTTCAGGTCTTTTGGTTTCAAATTCAGAATTGTTTTTCCGAGCGTTGCTCTTTTTGATTCGTGAGGAATGTCTTGGTCTGGGCGAAGTTCGCCATACAATGCTTTGCTTGGTTGGACTTCTTCTAGTTTGATGAGGGCAGGTTTGGCCTGTGGGGTTGCCGGTGACGTGGATTTTAGGTAGACCTCTTTTCTTCCTGCAAATAATATTAATGTCGCGTCTTTTTTCTCTGTGATTTCTTTCGGGAAACTTCTTTCTAAAAAAGTGAAAGTATCTACTCCTTCGACTGGGATTTTGAGAAGATTTGCGATCATGTTTGCGATTGTGATTCCAACTCTAAGTCCTGTGAATGAGCCTGGTCCTTTTACTACAATTACTTTCTTGAGGTCTTTGAAATTGATTTTGCTTTTTTTGAGGAGTTTCAGAATTTCTGGGAGCAGGGTTTCTGCTTCGTTGCATTCTGATCTCCAGCTTTTTTCGGCTAATATTTTTTTCGCTTCAAGATCCAGAATTGCGATTTCTGTATCGAGTGTTGCTGTGTTTATTGCGAGTGTTACCATAGAGCTTTTACTTCAGTATTTGTGTAATAATATTCCAGGATTTCTTTGTATGTCTTTCCGTTTTGGGCCATACCTTTTGATCCACAGCCTGACATTCCGACGCCATGTCCTGCTTGAGTTCCGCCTACACAGTATGGATCGTCGACTTGGACTAGGTAAGGTGCATCCCATCCCCAAACCTCCTGGGCGCTTTTTGTTGTTCCTGTTGATGAGCTGAAATATGGAGTCTTAATTAATTGATTCATATAAGTCACAACTTCGCCTTCAGTTTCTTCTACTGCCTTTGAAATGTTTGGTGATCGCATTTCATATCCATATCCCAAGTATTTCTGGCAGGATGCTGGGTCGTCGTTTAGGTGATATGGCATACCTGGGAATTTCTCCGCATAGTGCATGTAGAATTTCGCATAAGAGCGCGCCGCTACCATAATTGCTTTGATCTTTTCGTATGCTTCCCCGTTTGGTTCTTCTGCAAGTCCTCTCAAATAACTTTCTAATGGGAGTTCGTTTATTACTGCGTATTCGTTGTTCACTGTTCGAAGCTCGAGACTTCCACGGAATTTATTGTCGTTGTAATTCGGATTCCAGCTTGAAGTTCTGTTGAAATTTGTGATTTCCAAGTATGCGTCGTCTTGAGCCACAACTTGGTATGGGTTGTCACTTTTTGTAACTCCATCTCCTGAGTTGAATGCGTATTTTGTTCCTACTCTGGTTAGGTCTACTTCTTGGCCAGCGCTGAGGCTTGCGACTGAGTTTCCTGAACTATCTTTTACTTCAAATGATTTATTACTTGTGATGGTTGGAAATTCGTTGAAACTTATTCGGACTCTTATGTCTCCACCGTTGTCGTCTGCAATTTCGGTCTGACTTACTTTTATATTGTCTGCGTCATATGCGTAGACTTCGCTTTTGGTAATATTTTGTTGTTCACGCAGGCTTAGTTCTTTTTCCTGAACTGAGTAGTACATAAGGATTGATTCTTGTAGGAATCTTTTGCCTTTGATTTTTGGTACTACCAAGAATGGTTTTTCGGTTGATGGGGAGAAGGTTTTCGGGACTTTGAAGGTTATGTCTATTTCAACTATTTCTCCAGGCTTGATTTCTGATTTCGTAAAATGTTCGTCTATTATTTCGATCTTTGGATCTTTTATGTAGCTTATCGACATGTCGTTTTTGTTCCATGTTGTCGTCCCAATGTTTCTGATTTTTGCCCAGAATACATAAGAGCTTCCTGTTTTGAATTCGGTTACTGCGCTTTGTTCTACTAAGGCTCCTGCATTCCCATTTTTTTGTATCAATGTTGAGAAAGTCAGATTTTCTCCTTCGAGTCTGTGACCTCCTTTCAATATTACTTTGAATAGTCCCTGGGAATATCCGAAATCGTCTGGTGCTTCGTATACTACTTTGAATGTTCCGGTTTCTCCTTTTTTGACAGTATCTTCCTGGAGATAACCTGCTGGTTTGTTGTTTAGTCTTAGGTAAACTTTGTTTGTTCCTATTCTCGTCCAGGTGATATTACTGGTGTTTTTTAATTTTATAAATCCTTCATGTTTCTCGCCTTGTTGCATTATTTCTGGTGGGAATTCGGCTGAGACTAGGTCGTATGTGTAGACTGGAGCTTTTATTTTCACTGGGAGAACTTTGTACTCTGATAGTTTCTTTTCGCCGTCCGCAACGATAGTTAGATCTAGGAATATAAGTTCGCTTTCTTTGCCTGATCTTATTTTTAATTCGAATGTTCCTGTTTCTCCTGGCTTGACGCTAGACTCCTGCATTTCAGCGAGTCTCACTCCTTCTTTGTCTGGGAAATCAACTATTCCATAGTGTAGAGGGTTTTTGTTCACAACCAAGAAAGTGTCTTCGCCCCAGGTCTTCTTTCCAATGTTTTCGAATTCAATGGTTATAGTTTTTGTGTCAGCTGGATCCATCTCGAAATAATATGTTTCTGATTTATCAATGAAGTCGTAGTCGTTTACGAATTTTGGACGATCTGAGTCCATCAGGCTCTTCGCCATTTTGGATATGAGGGGAAGTCGATCATATATATTGTCACCTGGGCATTCTGTGCTCATCACGTCTCTGTGACCTATTACGTTCTGTCGAATCGCTCCTCTGAATGAGCCGTATCCCTCTGGATTTATATTGTGATATTTTGATTTGAGAGCGATTAGTTTCGCTAGAGATTCTAGTGCCGCTTGTGGCAAGTCTTCTCCTGGATCATCGTAGCTGCCCAGCACTGCTATTCCTATAGATCCGATGTTCCCTGGGCCTGCGTGTCCTCCAACTACGCCTTCTCCACCTTGTCTTCCTTCATATACTCGACCTTGTGGATCAATGATGTAATTGTATCCAATGTCTCCCCAGCCTCTTGTGACTGAGTGATAGTAGTAGATGTCTCTGATTGCTTGTTTTGGGTGATTGAGGTTACTTGTGGTTTCCGTGTGGTGGATTATGAATTTGCCGACTTTTGTTGGGTATTCTAGTGGCCATTTGTATGTTCGGCCTGTTGAATCTGAATACACTTCGTTTACGATTGTGAGTTCATCTTCATATGCTTCTTTGAATTCGTCGCTTAATTGGATTAAGACTGGGTCGCTCGTATTGTATTGCGTATATAGATACTCTGTTGTAGCTCCCCACTCCTGTCTTGTGATGATGTCTTTTTCTGATTCGAAATATGAAGCGTTAGCACTCGCCAAAGTGAGGATTGTTAGAGCCGTGACTGCAACAGATATGAATATTCGTTTTATGAGCATATTTTTTTCTTATTAGGTGCTGTCCAGTTTACTTGAGTGCTCTCGATTATACAATATATTGACATTAATCCGCTTTTTCATTATATTGCTGCCGCCTCGAAAGCTTTTTTAAAATCAACTTACGACTGTTTATCCGCTTATTGTTATGGAGGTTTCTTATAATTTAAAGTATCGCAAGTCGAACTTTTCTAATCGTGTTCTTATCGAAAAGGAAGGTGAGATAATAATATTTGATAAAGGTTTCCGCATCAAAGGAAAGGGTGCTGGAGACAAAGGTGAATTTATCAACTTTTCTGATATAAAAGAATTCTATTACAAAGGAGATCGTCTCTTTTTCATTACTTTTGCAAAGGCGAAATATACTCTGAGCGATGCGGGAACACAGTTCGAAGAATTTTTGAGAGCCGTTTATAAGGCTAGAAACGAGTTTCTCATCGATGCTTTGTTTATGAAACAAGGGAAATTGCGTGCTGAGTTTGACATGAGTTTTGAGAGATACAGTAAGTTCAGCAAACCTATCAATAAGGGTAAAGCTAAGATCCGTCTTTATGAAGGAAGTTTCGTTATTATCCCTGAGATGCAGGATGCTTTTGGGATGAATTTTAATTTCATTAATTACCATGAGTTTGATGAGATGGAGTATTCCCTCAAGATCACTATGGATGATGGGAGCTTCACTTTGATCGCTCAACTTGGAAATGATTATGAATTGTTTGAAGAGACCACAGATGCGTTGCTTGGAGGAATGTACGAAAAGATCGTTAATGATGATTTGAAACAGATATTTTATGATTTTGATGCGAGTACTTTGTTGAAATTTGCTTATAAGACAAGAAATGGAAAATCTATTTCTCTGAAAGAAGTCCAGAAGATTGATAAGGAACTAGCTAGTAGAATGATTGATGTTTTTTATGAGGATGAGGCTGTGCGTGATAAATTTTCATTCTTGGATGAGCTGTGCGATGAGTATTCTAGATTTTTTGGAGTTTCGCGGGATCCTATCACCAAGGATGGATTTGTTTTTTGGATGATGCATGCTATCCCTGAGCACAATGTCGTTTCTTTCAGTATTTTGCCGAAGTACTATCCAAATTTGAGAGAAGAGGAAAAACCCAAGCTACCAAAACCACCTTTTCACGATATTTATTTCTACAAGATTATTATGGAGAAGGGCACTCCTGCTGACAAAGTGACCGATAAGGTTCTTGAGATTGAGCAGTCGCTCGTTAATCTGCATTTTGCGAAAGATCCTTGCTACAAGGACAAACGTGATCTTAGAAATTCCCCTTTCAAATATGCTATCCGTAAACTTCCTTACTTGAGGATTTTGAGAAAATCTTTTTGCGGACGTGCTGCTTCTGACGATGCTAAGGCTTGGATTAAGCAAGCAAAGGAAATCATGGAGAAGTCAAAGCTAAAATCTTAATGTTCGTTGGACTTTTGATTGATGGCTTTGTATACTTCGTTCGTTTTTCAACTAATTAACCCCTTAAAAGATGGCTCACATATTTAATGACGACAACTTCGATGAAGAAGTTTTGCGTGCTGACAAACCTGTTTTGGTTGATTTCTTCGCTGAATGGTGCGGACCTTGCAAGATGTTGGCTCCTGTAATTGATGAATTGGCAACTGAGATGGAAGGGACTGTTCTTATTGGTAAAGTAAACGTGGACGAATCGCCAAATACAGCTGGAAAGTATGGAGTTCAAAGTATTCCAACTTTAATTGTATTCAAAAAAGGTGAGGAAGTTGACCGAATGGTTGGGTTCCAGAGTAAGGAGGCGTTAAAGGCTAAGCTGGAAGGTTAGTCTTGTTTCCCTGATCCTTTTGACTGATTTGATTTGGTCTCCCTCGATCGTAAACAAAAATAGATGCATCAGATCCTCTGAATTTCTTTTCTCTTTTCATTACGTCTTTTATTTTTATGTCTTCTTCTCCGAGCCCTAATACTTTGAAAAGAGAGTCTTTCTTTTCATTGGAGTTCGTGAATCCATATTGCCCGTATTCTGCTTCTGTAATAGCAGTTAATCCTCGCATTGGGTGTTCATCTTGTATTATTTCATACACATTTCTTATGAAATTGTTAGAAAAGCAACTATTGATTGCTAGCACGTCCTTTGACGTTG
>Ga0233431_1004433_pt1 | contig 15075 bp, 12 predicted proteins | sample SI_118_April2016_FD_179867 | JGI IMG/M metagenome (GOLD analysis project Ga0233431, IMG submission 179867) | Seawater microbial communities from Saanich Inlet, British Columbia, Canada - SI_118_April2016_200_MG | ecosystem: Environmental > Aquatic > Marine > Inlet | place: Canada: British...
TTCTGATATTTCTTGTAATTGCCCATAAACTTCCACGCCACGCCCTTCTGCTATCCGCAGAAAGACGATGCGATCAATCGTGAGTTGTACAACTTCATTTAACTGACGCGACGAAAGCGCGTTTTTATTTCTCAATGCGATATTGCGAGCCAACAAATCACGCCAGCGTTCAATTTCTTCTAAAAAGGCTTCGTCAACTTCGGCTGTGCCCCTTTTCTTCTTTTTGGAAATTGCATATTGGTCAAAAGAACCTTTCAAAATTGCATCACGAGAGAAAATGGAAACAATCTCATCCCATTTTTCAAGATAATCTTGGTAGGTGAAATACATCACCCGCGCAACAGAAGCCTTATCACTTTTATGGGGCTTCACGCGGCAATCATAAACTGCAAATTCTTCAAAATCAGATAAAATGCTCAGCGGCAGCTTTGCAGACCAAGCATATCGGCGCACCTGAAAAGCGGGCGCAATATCATCTTTTATGTTGACAGAAGGCTTCTTTGCTTCCACAAAAAACTTGCGTGTTCCCCCAATCCGAAAAGCATAATCTGGTGCTTTGGTTGCTTCGCCCACCTTTACCGCTGCTTCATGAATAACATCTTTATAGGCTTCAGCGTAGCTCTTCTCATTATCTACATCCCAGCCCAGCACTTTAAAGAAAGGGTCTAAAAACTCACGCCGAAGCTGCGTCTCATTATATTTGCCAGCGCGATAATCCGCTTTATTTTGCTCAAAACGCTCAACTAATTCGATGATAACTTGTGGTGCAGTCATATTCCCTCCTATTGGGGAATTTTCCAGGATTTCACCTGAAAATTATATCCCATTAGTGCGATGCACCTGTTCTTCGGTGCATCGCACTTCGTAAGACCCAAGTGCAACGCATCAAAAGCAGATGCGACGCACTTTAGCGTAACTTCGGCAGCAACATCGGCGTATTCGACTGATATTCCGCATACGCATCCCCAAACTCGCGGCATAATTTTCGCTCTTCGAAATACGCCCCGATAACGATATAAATCGTCGCTGAAATATACATAATGAGCATATTGACCGTCATCACAGGGGTCAGCCAGATGAATAATAAGCCAAAGGTATAAAGCGGATGGCGCATATATTTGTAGAGTCCCTTGATTACTAATTTTCCATTTTCTTCGCCATTTGGTGCGATGATCTGGCGCAGTCCAGCAAACTCCCAAACGCCTGTTTGGTAAAGACCGACAGCTAATCCAATAGCAGCGAGAAATTGCCCGAGGAACATCATGTATATCCACGGCGCGGGGATCTGGTATAGGGTGCGGTCAGGTAAAATGCGCATCAGCCAAAGAATGGGCACAAAACTGATCGCCGAGAAGATGTTATAGAAGAGGCGATAAAAGCGCATCGCTTGCGCGCCGAGCATTTTTTCAAGTATGGCTTTGAATTTCAGTGAAGCCATAACTGAATGGACAAATCCCCAAAGAAGAACCGATAAAATTAACCAAATCATTTTTTACCTCTAAGACTGACGAGTGATAAATGACAAGGAATGAAAATCTAATAACTTACATAAAGTAGAGCGGCGGTTGAGTAGGCGATGCTTCTCGCCGTATCGAAACCAGAGCGGCTTGATAAAGCAAATTTTCTCCATAAAATCACTACGATTTCGATACGCTCGCACACGATAAAACTGTGTACGAGCTACTCAATCTTTGCTAGAAGTTTGCATGTTATTTAATTTCTGTTCCTAACTGATCTTCACTCATCACTTATCATTTTTCAAAACAGTTTACCACGATAAAAAAACAATACCGGAGCGTACTCAGTTACTATAGCATTACAAATGCCAAATAGAATAGATAGTCATAGCACGGTGCGTTCACGCCCGTGCGAATCAAAGTGAACAATAAGCGCACGGTGGTAAAGCAACCGTGCTATAACCAAAAACCTTAATCCACGCTATAAGCGAAAGAATCTACAATAGTAAGTGCACTCTAAAAACGAATAGCTGAAGTCTAAAGTCTAAAAGCTGATAAAATAGCTCCCTATGTCAAGAAAAAATAAACATCACAAAATCACCTTCCTTCGTCATGCCGAATCTACTGGTAACGCCGAAGGCTATTTTCAAGGCCAAGGCGATTTTCCCCTCACAGAACGTGGGAAGGAACAAGCACAAGCCCTTGCCGCCCGCTGGCTAGAAGAAAAACGAGCATTCGACTACGTCATCTCCTCTCCGCTCAGCCGCACCCGCGAAACAGCAGAGATCATCACAAATGCGCTCGATCTCCCCATCGACGAGTTTGACCCGATCTGGATGGAACGTCACAACGGTGAAGTAACCGGTATGAAACACGAAGAAGGGCGCAAATTATTACCACAGCCCCATTTCAAAAACCCCTATCAAATTTTCGCAGGAAACGGAGAGGGAGATTGGGAGCTCTTCCTCCGCGCCGGGCACGCTTTACAATCCTTGCTTCTGCGCCCACCTGGTCGCTATCTGATCGTCTCACATGGGGCCATGCTCAACTTTACGATGAAAGCCATCACCGGCGTTGCGCCCCAAGCCAATTATCAGGGCGCACAATTTCGTTTCGGAAATTCGGCCTTCGCCAGCGCAACCTATGTCGCTCGCTCGCATCGCTGGTATATCGAGGGGCTAAACGACAAAAATCACTGGAGAGAAGATGAGTAATCCCCCGCTAAAAATCCTATCTTTTGGGGCAGGGGCGATTGGAACCTATATAGGCGGAAGTCTCGCACTGGATGGACATGAAGTCATCTTTGTCGAACGCCCCAACATCACCGAAGCGTTAAACGCTCGTGGACTTCGGCTTGATCTCAGTTTAGATTCACGGCGCAACACCTCAGCAACGGATTTGATCCCCGCCGCTGATCTAATATTTGCCGATTCCCTCGCAAAAGCCCTCGACTATGGCCCTTTTGACATCGCCTTATTTGCCCTAAAATCTTACGATACCGAAATCGCCCTCGAAGATATAGCCCCCCTCGCCGAAAAAATGCCTCCCGTCCTCTGCCTCCAAAATGGTGTAGATAACGAACCAGCCATCGCCGAAATTCTTGGGCCAGAAAACGTAATTGCAGGAACTGTCACATCCGCTATTGGGCGGCGTGATGCTGGCGATATTGTGCTCGAAAAATTACGCGGCATCGGTGTTGCGAATGAACATCCCATAGCTGAAAGATTGGCCAAAGCCATGAACGCCGCTTTCTTGAACGCAAAACTCTACGAACGCGCAGCCGATATGAAATGGTCAAAAATGCTCACAAATCTGGTCGGCAACGCTACATCTGCTATTCTCGATATGTCTCCCACCGAGCTTTTTGCCAGCAACGACATTTACACCTTCGAAATGCAAATGCTCTGCGAAGCCCTCGCCGTGATGGATGCACAAAATATAAATGTTGTCAATCTGCCGGGTACGCCAGTCAAAGCCTTAGCACTCGCGGCAAAGGGACCTGTCTGGCTGCGTCCACTTGCTGCAAAGAAATTGGGCGGCGGACGTGGTGGTAAGATGCCCTCCTTCCATATTGATCTTCACTCAGGGCGCGGCAAATCAGAAGTCGATTATCTCAACGGCGCAGTTGTCCGTGCAGGGAAAAATGCAAAAGTACCCACTCCGATCAATACACTACTTAATTACACACTACTTGCAATGACAAATGCCGAGATCGCGCTTGAAGAATATGCAAAGAAAGCTGAGAAATTATTAGGGCAAGTCTAATTGCGTATTGTTAAAAACGTAAATACTCAGCCTTCCCTAAAAATGTCTCTGCGAGGAGCATGCTTGCCTGCACTCGCCGAACGGCGGGTGTGCGACGTGGCAGTCTCCGGTGCAAAAAGGGAGATTGCTTACCCCTTCGGAGTACAGGTCGGCGATAAAACTGCCTCGCAAAGACATGCTAGAGTAGTTACAAATAAATATTACTCATTCCAAACACGGAAGAAATTATGAATAAAATCAGGATCACAGAACCCAGCAAAAGCGTAGAAGTTCATCTCCATAATGGGCAGACCTTGCGCGGTAAACGCGGATCAAACGTAGAAGACTTTATCAAGGCACTCGACGATAATTCCAGAGCACCCATTGTCGCAGCCATTGTTAACGGCGATTTGCGTGAGATGCACTATAAGATAGAGCGCGAATCAACGCTCCGACCCGTTACTACCGCTACGGCAGATGGTGCGCGCATTTATAGACGCTCGCTGACCTTTTTGCTTGAGTTTGCTTTCCAGAAACTCTTCCCAAAGGGGAAATTGACCATTGATCACTCCGTTGGTTCGGGGGGATATTATTGTCAGGTGCGCGGACGGGAAATGTTATCTGCTGGGGAATTAGAGATGCTCAATCAACGGATGCAAGCTGAGGTCAAGCGCGATTCGGCCTTTATCCGAGAAGAGATTCCGCTTGAAGAGGCTATCCAACATTTTGAGTCAATGGGGCATCCAGATAAAATCGCCCTTTTGACGCATCGTAAAAAAGATTATTTGACCCTTTATAGGCTTGATGATTATATGGATTATCATCACGGCTATATGGTGCCTTCAACCGGATATTTGCAATGGTTCGATTTGCAAGAGAGCAACGGCGGTTTTGTTTTACGTTTTCCGCGCCGTCATGCGCCAACAGAGTTGTTGCCAATGGGCGACTACCCCCAATTATTGAGTGCTTTTCGACGATACGGCGATTGGATGACAAAGTTGGGCATTGACAATGTCGGCGCTCTAAATAAGGCTATTATAGCGGGGCGTGCGCAAGAAATTGTGCTGGTTTCGGAGGCATTACATGAGATGCACATTGCCTCTGTGGCTCGGCAAATTGCCAAAGAGCGCGATAAATTGCGCCTTATTTTGATCGCAGGCCCTTCATCTTCTGGTAAAACGACTTTTTCGCGCCGTTTAACGGTGCAATTATTAGCGCGGGGTATTTCTCCTTTCCCGCTTGAGTTAGATAATTATTTTGTAGACCGTGTAAAAAACCCGCGCGACGAACACGGTGAACTCGACTTTGAAGTGATCGAAGCCCTAGATTTAGATTTGCTTGCAGAGCATCTCCAAAGGCTGGCGCGTGGCGAACGAGTGCAACTGCCACGCTATAATTTCAAAAGCGGCGTAAGCGAAAAAGGAGAAGAAATTCAACTTCGAGAAGGGCAACTTATCATTCTTGAAGGCATTCACGGTATGAACCCACGCTTAATTCCCGAGGCTCTGCGAGATCAATCTTTTCGTATTTATATTTCTGCACTCACCCAACTCAATCTCGACCGCCACAACCGCGTTTCGACCACCGACACGCGGCTCATCCGCCGCATTGTGCGCGATGCCCGAGAACGTGGCTATGCTGCCCAAGAAACCATTTCTCGTTGGGAATCAGTGCGTCGTGGCGAAAAACGGCATATTTTCCCTTATCAAGAAAATGCCGACATTATGTTCAACTCTGCACTGGCTTATGAGTTGGCCGCACTAAAACCCTTCGCCGAACCGCTCTTGCGCCAGGTTCCACACGGCACGCCAGAATATATCGAAGCCAAACGCCTACTCGCCTTTTTAGAGTGGTTTTTAGCTCTCGACCCAGATTTGACCCCAGAAAACTCCCTTGCCAGAGAGTTTTTAGGTGATTCTGTTTTAAAGGAATTCAAATGGTGGCAGGGCAGATAAATGATGATGCGATGCATAAAACCACTTCTTCCCCTTTTGATATTTTTCAGCCTTGCCTGTGGACTTTTTGCGCCCGTTTCGCCCCCAACCCCAACGCTTGCTCCCGATATATTGACATCTGTTGCTGAAACAGAATCGGTCATTTCAACACAAGCAGTCCTCGCCCTACTTTTTAGCCCCACCCCTAACACCTCTGCAACCCAAACAGAAGCGGCTGCTCAAACAGCAACAGTAATTGCTGATTACACAGCTACAGCGATCCCGACTCTTACCCCCGAAATTAGCCCTGATGATCTAATAGAAGAAGAGAAACCCGTTCCGCCACCCGCTCAATCCCCAGGTGGCAGCTATAGGCTCGAAGATGAAGTGCTCATTGGTGCATATGGCATCCGCTATTGGCGGCATACCAACAGCGAAACCGGCTTTGAAGATGTTATCCTGATCGAAAAAACCGGCATGGAGAGCATAAAAATAGAGCAAGCTGCCGCAATCGCTCCACTAACTGGCGCAGATATTAATGGAGATGGATACCCTGAAGTAATCGCAGAAAGTTATTCGGGCGGCGCACATTGTTGTTTTGGTACCCATGTTTATAGCCTCGCAGAAACGCCAACGTTGATCCTGAAAACACCAGAATCGAATGCTCACGGGCAATTCCAAGACCTCGATGGGGATAGCATCTATGAGTTCATCACAGCCGATGATATTTTTGCCTACCAGTATTGCCCTTTTGCGAGTTCACCTTTTGTAAAAGTAATCATGTCTTATGATGCCGAAAAGCAGAGCTATCTGCCCTCCAGCCCAAATTTCCCCCAAGAATATATTGAAGATATTTTAAGAGATACGAAAAATGCCGAAAGAGTCTCCAAAGCGGAAACCTACGAAAATGGTGAGTGGGATGAAACCAGCAAATGCAGCATTTTGCCTCTTTCGCTCGACTATATCTATCTCGGTGATCTGGCAACAGCCCGCTCAGAGCTAGAACGACTTTATATTTATGAGGATATCGATGATTTTTGGGATGAAGTTATGTTTATATTGCAAGATAGTCTGCTTTATGTAGAAAAGGGAATTGAGGAAGAATAGTCTTTCTATATCTTTAGATTTTCTACTATGATAAGAAAAAAGATGTTTTGGTTCTACAGTAGCCAAAACATCTTTTTTTCTTATAGAACAAGGCAACAATTACCTTTAGATTTTCAAGGAAAAACTCTGCCTATAAAGTAAATGATGTCGTTCTTGCCTCTTCTTCTTCCTCTTCAGGAACAACGCCAGCCATCATTAGACCAAGTTTTTGCGGAGTGGCTTCGTTACGCGGCACAATTCCCATAATTTCACCTTCGCAAATGACAGCAATACGATCAGAGAGAGCCATTACTTCATCAAGATCTTCAGAGACCATCATAATCGCTGTCCCATTTTTTCGCTGCTCAAGCAATTGGGCATGAACATATTCAGTCGCACCCACATCGAGTCCACGTGTTGGCTGAGCAGCCAGTAGCACTCGCGGGTTACGAGAAATCTCGCGCGCCAAAACCACTTTTTGGATATTCCCGCCTGAAAGACTGCCTGCCTTTGTCTCTCTTGAGGGGGTTTTTACACTAAATTTCTCAATCAAATTATCGCTATGTTTGGCAATGGTTTTTAGCATGAGAAAACCCTTTTCAGCAAAGGGGCTAATGTGATGTTCGCGCAAAACCATATTTTCAGAAATGGAGAAATCTTTGATCATTCCATCTCTCATACGCTCTTCAGGAATATAGGATAGCATCCGCTCGGTTACTTCCCCGGGACGGAAATGAGTGACATCTTCATCTTCGAGAAGCACTCTCCCCTTCGTAACTGGACGTAGACCGGTAACTGCCTCCGCTAATTCGCGTTGTCCGTTCCCGGAGATTCCTGCCAAGCCCAAAATCTCTCCTGCATGAACATTGAGTGAAACATCTCGCAAAGCAGGCGTTCCCCGATCACTATCGCAGGAAACATTTTCAAGAACCAAACGAGCTTCACCACGCTCAACATCTTCGAGTTCGCGGGTCATAATAACTTCGCGTCCCACCATCCAATTGGCGAGTTCTGATTTTGTGATTTTTGAAATGGTTTTTGTGCCGATCTTTGCCCCATCACGAAGGACGGTAACGCGATCACAAATATCCATAATTTCATGTAATTTATGCGAGATGAAGATGAGACCATGCCCATCTGTAACCATTTGGCGCATGATGACAAAGAATTCATCCACTTCTTGGGGGGTGAGAACAGCTGTAGGTTCATCAAGGATGAGGAGGGCTGCACCACGATAGAGGGCTTTGATAATTTCCACACGTTGTTGCTGACCAACCGAAAGTTGCCAAATATAAGCGTCCGGGTCAATTTTTAGGCCGTAGATGTCGGCAAGTTCCAGGATGCGCTCAGAGACTTTGTCGAGGTCAGTTAAAAACCCACGAGAAGAGGGAAGCCCCAAGGCTACATTTTCTGCAACTGTGAGTGTTTCCACGAGCATGAAGTGCTGATGGATCATCCCAATACCGTGATTAATGGAGTCTGTTGGGGAATCAATGGTAATTTTTTCCCCGTTGAGAAAAATTTCACCTTCTTCAGGTCCGTACATACCGTAGAGGACTTTCATAAGGGTACTTTTCCCTGCACCATTCTCGCCTAAAAGGGCATGAACTTCGCCAGAGCGGACGTCAAAATCCACTTTGTCGTTAGCGAGAACGCCGGGGAAGCGTTTGGTGATTCCACGCATTTCAAGGGAGTCGATTCGGGTGTGTCCTGAGGGGAGTTTATTTTCAGTCATTGATTTGTCCTATTTAACGGAATTTGTTTTTCTTCAAACTAATTTTCATTAAAGGGTGGCAAGTTAAGGTTAGGTGTGGAGCATGTGTATCCAATCCATATTATCTTTTTCTCAAAAGGATATAAATCTGAATTTATATCCTTTTGAGAAAAGCTGACAGGTCTAAACCTGTCAGCTTTATTAGAAACTTATTCTACGGGGATAACGATGGAGCCGTCAATGATGCCAGCAACAGCTGCATCTGCTGCGGCTTTGACATCTTCGGGGAGCTCGTAAGCGCCGTTATAGTCCATCAAGAGACCGCCGTTTGCAAGCGTGATGGTGTAGGCTTCGCCGCCGTATGTGCCTTCAGCGATGAGGGCAAGCATTTCGTCGAGAGCTACGCTCCAGTCGTAAACCTGGTTGGCTACGACAACATCAGGAGCAAGAGAGGTCTGGCTGGCTTGTGTGCCGAACCAAAGTGCGCCATTCTCTTCTGCGACACCAACTGCACCAACGACCATTTGGGCGGTACCAGTGAGGACATCTGCGCCTGCTGCAACGTGAGTGTTGGCAGCTTCAGAAGCAAGGGCTACATCGGAAAAGGAGCCAATCCAGTTGACGTTAACAGTTACGTCAGGATTGGTGGCTGCTGCGCCAGCAACAAAACCTTTGACGTAGAGTGCTGCGTCGCCAGCTTCGATGGGTCCTACAACGCCGATGATACCAGTTTCAGAAAGGCTGGCAGCCATAACGCCGTTTACGTAGCCGCCTTCGTGGGCATCAGCCTCGTAAGCGAAAACGTTAGTGATGCCTTCGTCTGAGAAGGTGTTGAGGGTTGTGCCCCAGGCAAAAGAGGTCTCGGGGAAATCGGGAGCGATCTCTTGCAGGGAGGAGCCGTACTGTGAACCGTGAGCAATAACGAGGTTATAGCCTTCGGAAGCGTAGTCACGGATGGCTGCTGCTGCATCATCTACAACGAACATACCTTCGGAGTAAACGATTTCCATGGCTTCTTCGCCGCCCATTTCTTCCTGAACTGCCAGTAAAGCGTCGAACATGCTCTGGCTGAAAGCCAAGTCGGTGATGGAGCTGGGCATAATGATGGCGACTTTGAAGGCTTCTGCCATTTCTTCTGCAGGTGCCTCTTCAGCAGCAGGTGCCTCTTCGGCGGGAGCTTCTTCTGCAGGTGCTTCTGGGGCGGGGGCTTCTTCAGCAGGGGCACTGCCACATGCGCTCAAAATAAGCGCAAAAGCTAAAATCAATACTACAAGCAAATTCTTTTTCATGTTTCTTCTCCTAATTTTTTATAAATGTTCTTAGAGCAAATACATTTTTCAAGCAACCACCTCCTTGCTTAAGGATTTGAGCAATGTTTTTTTGTGATACCCAAGACAACTTTTAGTCGTGTTTATGCCCAGCTTACTTATAATCAGGTGCTTATGCTTTATAGAAAGTTAATTTCCTCGATCAAAAGGTTTTGTCAAAGCAGCTGGTGCCCGCACTCTGGAAACAGTTGCTACCAAAACAATAATTGTCAAAATATAGGGCAACATCACCGCTATATCTGAGGGGATGGGGATATTCAAAACCTGCATCCACAATTGCATCGAATTGACCATACTAAAGAGCAATGCTCCTGCCAAAACACCCCATGCACGCCATGCACCAAAATAGACCAAAGCGACGGCAATGAAGCCTAAGCCACTGGTCATATTTTGCTGAAAAACATTTAACAGGGCGATTGACATGGATGCGCCCGCAAGCCCAGAGAGGGTGCCGCCTAAAATAATGGTGAAGTAACGTACACGTGCCACGCTAACGCCAAGCGAATCTGCTGCTTCGGGGTTTTCTCCTACTGAGCGGATTTTTAGTCCCAATGTGGTCTTATTCAAAACAAACCAGGCTGCGGGAACAAGCAAGAAGGCACCATAAACCAAAATGTTCTGCTGGAAGAATATCGCTCCGATTACGGGGATTTCGCTCAGCAAGGGGACAGGTGCAATAGGGAAACCTTTTACGGTTTCAACTGTACCAAGCAACATTTTGAAGAGCAATTCACTCATGCCTAAACCAAAAAGATAAAAGCCGATCCCACTAATTCCTTGTACGGCGTGCAAATTAACAGTGACATAAGCCATTGCTAAGCCCATGAGTGCGCCAACTACCATTGCAGCCAGAATACCGAGCCAAAGGTTTTCGGTTGTGAAGGCGACATAAAAGGCAGCAAAAGCACCTAGAAGCATTTGTCCATCTACGCCGAGATTTAGCACGCCGCTACGCTGGCTAAATGTCTCGCCTATGGCAGCATAAAGATAGGGCGTTGCCAAGCGAATACCTGAGGTAAGGATACCTATAATTACTGTTGCGGAAAAGATTTCTGTCATAATGTTGCTACCTCCTCTGCAGGGGGACTCATGTCAAGCGCAGGTGGTTCATTCTCTTCATCATCATTTTCTGCTGAGAGACGTTTTCGTTGTCTCCACTTTCGCCAAATTTCGCTACTGACGACAAAGACAACAACCAAGCCATTTAATGCGGTAATCAATGCCGAGGGAATTTGGACAACACGCTGCATTTTATTTGCACCGACCAATAACGCGCCAAAGAAAATGGATGCGGGGATTGTCCCGATGGGGTGAAGTTGTCCAAATAAGGCAGCGACAATGCCATTAAAGCCCGCGCTACCCGTAAACCCTGATGCAGAACCATCTGTGATCATGCGGTAATTAACGCCATAAACCTGAATAGCTCCGGCAAGTCCGGCAAAGGCACCACTCAGAAGCAAGGCTGTTACGATGCGGCGGCGGACACGGATGCCGCCATAACGGGATGCGTGTGGGTTCTGCCCCACTGCGCGGATGCGATATCCCAGCGTGGTGCGCCAGAGAAGAATGTATACGACAATAGCCAAAGCAATGGCAATTAAAAATCCAATATGAAGGCGTGTTGGTGCTAAACGGGGTAAGCGGAAAGCATCGAGAAGGCGTGCTGTCTGTGGAATTTTAGATGCTTTTTCGGCTTGAGCGGGGTCGATCATGGGTCCGCGCAAGAGGAAGTTCATTAGCTGAACCGCAATTGCGTTCATCATTACGGTACTAAGAATTTCATTGACTCGAAAATAGGCTTTGAGAATGCCGGGAATACCACCCCAAATTGCGCCCCCGATAAAACCTGCAATAATTGCGAGGATAATAACCAACCAGCCGGGCAAATCTGTAAAGGTTAGACCAACTTGCGTGGCAAGAATGCCACCGATGATCATTTGCCCCTCACCGCCGATGTTGATAACATTCGCACGAAAGGCAATACAAATGCCCAAGCCCACAAGCAAGAGCGGGGTTGCCTTCACCAGAGTCTCTGCCATTGCGTTGGTACTACCAAAAGCACCTTCCCAAAGTGCGCCATAGGCTTCGCCAGGATTGACGCGCAAGATGATCAGCATCACTGCTCCCACCGCAAGTGCAGCAAAGGTTGCCAAAACGGGCAAGAGCGCATCAAATAAAGAATTTAGTCTAGATCGCATGAGTGGATGGTGCCTCCTCCGAACAGCTTTTAAAAAACAAGCGGGTTCCTAAAAATTGTGATTACGCCCACGCTTGTACCAAGCGGAGACGCAAAAAAGTGTCATTAAAATAACTATTGCCCAAAGCTAAAGGCTGATTCTCTTCGCTATAAAAGGTCATTTTCAAATTTAATGACAGTTCATTTCCTAGCTCGCTAAAAGATTCCTTGCTATTGCTTGAAGAGATTTCAGTGACCGCAAAAGAGATCCTTTGTTGAAAATACCGTTTTAAAATCTCACGAATGGGTAATTGTCCATTAATTTCTTCAACAGGGTTATTAAGAAATAAGTACGGGACGTAATTATTTGCCAAAATAACAGGTTGCTCATCCGCTAAAAAAAGACGCTTCATCCATAAAAGTTTCTCCCCTGGCTTTATCGCCAACTTATCGGCATCTTCTTCTGTAGCGATAGCTTCTTGCAAAGATAGGGCTTTGATTGAAGCAGAATAGCCACTACTTTCAATAAGTCGGCTAAAATCCCACAAACCTCCAAGATGTGTGTTTACCTCTTGAATGCGTTCATTAACATAAGTACCGTCCCCTTGTCGTCTTATGATCAGGCCTTCTACCGATAATTTTGCTAAAACAGTCCGCACCGTTGCTCTGCTAACCCCAAACTCTTCTGCCAAGCCGTTCTCAGAAGGCAAACGAAACCCAGGAGCATAGGTTGCATCGCGAATTCTCTCACGAAGAACTTCATTAACTTGATCAACAATGGATTTCGAACGGGTCACAAGCATCATAAATAGCTTCACCAGTGGATAGTCGTCTGACTTTTGCTAGTTTTAACATAAATCTTATTAAAAGGCAAGAAGATTGTGAATTTGAGTACTTGCAAACAAGGCCTTGAACCACCCATAAATATTCAACTTTAGGAGTAGAATTGACCTACATTTCTTAAGCATAGCAGCTATTTATCCGATTAGGTATTCTTTCATCCAAGAGATCAAAACACATGCCCTTTCTTATATTTATTATCGCTCTCCTCTATGCTGCAGTCGGACTCGGCGGCGGCTCAGGTTACCTCGCCTTAATGGGACTCTTCAACGTCGACCCCGACGTGATGAAACCAACCGCTCTTGCGCTAAATATCCTCGTCACCACGATCGGGACTTATAAATATTCTCGCGCTGGATACTTCTCGTGGAAGCTCTTTTGGCCCTTTGCTATTACTTCAATACCTTTTGCCTTTCTCGGTGGGCGATTAAATCTTAACGGAGATATTTACAAGGGTATTGTTGGCATATTACTGCTCTACGCAGCAACTCGCCTCTATACCACAGCACGCGCAGCAGAAGAAAAAACCATTTTGCCACCATCACTTTGGGCGGCTCTCTTTAGCGGTGCGATCATCGGGTTTATCGCCGGTATTACAGGCGTTGGCGGTGCAATTTTTCTTAGCCCCCTCATTTTGCTAGCAGGTTGGGCAACGCCCAAAGAGACCGCAGGGGTTGCAACTGTTTTTGTCTTGACCAATTCAATTTCTGGTCTTGCTGGCTACTGGAGCAATACTTTTAATCTACCCTCAGAAATTATCTACTGGGGTATAGCTGTCATTCTTGGTGGCTGGATAGGCGCGGAATACGGCAGCCGAAAATTACCGGATCCAATTATTCGGCAAGCGCTGGCAGCCATCCTATTGCTCGGCGGTATAAAAATGCTTTTTTCAGCTTTAGGGTAGAATAAGGGGCGTTTGGTCAAAATAACCAAACGTATAAATAAAATTCAGGAGAAAAACTTGAAAGTCTCACGCAATTATTCATTCCTTTTCATCGTTGCGGGCATCATTATTGCCCTCGATCAGTGGACAAAACATCTTGTCCGCAGCAACATCCCCTCTGGCGGCATATGGTTGCCCGATAACTGGTCACATCTTGGGGAATATATCCGCATCGTCCACTGGCATAATACCGGCGCAGCTTTTGGCCTTTTCCAAGGTATCCCACAAGTATTCACTTTCCTCGCCTTTTTTGTCGCCATTGCCATCATCTGGTTTTATCGCGAGATCGAGCCAGGAGACTGGTTTCTACGTCTCGCCCTCGCCATGCAATTAGGCGGTGCAGTTGGCAACCTTGTAGACAGACTTCTCTTTGAAGGTGTCGTTACTGATTGGATTTCTGTTGGCAATTTCGCCGTTTTCAACGTAGCGGATGCCAGCATCAGCGTCGGGACAGGGGTCATGCTGCTCGGCATCTGGATAATGGAGAAACGTGAGAAAGCCCAAAAGGAGAGCGATTCCGAAAATGAATTGGAACTGGAATCGCCCTTGGGGACAGAGGATTCCATTTAATGAACGATAGATTAGTCGAACTAGAATATACCGCTAAAAAAGAAGCCCGTCTCGATCATTTTCTCGTCGAGGAACTGCCCGAATTCACCCGTACACGTTTGCAGGGTCTCATTAAAAAAGAGATGGTCACTGTTAATGGCAAAATTGCCAAAAAGAATGGGCTAAAACTCTCACAAGGTGCGCTCATTACTCTCCGTATCCCTGCCACGCAAAAAACTGAGCTAGTTCCGGAGAATATCCCCCTTGATATTCTTTTCGAAAACGACGATGTGCTGGTCATCAACAAAGCTGCCGATATGGTCGTTCACCCCTCCGCCGGGCACGCAACAGGGACGCTTGTCCACGCCACGCTCGCCCACGCCCCAGAAATGGAAGGTATCGGCGGAGAAATTCGTCCGGGCGTTGTTCATCGATTAGATAAGGATACTTCGGGCATCATTATCATGGCAAAAAACGATAGCGCCATGCAATGGTTGCAGGAGCAATTTATGGCACGCTCCGTAAAAAAGAGTTATTTGGCATTGGTCGATGGTGCGCCCCCCACCCCAACGGGACGAGTCGAAGCCCCGATTGGGCGTGACCCTGCTCATCGTAAAAAAATGGCCGTTCTTTCACCCGGTAAAGGGCGCGAGGCGATCAGCGAATATAAAACGCTGGAAAGTTTCCCTGACCATACTCTATTGGAAATTTCTATTTTAACAGGGCGAACACACCAAATCCGTTTACACTGTGCCTTTGTCGGCGCACCCGTTGTTGGGGATACCTTATACGGTCGCCGAAAGC
>Ga0233431_1004437_pt1 | contig 15068 bp, 7 predicted proteins | sample SI_118_April2016_FD_179867 | JGI IMG/M metagenome (GOLD analysis project Ga0233431, IMG submission 179867) | Seawater microbial communities from Saanich Inlet, British Columbia, Canada - SI_118_April2016_200_MG | ecosystem: Environmental > Aquatic > Marine > Inlet | place: Canada: British...
ATTCCCGCAGCGATTCTTTTGCCAGCTTGCTATCGGTCTTGTCGTTGGCGAAGGCAACTACCATTTCAACCTGACCTTTGTCATCTAAGATCGGGTACGCCCTTTGCTCAAACATCATACCTTTCCGACTGTCTTCAAAATTTACAGGTTTTCCCGTGTCAAAAACTTCATTCCACTTTTGTCTTCGCCCTTCAGCTACGCTTGGCGGGAAAAAATCGTATATTCTTCTTCCGATAAATTCTTCTTTCGTGGTTTCCAGCCTTTCGCAGACTATCTGATTAGCCGCACGCACTATGCCTTTACTATCGAAAAGGACTATTGTTTCCGTTGTAGCATCTAAAATAGCATTCAATCTCTCTTCACTCTCCCTCAGCGCCTCCTCTGCCTGCTTGTGTTCTGTGATGTCCTGGGCCGTACCGAACACTTTGGTGACCTTGCCTTTTTCGTCCTTGGTGGTAGTCCCGATGGAGTGCATCCACCTAATTTCGCCATCCGACCGAACGATTCTAAAAGTGATATTGAAAGGTGTCCCTTCCGTGCTTGCCAGTGTAACCGCCTTGTTCAGTAAAGGCCAGTCATCGGGGTGTAAATGGGTTTCGTGATCTGTGAATGATGGCTCTCCTTCCTGCGGGTTGAGGCCGAAGATGCGGAATATCTCGTCAGACCATACTGGGGTTCCGATTTCCGGGTATAGTTCCCAATGACCGATGTGTGCAACCCTTTGGGCGTCTTTATGGAGTTCCTCCCTCTGCCGCAGTGCCTCCTCGGCATACTTGCGGTCATCAATTTCCTTCCTCAATTTATCGTTCGCTTTAGCCAATTCCTCAGTTCGCTCCTCTACTTTCTTTTCAAGCCCATCATGGGCCTTTTTGAGCTTATCTTCCGCCTCAGTTCGTTTTGCCACCTCAGTTTCAAGTTTCTCTATGGTTTTTACCAATCGGCCTGTCATGTTGCTGAAACTCTGAGACAATTCTTCAATTTCGTCCCGGGGCCCATTTGGCAAATCAATACTTGTAGAAATCTTGTGTTTCAGATTTCCGTTATTGATTATGTTAGCGTCTCTCTCCAGACCTGCCAAAGACATGGTGATTTTTTTTATTGTGAAAAATAAACTCGCTGCAGTCAGAAGTATAAAGAGCCCCAGAAAAACAAATAGGACCACATTATCCTTCTGCTCAATCCTTCTGGTTTGATCGGTGGCCTCCATTGAAAGTTTCAGAGTGTTCCCGATTATATTGCGGGACAGGACCCTCATCTGGCCGGACAGCCTTTCGTCCAAAACCAAATAAGCTTGGGACAGCCGTTCTTCCGGATGGCTTCTCGTTTCAAAGAAATTTTCCTTGAGTTTGAGGAATGATTTATTGAGGGTAACCAGGTTTTCTTTAATCCTGTCACTTTCAGCCGATTTTTTCATATCCTTCAGAACAGCCATTGTCGTGTCATATGTCGCTTTCCACTGCAATATGGTCCTTGGATAGCGATACACCAGATATTCTTCACCGATCATGATTAGATCCGTTGTTTCACGGACCAGTTTATTGGCGGTTTCGGATTCTTCTAATTCACTATCGATTTGATAAGAAGACCATACCAGTATCAAAGCGAACACTATTGCTAAGCCAATACCCAAAACAAGGTTTCCATAAAGTCTGGTTTTGATTTTCATTTCTTGCTGCCCTTAATTGCAGTGACTGCCGCTGGTTTAATTTTTTCCAGTGCATCAAAATATATATATTCAAGAAAATTGGGAACCTCTGTCTTGTCAGTATATTTATGTCTGATTGCCCATCTCGCCTGATTTTCCAAATTTATGAGTAAATAATGGTCCAGAGAAAGATTATAGGTCATATTGTCAATAAGGCTATCTACAGTGCTTCTGTCTACCTTGCTCATCTCAGCGTGAATGCTAATGGAATCCTCCCTGTTCGTTTTTACAAAATCTTCCGCCCTTTTTATGGCACTGAGAAACTTCTCCAGTATTTCAGGATTCTCCCTCGCATAATTCTTCCTTACAATTATCAGCCACGGTACGGTATGAATATTCTCACTTGGTAATATGATCGCATTTTCTCCCAGTTCTTTCCGGGCCTTAAGAATGAATGGCTGCCAGCAGAACATAGCATCAACCTTACCTTCTGTTATGGCTGAAGGCATATCGGGGGCAAGCATGTTGACAATTTCAACATCGGAACGATTCAACCCGTTATAGATGAGAAAAAAATCCATGAAAAAATCTGCGGAAGTCCCTTTCATTACAGCTAATTTTTTCCCCTTTAAATCAACGACTGACTTGATTCCCTTATCTTTTCTTGCGAGAACCTGATGCTCAACTGGATGGACAATATCACCAATGATATAGAAGTCGTCCCGGACAAAACTCTTGTGGACTACCGGGGTCCCGGTAACCGTCGCAAAATCAAACTCCCCATTCAAGAGTCTCTCAAGGGACAGGTTTCCGGAGGGTGTAAAAACCAAATTTACATCCAGTCCCTCATCTTCAAAGTATTTGTTGTGATAAGCAACATGGGATGGGACTTCAACCATGGAAGGAACTGTGGCAAAGGAAATTTTCTGCAGGCTTATCGGCTTTTCGATTTGTCTTTGATTCCACCAGTAAAGACCACCAATGACCACGCCTGCCATCAATATCAGCACAAGAATCCAGGAATAACGGTTTTTCAGGTTTGTCATTTTACTTTCCCGCCCCCTTTCTTTTTCAGAACCTTCAAGTGAGTTGTCTATTGAGATTTTGGGTTTTTTCGTATTTGACTATCCTCAATTTTCCGAAAAAAGCCAGTTTATTTCCAATTGATTGGAAGGGTGTAAGAGATGTTACCAGCATATTCATAATTTCCGCTCAAAACCCGAAGGAGATGTAGTTAAGGGGGTATGGGTCATTTTTTCCATTGTGAAACTCAAGGTTACGTGCATTAACCCAGCATGGCACATCCCCCCGCATTATGCAAGGCTGGGAAATGTAGTCCTGACTTTCTTGGAAGGCTTTGAAATGCCAGGTTTATATAGGAAGTCTTCAACCGAACTATAGGGTTGATTATTCTCTTGCAATAGCATCATGCAATGCCGTCTTCAGTTGATCTAAGGTGAAAGGCTTGGGAAGGGGGCTACGGAAGCCGTGTTCCCGGAAGTTACTTATGATAGGATCATTGGAGTAACCGGTAGCAACGATCGCCTTGACATCAGGGTCAATCTCTAACAATTTCGCCATAGTCTCAGCCCCTCCCATGCCGACTTTATTGGTCAAGTCCAGGATGACCATATCAAAAGGCTTCTCTGATTCCATTGCCTTTCTGTACATTTCAATCGCTTCAACACCTTCTACGGCAACCTCCGCCTCATATCCGAGGTGAGTGAGCAACGCATTACAAACATCTCTGATGACTTCCTCATCGTCCATCACCAGGATTTTTCCTCCCTGGGTTACGGATATTTCTGGTACAGGCTTCTTTACGAGGGCTGCCTCAACAATCTCTTTTACACATGCGGGAAGGTAGATAGAAAAAGTTGTCCCTGTCCCCAATTCGGATTCTACCGTGATTATCCCATCATGTTGCTTCACAATTGAATCAGATGCCGAAAGCCCGAGTCCCATACCTTTTTGGGTACCCATCTCTTTGGTCGAAAAATAGGGGTCAAATATCTTTATAAGGTCTTCTTCAGGTATGCCGGGTCCCTGATCTTCTATGGAAATCTTGACATATTTGCCATCCTTTAGTGTCAGAGTGTCTTGCACCCCTATATCAATATTTTCACAGGAGACATTGATCATTCCTTGTTCGGCCATGGCCTCCTGCGCATTGGCTATAATATTATGGACCGCCTGTTTCATCTGCTCTTCATCAATTTCTACCGGCGAAATATCGTCAGGGATGGAAAATCTGGCATCTAGATCAGAGCCTTTCAATGAAGAATCCACAGAATCCTTTACCAGATCACCGATCGAAACTGTTTCCTTAATCGGCCCTCCGCCTTTGGAAAAGGTAATCAATCGGGCAGTCAACCCCTTTGTCTGAATGGATGCCTTTTCTGCTTCGATTAAGTTCTTAAACCCCTTACTCCCTGGTTTCATCTCCATTCTGGCAAGGGAGATATAGCCCACAACGGCGGACATAAGATTGTTGAAATCATGGGCAATTCCGCCGGCAAGCACACCAAGGGACTCAAGTTTTTTGGTTTTCAGGAGTTCTTCCTGCATTAGCTTTTGTTTGCTAATGTCACGGTTACTGCCCCGCCTGCCGAGATATTGCCCGTCGGTGCTATGTACAGGTTGACAAACATGGTTGATCCAGCGTTCTTCCCCGCTGCGGGTGATAATGCGAAAATCAACGGAGGGTAACTTTTCCAGACCCTCCTCTCCTCGAAAATGATCGACAACTTTTGAATAATCATCAGGACGGATTATCTTTTCAAACAGCCCGGGATCATTGATAAACTCATCAGAACCATAGCCGGTAATTCTTTCACACGATGGCGAAACATAAAGATATCGCCCGTCCGGTGCAATCCAATCTTCCCAGTCATAGGCAAAGTCTGCAACGGTGCGGTAGCGTTCCTCACTCTCCCGCAGCGCCTCCGCTGTCTTTTTAGCATCAGTGATGTCCTGAGAAAACCCTGTCCCGCTAACACATTCATCCTTTTCATTGAATTGAAGTTCGGCCTTTTCCCTTACCCATTTCACGTCACCGTCAACTAACAAGCGATGTTCTATATCATAGGGCTTCTTATCAAATGCTGCTTTCCACTCTTTATCGACGTATTCTCTGTCATCGGGATGGACACAATTCAGGAAGATTTCATAAGTGAGTTTTGTTCCGATGGGAAGTCCAAATATTTTGTAATTCTCATCAGTCCACAGTAATTCATTTTTCTTGATATCCAATTCCCATGTGCCTATTTGTCCAATCTCTTGCGCTTTCTGAAGGAAATACGTCTGGTTCAGCAGCGCTTCCTCCGCCTGCTTACGTTCTTCTATTTCCTTGTTCAGTTCGACGGTGCGTTCTTCAACCCGTACTTCCAATTCCTCGTGCGCTTTTTGAAGCGCCGCCTCTGCCCTGTCGCGTGCCCTGTTGCGATTCCTGAGCCCCCGGGTTGCCATACCAATTCCGGCAATACCCAGTAACCACACCAGGCCGAATCCAAAGACATGGGTCGTGAACACTTTTCGTTGACTCGCAACATAAAGGCTCATGGGTACCGAAACACTCACACCACCCCGGACATCTCCCACCTTATAACCCTGATTGACATGGCATTTCAAACAGCTCTTTTTAGCAATCATGGGCCGCATAAGACGAAGATAGGGCGTACCTTCTATTTCTGTAAATTCGAGCACTTCCTTGTCACCACGTTCAAAAGCCAAAAGCGCCGTTCTTTCCCATTCGTCGGGTGCTGTCTCGGGCCTGTAATGCTTGAGACTTGTTATGTGACCGTGAACGCCGAATAGGTTTTCGTATTCCTCCAGCATCTGCCGAAGCATGTAAGCAGGATTCATCAGGGTTAGCGCTTTGCCGGATTCTGTTGTGATATCCCGTTCCGGGACGTGGCTGAGAAAGGGATTTTGCGGAGTACGGGAATTTATGGGAACATAAACTCCGCCGTGTTTGGACGACCAGAATCGAAATGCCTGATCCTTGTTGAAGTTTGCACGGGCTTCTGTTTTCGCCATTTCTCGTTGTACCCATCCAGTCTGAAGGAAATCCAACGCGAGCAAGCAGATTATAATGATGGTCCAGATTACAATCAGGAGCCAGAAATAGGTTGTCAGTCGCGTTGCACGTACGCTGGTATTTTCCGGAAGGCTTGTGGTTTGAGCTATTCCTTTAAGAGTGGTTCTTTTGATCATCACAAATTCTCCAAATACCCTCAAAATAAAAAAGGCTCATACATTTTCTTGATAATATGCATGAGCCTTTGCGAATCCATCATGTATGCTCCCAGCTTCAGTTATGTTCGACCGTATTTTATCGTCACAGTGGTTCTAATGTAATCCGAATTAACGAGGACTAATTCTGGCTTATTTAGATGCTAAGATTCGTGCATGAACCCAGCATGGCACATCCTCCGGCATTATGCAAGGCTGGGAGATGTAATCCTGACTTTCTTAGAAGGCTTTGAAATTCAATACAAATATAGGAAATGTTGCGTCGGGCATTACCGAACATAGCCGCATATTCGGTCCTATTTCTTGTCCAAAATTTCCCTCAATTTTTGTGACAATTCTTTCATCTTGAAGGGCTTCTGAATAAAACCATTGCAGCCTCGATCCATTATCTCGGTTGCTTGACCATTGATGCTGTACCCACTGGAAAGGAGCACCTTTATATCAGGATCGATCTTTTTCATCTTGTCATAGGTATCGCTGCCACTCATGTCCGGCATGATCATGTCCAGAAGCACTATGTCAATCTGTTCTTTGTTTTTCTCATATATCTCAATAGCTTCTTTTCCGCTCCTTGCTGTCAAGACTTTGTAACCCAACTGCTCAAATATTTCCTCGGCAATTTCAATTATCATATCTTCGTCATCTACGAAAAGAACAGTCTCAGATCCCCTTAATGTGTCCCCGGCGGGTTTCTTCTCTTCAATGATCTCCTTTTCAGAAGCAGGCAGATAGATATTGAAGGTGGTCCCATGACCTTTTTCGCTGTAAACATTGATGAATCCACCGTGATTTTTGATGATTCCATAGGCGGAGGCCAACCCCAAACCGGTGCCCCTGCCCATCTCTTTGGTGGTAAAGAATGGCTCAAATATCTTTTCCTGGATTCCTTTATCCATCCCAACGCCCGTGTCAGTAACGGATGTTTTCACATATCTCCCAGGTTCAATAGAAAACGGTTTCACATAGTTTTCGTCAAGGGTCACATTCTCTGTTTCCAAATATAGGTTGCCACCACCGGGCATTGCCTGCCAAGCATTGACATAAAGATTCAACAGGACCTGTTCAATCTGTCCCCGGTCGACCTCTACAGACAAAAGATTCTCTTCGTATTTTCCACGTATAGTGATCTCTTTCTTGGTCCGGCCAAACATACGATTTTGTTTCTTGATAAGTTCATTCAAATCAGTTGGCCTGACCTCGTATTTTCCACTTCTGGCAAAGCCCAAGAGTTGCCTGGTTAAGTCGGCGGCGCTTTCAATATTTCCCTCTATCCCCTTTAAATGTCTGATATCAGGATGGGAAGAATCCTTATTCATCAGCATTATCGATGCACGTCCCTGGATGGCCATGAGCAGGTTGTTAAAGTCATGGGCAATACCACCTGCCAAAGTACCCATGGCCTCCATCTTCAGGGCTTTCTGGAGTTGGGCTTCCAAGTGTTTTCGCTCCTTCTCCGCCTTGTGTTGCTCAGTGACATCTTGTATTACACCCAGTACTTTGACCGGCATGTCATTTTTATAAACCAACTCTGCCATGGAGTGGATTAATACCGCTTGTCCGCTAACCTCCTGCTGGATCCAAAATTCTATATCATATGGTTTGTTTTCTTGAATCAGGTCAACCAACGCTTGATGCACTCTTGGTGCGTCAGATATACATGCTTCAACCCGGTCCAAAGGCAAATAGGGCGAAGTCCTCTCAATGTCATAGATACGAAATACCTGTCCTGAACCCCACACTTTCCCGGTCGAGAGATCGTACTCCCAGTTACCGAGGTTAGCCACGGACTGAGCTCTCTTTAACCGTGCTTCACTTTGTCCTAACGCTTTTTCCGCATCCAGCCGTTCGCTCATATCCCTTGCAATACCAAATGTTCCAATAATATTCCCATGGTTGTCCTTAAAAGGCAGGCTGGAGAAGTGGCATGTTATTCCGCTGGTAAACGTTAACGTGTTTTCCAGACTTTCTCCGGCCAAAGTCCTGTTATAAATCCCCATCAATGAATGACGATCTTTTTGAACAAAAAAAGGAAGAAATGGTCGGCCGATTATTTCGCTTAGGGCAAAACCGGTTAATTTTTCTGCAGCGGGATTGGCATAGACCACATTTCCTTTGGTGTCGGCTCTGTAGGCCAGATCAGAAATGTTATCCAAAAATAATTTTGCTTCATGAAAAGCCTTTTCAGCACTCATCCGTTCGCTGATTGCACGCCCTTGCTGGAGATTTTGAAGCGCGAGCAGGCCGATCTGATCGGAGAGTGTTTTGGCAAAATTGACGATACCCTCAAATGCTGCATCATCAACCAGCTTAAGCTCTCTTGCTGCCTCGATCAGCGCTTCCTCGTCCACACCGATTGTAAGTGCATACCGCTTGACCTCATCCAAATCCAAAGCGCGATTAACCCGCTGGCCGAAGCCCCAGTTGGCCAGATGTTGTCCCTGGATGACAATGGGGACCGTGCCGGTCACCATGTTTTTCAATACGCAACCACACCGGATATGCGGCGTCTGGTCCTTTCGGAGGATGTGCATCAGTTCGCCGTCAAAGGCCTCGCAATTGGCTGAGCCTTTCTCCGTACTGCGCACAAGTTTACAGAACGAAGTGAAGCACGAGGGCTTCGTAAACGGCTTGCCGTTGGGGCCATAGATGATCGAGGGCATATTGAATGCGTTGGCGAAGGCGTCCTGAAGACGCTGAAGTGTATCCACCCCAAGGATATCGTGCAAAGAAAGGTCACCAATTTCGACTTCCGGTTGCGTCAGGGCAATAAGCTTCTGTTTAACCTGTTCCTCCAGGTGCTTGCGCTCCGTTATATCGTAATGTTGAAGTACCACATATTCCAAATTACCGTTACGATTCAGCACCGGATATCCGAAGACTTTAATGAATATTTTTCCTGTTCTCGATGTGGGCGTTCCCGTTGAAGCTGAAGCGACGCCAATATCAAAAATTGTTTCCCAGGTGTTAGTTTTCTTTTCATCGAATATATCTCTCAACAATGGGATAACCCCAGCATTGATGGTCGCCTGGTCTTCAAACACATTATAACCTGCATTTATAATGACTTTTTCTTCAACGCCAAACATTTTACAAAATTCTTTGTTAACTCTATTAATAGTTCCATCCGGGTTGTAAAGGCACGTATTTGTAGTTGATTGTTCAAACATTTGTGAAAAAAGAAACTCCCTTTCCTTCAGCGCATCTTCCATCCGCTTGCGGTCGCTAATGTCCAAGACGGAACAAATAAACCCAGCGTACTCACCACTTTTGTCAAATACGGGTGCGCAACTGAAATAGGTCTCGATCGTGCTACCGTCCTTTCGGGTCAGCGTGTTTTCTCCGACAATCGCCTTTCCGGATTGCAATAGCGCCACATTGGCGTCGCTGATCGTCTTGGCCTCTCCGGGTGGATAAAGGGTATCCAGCGACAACCCGTCCAATTCCGCGAGGGAATACCCCGTCAACTCGACGATTGCCGTATTGGCAAACGTTAGATGTCCTTTGGCGTCAACTTGAGCCATTCCCTGCAGAGAGGTTTCCGTGATTAGGCGGTATTGTTGCTCACTCTTCCGCAGCGCCTCCTCTATTTTCTTTTGCTTCGTGATATCACGTGCAATACCAATAATGCCAATCACGTTGCTCGCATGGTCGTACCGGGGTGCCTTCATCGTTTGGTATATACGAGGGCTATCTGTTGTCCCAACAACTTCTTCCCGGAGGACAGATTTGCCGGAAGTCATAATGCCCATATCGTGTTTCTGGAGTTTACGAGCTTGTTCGATAGGGATAAGCTCAGTGTCGGATTTACCGATAACCTCCTCTACAGAAGCCTTGCCAAGGCCATAGGCAGTTTGAGTATTGAGCAAAACATAGCGACTCTGCTGGTCTTTCACAAAGATAGAATCGGTAGTTCCTTCGATCACATCGTGAAGGAGACTATTCCTCTCTTGCAACCTTTCCTCTGCCTGATGTAGTTTCTTTACTCTTTTCTCTAATTCCCTGACCTGTTGTTCCAATTGTTCATATGTTGCTTTTGTGGCCATCAGAACATCTCCCAAATACTCTAAAAACAAAAAAAGCCCATACACTGCTGTTACCCGGACGCTGTGTATGAGCCTTTGGAGTTTCCATTAGTCACCTCGGTTTGGTTCAAGCCATCTTTTAAGCCTTGTTTTCATCACAAGAGGTCATCATCTTTTGCTAACATTTTGAATCTTGGTTCAAGGTCGCCGCTTCCATAATACGTGCATGATACTTGAATATCACGGTCGCCAAAAATATTCAACACTGGCAGATGTAAGTTAAACTTTTTGCACGGAAAACCCAACTTGCCCTTTATATAGGTAATCCTGCATTGAGAAGGAGGTCAAAAACCGCCTATTTTTCCAATTCTTTCTTAACAGCAACCCCTATTTTTTCCAGCGTGTAAGGCTTTTTTATGTATTTGCCTGCACCTAACTCTTGGGCAATATCTACCTCTTTTGTTTTGGCATACCCGCTGGCAATCACCGCCTTCTGCCCGGGACGAATCTTTATGATCTGCTGGTAAGTCTCACGCCCGTTGATCCCTTTGGACATGACCATGTCAAGGACGATCAGATCCACGGCGTTTTCCTTCATATATTCGATGGCCTCTTCACCACTTGAAACCGCCTCAGCTGTGTAGCCTAATTTGGCCAGCATCCCGCATACGATCTCTCTTTGCCTTTCCTCATCATCAACGACCAGGATTTTCTCTCCATGCCCGAGGTAGTTTTCCAAAGGGATCTGTTCTTTTAGAGCGACCACTTCTTCCCGGATCACCGGGAAATACAATTCAAATGCAGCACCTTTCTCACGGTTCCTTACGTTTATGTATCCATCATGGTCCTGGACTGTATTCCATACAACCGCCAGGCCGAGGCCAGTACCACTTCTACCCATGGCTTTCTTGGTATAAAAAGGCTCAAAAATTCTCTCAAGATCACCAGAAGATATGCCCGAACCATCATCTGATACCGTAAGCATTACATATTCGCCTGTGTGAACATCTTCATACCCCTTCAGGGGTTCATCCAGATAGCGGTTTTTAGTCGATATGGTAACCGTACCCCTGCCCTCAATGGCCTCTGAGGCATTGATTACCAGATTCATCAAAGTTTTCTTAATGTGTATGGGAGAACCGCCCATGTTCAAAAGGTCGGGGTCCAGTTCAGTATTTAAATGAACAAATGAGCGCGTCTTGTCCAATTCTTGGTATTCAGGAGATTCCAAATATTCAGTGACGATGTTGTTGAGGCTCAGGGCTTCTTTCCCTGTTGCTACCCCTCTGGCTATGGTCAGCAGGTCTTCCACCACATCGGCTGCCCGCATTCCGGATTCCCGCATGACCTCTATGGGCCTTCTGAGGGGGCTGTCTTCCGGTAAATCCATCAGGAGTAATTCGGGATAGCTTACGATCCCTGATAGAATATTGTTCAGATCGTGAGCCACACCACCTGCCATAAGGCCCATGGCCTCCATCTTTTGAGACTGGTGTACCTGATTCTGAAGGCGTTTGATCTCCCGCTGGGATAACATGTGCTCTGTCACATCACGCCCCGTACCGCTGATATAAGACGATCCATCTTCAGGCTCGACCAGCGAACTATGGTAGTCAATATAGATTTCGTCACCGTTTTTCGAAAAATAGCAGGTGACACCCTCGTGGGACCCCTTTGTTTTGATCGGTTCCAGATATCCGCTTTGAAAAAAAGGACTCATTTCCGGCTTCATAAAATCCGAGGCAGGTCTTCCGATAAACTCATCCTTTTTATAACCAAATAATGCGCTCATGGCATGGTTGACGGTAATAAAACGGCCATCAAGATCCTGGGTGTAAATGAGGTCTGTTATGGAATCAAACAGGTCGCGAAAACCCTTTTCTGATTTCAACAATCTTTGTTCGGTCCGTTTTTGCTCTTGGCGTAACTCGGCTTCACGCAACTCTCTTTCGACGGCAGCGGAGAGCCGTGCAAGATTTCCCTTCATCAGGTAATCGTGCGCCCCCGCTCTCATAGTCTCCACCGCGGTTTCTTCGCCGATAGCTCCGGATACGATTATAAAGGGAAGATCCAGGCCGCTTTCCATAACAATATTCAGTGCAGCCGGAGCGTCAAACCCGGGCAAACTGTAATCGGAAATAACAATATCCCAAGGTTTCTTTTCAAGCGCCGTACGCATGGCCTCCGCTGTTTCCACTATGTCAAATTCCGGCGCATAACCACCTCGCCGCAGTTCGCGAACGACCAGGAGGGCATCATCTTCCGAATCTTCAACAATCATTAGCTTCAATGGCGTATTCATACGTCAACCTCACTGTGTTACCGGAGATTCGTTAAGTACCAGCCAGTACAGGCCTAAGTTCTTTACAGCCTCTGAGAACTGGTTGAAATCCACTGGTTTTCGAATATAGCTGTTGGCGCCAAGGCTGTAGCTCTCAATCATATCCTGCTCCTCTGAAGAGGATGTCAGAACCACCACGGGGAGCAACCGGGTTTTTTCATTGCCGCGAACCCGGCGCAGAACTTCAAGGCCGTCTATTTTCGGCAGCTTCAAATCCAGCAGGATGAGCTGCGGCATCACGGTCATGTCACGATCCGCATATGATCCGGCGCCGAATAAATAATCCAGAGCCTCAGCGCCATCCCGGACCACTATGATATCATTTAGAATGTTGTTTTTCTTGAGGGCTCGCACGGTCAGAATTTCATCGTCGGGATTATCCTCTACCAATAGAATGCTTTTCTTGTCCATGTTGCCTCCTTACTGTGAAAGGGTAAAATAAAAAGTCGCTCCTTCACCGACCTTGCTTTCGGCCCAGATCTGGCCCCCATGGCGATGGATGATGCGTTGCACTGTGGCCAGGCCGATACCGGAACCGGGAAATTCAGTCGTTCCATGGAGCCGCTGGAAGGCCCCGAATAGTTTATCGGCGTAAGCCATGTCAAAACCGACGCCGTCGTCACGAATGAAATATGCATTTTTTCCTTCAAGTTTTTCAACCCCGAATTCAATCCTGGCCTGATCATGGCCGCTTGAAAATTTCCAGGCATTGCTGAAGAGATTTTCAATGGCCACGCCCAATAAATAGCGGTCTCCATGGGCCTTAAGATTTGGGGTTATATCAAACGTCACCTTTCTTTCGGACCCGCTTTCCCTTAACGCCACAGAGACGTTCTCCGCAAGCGTACTCAGGTTTACCGGTTCGTGCCGCATCTCGGAACGGGTCAACCGCGACAGCCTCAAGAGATCGTCAATGAGGTGTCCCATACGCTGAGTACCCGATCTGATTCTGCCAAGATAGTCTTTGCCTTCTTCATCCAATTTTTCTTCATAATCCTCTAACAACACCTGGCTGAAACCATCAATCCCGCGAAGGGGCGCCCGTAGGTCATGGGATACGGAATAGGCAAAAGATTCAAGTTCTTTATTTGCCCCTTCCAGTTGATCCGTGCGTTTTTGCACACGCTGCTCAAGCTCAACGCTGAGTTCCCGATATTTTCCCTCACTCTCCCGCAGTGCTTCTTCCGCCTGCTTACGCTCGGAAATCTCTTCCTCAAGAGACCTGGTTCGAAAAGCCACCTGCCGCCTCAAAGAAAATGACCACAACAGCAGAACGGTTCCAATCACCATAAAAACAAGAATTATTACACCAATATATTTCAGGACGGTTTTCAGAGATAAACCCGGCGGTTCCAGAGCGCCGAACCATTTTTTGTAAATATTACTGTATTGATCCGATGTTTTTACGATGCTCAGGCCCTGGCTCAATCTTTCCAAAAGAGGCTGGTTCCCCTCAGTCACCGCAAAGCTGAAGGGCCGGTTGTAGGCCTCGATAACAATGGGCGACAATTCGAGGTTGCTGAGTTTCAGATTCTTGACGACAATCAATCCTACCAGTTTGGGCATCAGCGCAGCATCTCCTTTGCCTGAGGACAACAGTCTGAGGGCATCGGGGAGGCTGTTAATAAAGATCAATTGTTCAGGCCCTATGGTTCCGGTGGAAAGAAGATAATCATGGGCTTGATCCCCTTTCATTACAATGATCTTTTTCCCTCGGAGGTCATCGAGGGACCGTATTCTGCCTGCGTCTTTTCTCGTAAAAAAGGCGTCATAGGCGATGGTGTGCGGTACCGAGAAATCAAATTGCTCATCCCTTTCCTTTGAATAGGCCATCATGGGAAGGACATCGATGTTTCCATCCTTCAAAGCATTACGCGCCGGAGCCCATGTGTCCACATGGATTTTAAGCGCCAATCCCATCTCTTCCGCCACGGCTTTTATCAAATCGACACTGAAACCATCAGGATCTCCACTTTGATTCACAAATGTGTATGGGGAATAGTTGTCCACAATAATTGTCTTCAGCACCTTTTTATGAACAGATACGTCACTGACATGGGGTTGCTCTCCATTTTTAGCTTCGCCATACGTGTATAATGGGAGCAAAATCATGCAGGCGGCAGCGAGAAAAAAGAATCTTATTGCAGTATTGTATTTTGAGTTCCTTGTGACTGAAGTCATAATGGATCTCTCTATTTACCTGTTTATCTTCAATAAAACTTCTTCGTCCTTTATGACCAGGATAGTCCCTTCACCCATAGCCAATTCGGCCTTGGGTTCTTTAACTTCGTCGGCCATCCCCGTCCCGCGGCCCTGGAACTTTGTTGTAAAAACAGTTCAAATATCCCGCTTCCGGTTTCCTCATCCATGCCCTTGCCGTTATCCTCGATAATGAAAAAACCCGTACTCCTTTGCGTCTTGGGAACTATGTATGAGCCTCTGCGATTCTCATTAGTTGCCCCTTCTTGGTTAGATTATGTCTTGAAGGGCATTGTTTTCGTCACCAAAGACACCACATCAGTTTAGCATGACTTCACTCAAATCTGGAGACTTGGTTAAGGGTCACCGATTGAAACTTACGTGCATTAAGTTAACATCGCACAATCCCCGGCAATATGCAAGACTGGGAAATGTAATATTGACTTTCTTTGAAGGTTTTGAAATTTAAGGTTAATATAGGAACTGAACCGCTTCGCGGAAAGCCCTTCAACGTTCTCCTATATTTTCAAGATCCTTTCCGTCAATCATAATCTCCCGATTTAACCGATAATCAATTATAATACCTCCCAAGGGAAACGTATGTTTC
>Ga0233431_1004439_pt1 | contig 15062 bp, 9 predicted proteins | sample SI_118_April2016_FD_179867 | JGI IMG/M metagenome (GOLD analysis project Ga0233431, IMG submission 179867) | Seawater microbial communities from Saanich Inlet, British Columbia, Canada - SI_118_April2016_200_MG | ecosystem: Environmental > Aquatic > Marine > Inlet | place: Canada: British...
AGTGGGCCGGTCTCCTTTGTTATGCCGGTCACCGATCATTTGAGCTGTTGACAGCCGAAACGCTATGCCATAAACTTCAAGCGCTATTCGATCATTTCAACACCATTAGCCCATAGCATTCGGTTTCGGTAGTGAAGCCGCCGTACGGATCGATGGTGTGAATTTTCATCGTTCTACCCGATACAAGAGATGAAACGAAATGGATACCGCGCACAGGGCTCAAATCACCGATACGATTCCAGGCTCCCAACTTCCCTCCATCGATAATGATGTGACGAAGACACCCGAGGATTTTTGGACTCCCAAAACGGCCTTTGCTTTTTGCACCGCACTCGTCCTGCTGGCCGGCCTGTTTCTGCTCAGCCGTTACAACTTTCTCCTCTTTCACGGCTTTGCCGAAATATTCTCCATTGTGGTGGCCTGGAGCGTGTTCATTCTGGTGTGGAACAGCCGGCACATGATGAGCAACGATGCCCTTCTTTTCCTGGGGATTTCTTATCTGTTTGTCGGGCTGATCGACCTGGTGCATACCTTCGCCTACAAAGGCATGGGTATCATCAGCAGCGACCGGGGCGCCAATCCGGCGACCCAGTTATGGATCGCCGGACGTTATATGGAGGGGATTTCCCTTCTCATTTTCCCGCTCTTCCTGACAAGAACACTCCGGTATTATCGAACGATTGCCCTCTATGCCGGTGTAACGGCAATCCTTTTCGGGGCCATCTTCTACTGGGGTATATTTCCGGTTTGCTATGTCGAAGGAACCGGCCTGACACCTTTCAAAAAAATCAGCGAATATGTGATCTGTCTGATCCTGGCGGGAGCCCTCGGCGTATTGTATCACCACAGGCATGCATTCGGAATGAGGCTTTTCAGGCTCATGGCCGCCTCCATAGGGCTGACCATCTGTGGGGAGCTGGCCTTTACTTTCTATATCAGCGTCTATGGAATTTCCAATGTAATCGGGCACTATTTCAAAATCCTGTCATTCTTCTGCCTTTACGCGGCCCTCATTCGATCCAGCCTGAAGGATCCCTATACCAGCCTGTTCCGGGACCTGAAGGAGCGGGAAAGCCGTCTGGCCCACAGCGAAACCAACCTGAAAGAGGCCCAGAAAATCGCCCGTCTCGGGAGCTGGACATGGGACCTTCAGACGAACCACATCCAGTGGTCTGAGGAAATGTATCGGATCTATGATATGACACCGGGGTCTCCTGTTTCCAATGAAGCGGTTCGGGGGCGGGTCCTCGCCGAAGATCTTCCGCTGTTCGACGACGCTTTTGAGCGGTTTTTGCGGGGAGACGTTCCAGAATCCATTGAATACCGGATTCAAAAAGCCGACGGGGAAATTCGCTGGATTCACTCAAAAGCGAAGGAGACCCGCGATCCGTCCGGCAACCTGATGAAACTGAGCGGCACGGCGCAGGATCTTACGGATCAGCGGGTCATGGCGGAAAAACTGCGGTCGAGCGAAGAAAAGTACCGGAATCTGTTCGACGTTTCACCCATCGGCATTGAACTCTACGACGCGGATGGGCGTCTCATTGAAGCCAATGATGCGTGCCTCCATATTTTCGGTGTCTTGGATGGGTCCGAGATCAAGGGGTTCAATCTGTTCGAGGACCCGAATGTGACGGAGGAGATCAAGAAAAGCCTGAAAGGGGGGATTCCCAGCCGCTACGAGGTCCCGTTCAGTTTTGACCTGGTTCGAAAAGAGCGCCTCTACGCCACATCCAGGGAGGGGATCATGCATCTGGATGTTCTGATTACCCCGCTGAAATCGCCAAGCGGCGACCGGGTTGACGGTTACATGGTACAGGTGCAGGATATCACCCAACGGATCGTGGCCGCGGAAGAGGGTCGTCTGAGCGGCATGCGTCTGGAGATCATCTACCAGATTGCGGCCATGATCGACGCCGATGAAACCAGGATTGCCGATTTTGTACTGGAGCGCATGCTGGATCTCTCCGGTAGCCCTATCGGTTTTCTGGGGTACATTTCAGACGATCAGGAGACCATGATGATTCATTCATGGTCCGGATCGGTCATGGACGCCTGCCGAATACAGGATAAGCCCATGGAATTCCCCATCTCCGACGCCGGCATCTGGGGAGAACCGGTTCGCAACAAAGAGCCGATCGTTATCAATGATTATGGGGTTCCTCACCCGGCAAAAAGGGGAACGCCCGGTGGGCACGTGGCGATGCACCGGTTCATGAGCGTGCCGGTTCTGGACAAAGGAAAAGTGGTGTTGATCGCGGCCGTGGGCAACAAGGCCGACCCATACACCCGCACCGATGTCCTGCAGTTGGAGCGGCTTATGCAGGGGGCATGGGAGCAGATTCTTCGAAAACGGCAGGAATTCAAAATCGCCGAGAAAGAGGGCCTATGGCGCTCCCTGGCACAAAGCTCCCCGGACCACATTTTGCTTATCGATCGTGATCTGAAAATTACCTTTGCCAATCACGCATCGCCCGGCCTGTCGGTCGAGGACCTGATCGGCAAAGACATCCTGTCGTACGTGGAGGAGGATCGCCAATCTGAAATCAGGTCCCTTCTGGAACACGCCCTGACCCATGGGGAACGCGTGACCTATGAAACGGTTTACCCCACCCCTGAAGGCGAAAATGTTTTTTACGAATCCATCGTGATCCCCAGAAAGATCGGAAATGATATTGTGGGGCTCACGCTGAGCGCCCGGGATATCACCGAGCAAAAGAGGGCGGAACGGGAAAAGGAGCTGCTTCAGGAGCAGCTTCGTCAGGCACGGAAAATGGAGGCCATCGGCACCCTTGCCGGGGGTATCGCCCATGACTTCAACAATATCCTCTCTCCGATTCTGGTGTATACGGAGATGGCTTTGATGGATTTGCCCGGCGACAGCCCCCTTCGAATGGGCCTTCAGCAGATCAACATCGCCGGCGAGCGGGCCAGGGACCTGGTAGAGCAGATTCTGGCCTTTGCCCGCAAACAGAAAGGGGAACTTGTGAAAACAAAGGCTTCCCTGATTGTCAAAGAAGCCGTCAAATTCATGAGATCAACGATTCCGACGACCATCGGCATTCAATATGACATGCCCGCCTCCCGGGACCTTATCCTTGCCGACCCGACCCAGTTAAACCAGATCCTCATGAATTTGTGCACCAACGCGGCCCATTCCATGGAGGAGCGCGGCGGAATGCTCAACGTGATTCTGGAAAATGAATATTTCGATTCTCGATCGGCGCAACGGATTTCCGATCTTGAACCCGGTCACTATTTGAAACTGACCGTTGCGGACACCGGCCATGGCATCGCGCCCGAATCGTTGGACAAGATATTTGAACCTTATTTCACCACCAAAGAGGTGGGAAAGGGCACGGGCATGGGGCTTGCCCTTGTGCACGGCATTGTCAAGAGCCATGGCGGGGCCATATCCGCTGAAAGCGAAGTGGGCAAAGGGTCGAGCTTTCATGTTTATTTTCCGCTTGTTGAACCGGATGCGCCCGTTTCTGATACGTCCGCCGATACGACGCAGCGGCCGTCTGGAAATGAAAGAATCCTGCTTGTGGATGATGAAAGGCTGGTCGTGGATGCCTCAAAAATGATGCTGGAAAAATTGGGGTACAAGGTAACGGCCAGAACAAGCAGTATTGAAGCCCTTGAATTATTCCGTCACAATCCCGGTGATTTCGACATGCTCATCACGGACCAGACCATGCCCGACATGACGGGGAAGGAACTCGCCGGGGAAATGCAGTCCATCAGACCCGACATGCCGATTATCCTGTGTACCGGATTCAGCGAGCAGATGGATGAGAAAAAAGCCAAAGAAATGGGTATTCGCGGGTTTATCATGAAACCGGTCGGGATGAAGAAAATGGCTCAAAAAGTCCGGGAGGTATTGGATGCACAATAATCTTAAAGGGATATGGCGGGTTCTTTATGATTTTCACCCATCAATGACATTCCCGGCTCGTGGCCGCCCGGCCCCATCATCATATCAAACCCGTCGGAGGTCGTCATTCAGCACCCTCCTGATTGTCAACGTGCCCGTGGGATTCAACCGCCGGGGCTGCCCATGGGCATGCAAACCATCGGTCCCGCCGCGGAGGACATGGCCGTTTTACAGCCTGCGTTAATTCACGAGTCAAGATATGACCCCGGAGTTGCACGGGGTGAGGACCAACCTCTCTCCATCTCATTTTGATACACGAAATCCTTTTTCTCTTTCGATTCTTTCATGAAGCCACATTGCCATGAGCTGAGTGTGAGGAACGCCCTTCTTTCGGGCAAGTCGCTTAATCATCGATAGATCAAAGGGGTCCATGCGCAGGGAAACAGGTTGACGGGCGGGACGAGGAACCTTAACAGGCTCTGCATCGTTATCCAGCCGCCAGAATCTTCCTCTCTCATCGATGCGGCGGATGATCCACCACCTCCTCAGGCACCGCCGGGCGCTGGTAGGTGTCCCGGTGCCCGGTGACCTCGAGGGTCACCTCCCCCAGCATGTCGCCCATGGTCATCTTGACGCGGAGAGCGTTGTCCCTCGGGATCATGCCCGGGTCGAACCGGTCCCCCCACAGGCTCAGGGAGAAGAAACCGGTGTTTTGGTTGATGAAAAAACTCATTCCCTCTTCCTGAAACAGGTGGATGGCTCGTGAGGCATCCGCACCCTTGTCGATGGGGATGACCGTTTCAGACCCGTTCACTTCCAGGATCACGTCCCCGAAGTATTTCAATTCCGGCACCTGGCCCGACCAGATCTTGAACGATCCGGTGCCGGCGGCTTCGTCAAAGGCGCCTTCCACGCAGTCCACCCTGAAGGTTCGCGCATCCTCAGCTTCCGATGCATTCAAAAGGTTTCCATTTGTCTGCTCCGCTAGCATCATGTCGGTCAGTACGGCCCGGTCCACGTCAAAGGGTTCGTTCAGGGCGCCCTGGGACACGTAACACTCTCCCGCGTACCAGCGGGAGGTCACCAGATGGGGTACCTGGGCGAAGTGCCGCCTGTCGTTAATGTCCAACACCACGGAAACCATGCCGTCGGCCGCCCGGAAACTGTTCCCGAATTGGGCGTTCCAGGCAAGAAAGGACCAGGTCTGGGTGCCGAAATAGAGGGACAGGATGAAATTGTCGGCGGTTACCGCGGGATCGGTCATGAAGATCCAGGTTTCGCCGGAACGAACCCAGCTCCCCCGGCCCGAATCCGTGGAAAAACGGTATCCGCTGATTTCCACATACGTGGAGCCGTTGGGATCGAAATCATCGGCCTTTAAGATGATGTCCCCTGACGGGTCATCCGGATCTTTCCAGCCCATCTGGCCGTCTTCCACGAAAAAGAAATTGTCCGCCCCGAATGACGCCGCGTCCATGTTCACCGAAAATTCCGCCATGATGTTTGAAAGCGCATCATTTGGCTGCATGTCAGGCGCGGTTAACGCGTCTAAAATCCGGTCTTGCAGGCCGGTCCAGCGGGTCTGCCCGTCATGGGTTATGGCTGCTCCCGTTGTGTAAGCATCCTGTGAAGAGCCACTGGAGCTTCCGCCCGAAGTGCCGGGTGCCGCCGTTCGGGTCCCGTAAGCCCTGTCGCCTATTTTGTAGTTGACGTCCCAGGTGATGACCCAGGGTTTGCTCCCCGAAAAACCGTCCGGCAGGTATCCTTTTCCCGAAGCCGTCGGTCCCAGAATCTGGAGATACTGAGGATAGACATTCAGCTCGGTTGGTTCTCCCTCATTTGCGTTCCCCTGAGGCACATTCAATCCGAGCAGGAGGTCTTTCCCCAGGGTGGACTTTGTGGAACCGGTGAAGGAGAATTCCGCGCCCGCACTGGCGGTCGCGCCGCAGCCGAATGCTGAAACACCCACCGAGGCATCCATGGAGAGGCTGGTTTTCTGCTGCTGGGTCGTCACGGTTGTCTCGGTAATGTACGTTGAGGTTGAGGAACCGTTGCAGCTTGTCAGGGTGGGGACCTGAATGTTCTCGCCGGTGGCGGCGTCTTTCATTTTCTCGAAACTGCTCTTGTCGGCGGGAAGAGCCGCGCTGTTGGTCCATTTTGCATAGTCCAGCGAGTTAAAGAGGGGAATCAGTCCAGGTAGAGGCTGATCGCTCTCCTGGCTTCCCGGTTCCGTGATTTCATAACTGCACCAGCTCGTTTCCACGCCCTGATAAGTGAAAATGTTCATGGAATAACCGAGGGGAGTCCCGTCATAGGCTTGAAAATGGTAAGGCCCGCGTTTACCTGGAAAGAAGACAGGGTCGCCACATCGGTTGTGTAGAGTGTGCCATACTGAACCTTGGCCCCGAAATGATCGGGCGATGGGGTGCCCCCGGTCTGAGTATAGGGCGGGGTCCCCGCGATCACCGCGTGGAACTGCCACAGGTCCGGGAAATTGCCGGCTTCGGGCGACGTGTCCACCAGGACCGGGGGCCCGTCGGGGATCAGCTTGTCCGAATACCAGGACATCTGCCAACTGGTGGCGTTACACACCAGAATCTTCTGGTGCCGGCCGGTGATCCCGTCGGACATGTAATAGACAAAGCTGGACACGAAGTTTCCCCAGGATCCCCCCAGGACTTTTGGGGGCGGGTTCCACTGTATCTTTCCGCAACGGTCTTGGCATCCAGGATGGTTCGGGTATAGCTGATGGGCGGGGGCGCGCCGCTGCCGGTGTATTTCCAGGTGGCGATTCTGTCGGGCGACCACTTGTCCGCCACAAGCGACACATCCCAATAGTGGGCCCCTTCCTGCTGGCTGAAGGTGTAGATGCTCCCGTCCACCACCGCGGCCGCCACCGACGGGTCGGCGAACTTCTGTCCGTACATGTAGCCCGCAACGTTGAAGCTCTTGGATTCCGGAAGAAACAAGAGTTCGTAAATTTCCTGTCCCGTTCCGATAAACAGCCGGATCTGGCCCTCAAAGGCCACCAGTCCGAAGTGGGGCGAGGCCGCGGCGCGCCAGGGGCCCACATTTTCGAGACCATGGTCTCCGATCTGGTAACCGCTCCCGCTCCCATCATTGGTGAGGGTGCACCAGGCGATCTGCGCGCCCAGCCACTTGCCGTTGTCTTCCGAATGGCCGGTGACCTGGAAGAGGTAGGTGGTCCCTTGAAAATCGATGGATTTTCCCAGGGAGTAATTTTCGATGTCGATGGCGGCATATGCCCGTTGACCGCCCGCGAGCAAAAAGATAACCGCCATGATCATCCAGACACCGATCCATCCTCCCCAACGAAATCCTCTTCTCATTTCACGCCAAATTTAAAAGCGGCTTTCTATGGCGGAACCGCATTGAGAGTCCTTTATGGGCTCGATCGATTTTCCGAGGATATGGATTTCGCTTTGCTGGAACCCTTTGATGGTTTTGATGTCACCGGCTATGCCGCATTCCTGCGGAGGGAGACCGAAGGCTTTGGCTTTGATGTGCGATTCGAAAAGGTTGAAAAGGCCATGGAATCACCTGTTAAGTCGGCTTTTCTCAAAGCAAATACCCGGAAGCAGCTCGTCGTGATTGAAACCGGAGACGAGATCGTGAAGGCAATACCAAAGGGACAACTTCTAAAGATCAGGCTGGAGGTTGACACTGATCCGCCACCGGGTTTTGAAACGCAAACCCGTTTCCTTTTGCAGCCCATCCCTTTTGCGGTGCGTGCCTTTGTTCTTCCGGACCTGTTCGCCGGCAAAATACACGCTGTTCTCTGCCGAAGATGGAAAAACCGGGTCAAGGGACGAGACTGGTATGACCTGGTCTGGTATGCAGCCAATCATCCCGGGTTACATCTGCACCATCTTGAGCAGCGGATGCGACAAACCGGGGACTGGATGGGCGATGCACTCTTAACGTCGGAAAAACTTATGGATTTACTATTTGAATCCATAAACAACCTTGATGTTGATGAGGCCCGCAAAGAGGTCGAGCCTTTTGTCAAAAGCCCTGAGAACTTATCTGTCTGGTCCCGTGAATTTTTTTCGGATGTTGTATCAAGGATAAGGTTTGTTTAACGGCCGTTGTCAGTTCACCCGGCAATGAATTGCCGGGCTGTTATCTGTCGCCCCCGCAGGCCTCGCACCGTCCCATGGAGACCATGGAAAACAGCGTGGGGTTTTAACCCCACGTTCTAATCGCATTGTAGAGATGAACCAGGGGGGGGTTCCCCTGGGAAAGAGCGGATAATCCGTCGGGAATAAGGTTCGGATAACCTTTGCGCGGCAACGCTGGAATCAAAAACAAAATTTCCCGTCTGCGGTGGTGGCATTGAATGAGGCTATTGATTTGTGCTTGCCACAGCATTTCCAATGTCCCTAAACCACCGAATTTATAACTAAATCAGTAAGTCGATCATTTTATAGGGTAACCAGACGCAATGCCTATGCCTAAGTGAGCATGCTGAGAACCATGCCTATGTGATGGCGTTGTCCTGTTCGGTCCTTGGAAATCCGCCGCGGGCCAAAATGGTGAAAAGACCCATGGACTATCCGTGGAACAGTTATCCTGATTGCACAGCGGGTGAAAGGCACGGGGTTCGTCATCCACCAATAGGAGATTGCTGCGGCTTCACTCAATCGCGACGACCCAATATGACCCAAATCTGAGCGTCAATTCCGCGAAGTTATTCCTGCGCGAGTCCTAAGTGGAAAATCAAGATGGGACCCCAAGCATGCAGTTTGTCGGCAAAATGCGGCCTATCTGCGAGGAACTGGGGGCCGCTGTTGCCACTCCGGCCGAAACCAGGAAGATGATTGGGCTGAAGGGGATGGAACAAGTGCCATTTTAGTGCATTGACCATCCTCCTCAGCGTTGGCTTGGAAGAGGATGCTTTCAGGGGAAGCCAACACCGGCTGCGTCCTCATTGCCGGGTTATTCTTCACAAAGCAGACACCCCTTGTATTTTGGCGGGCTTTCCGGAGTCCAGTCATCCTCGCCGCACGGACCGTTTTCCGTGTTGGGGCAGATCGTGTTGCTGTTGGTGTCCAGTGGATTAGGCTTCGTCTCGCCGAAATTGAAGGACATTTTATTGGTTTGGGCGGGAGCGTACTGTGTTTGTACGATATACTCCTCCGAGGCAGTGGGGTGCTCGAAATTGACAAAGGCGTTTGTCAGGTTCAGATTGCCCGAAAAATTGTTATTGGTGAAATTGGTCCCCTTCAGATTGGCGTAGGAAAAGTCAACATTTGAGGATGATTCCGACCGGGGAATCTGGGCGCCCGAAAAATTTGCACTGCAGAGATTCGCCTGTGAAAATGCGGTGTTGTCCAGGGTGATACCGGTTGCGTCCAGGCCGATGAGCAACGCGTTTGAGAACCGGGCCCCCGTGAGTGACGTTGCGTTGGCGATGGATGGTTGTGAGATGAGATTAAAAAAACTCGCTTTAAAAAAGTTCGCGTTAGACAGATTGCAGTTGTTCAGCAGGGCGCCCGGCATATAGGCATCCACAAACTGGGCCCCTGAAAAGGAAGAACCCGTAAACACCACATCCGACAGGTTGTATCTCTCAAGATTGATCCCATCGAAATTGCAGTTCTCGCATTGCGCCGTGATGATGGCGATCCCGATGTACTGACTCGGGGTGAGCAGGGTATCCCCATCCGTGGGTTCCCATGCGCGGGGTACTGGGGGGGGAGGGCAGTACCCGTCTATGCATTGTATGGGAGGACACTGATTGCCGAGACACGAGGGGCAATTGGTTTGCAGGGATAAGTGATTATAGGCGACTGCCGAACCACGAAACAGATCGCCGATGACCCCCAGCAGTCCATGTGGTTTTGATGACAGCTGCAGTTTGCCGTCATTTAGATAATCAAGGGTGAATAGTGAATCATCGGGCAGCGGGTCCGTTCCCTGGTGGTCATAGGTGACGGCAATGACGTATCCGCAGTTAAGTCCCTTTCCTGAGTCGTCCGGCTTCGCCGTCAACCATCCCCCGAGATATTGAGAATACAGGGCCATCAGGTTCTCGCCGCTGTCACTGGTGCCGCAACTGTAAATATCAAAGAGCTGCTGTGCCCCGCCAAAGACCTTTGAAGCACTACCGTTGATGTCACCAAAACATTCATTGTCATAGGACCACCACTCGGAGCTTTTGGCACCACTCTGGATGACGCCGTTGCCGAGGGAGCAATCAGATGGCGCGCTATTTGCCATGAGAATCTCCCCCCAAGAGTCCAACAAGGCCCACTGAGCTTTGGTATCGGTGCAGTTGCCCGGCGTGGTTGGCGAAGCGGAACGCTCGGCACTTTCCATTGTTTGCGGGTTGGTAAACAAAAGGTCCGATTCCGTCACCGGTGCGAAATCCGGGTGAAAAAATACCATGGTAAAATGGTCCGGCGCCGTTTCCTCCGAGTGGTACACAATCAGGTGGTATTCCCCCTGTTCCAGATACACCGCCTTGCTCACCTCATCGGGATACAAGGTCAAAACCGTATTTCCTTCCACATCCTGAATTTCCAGATGGTCCACCGCGGGATCGATATCGCCCCCAAACCGGATTTGGTGAGACCTTGATTTTTCAAAATAATAGGGAGCGATGACCATTCCCGGTGTGTCGGATATCCCGGTTTCGGGGGCCTGGGGGTGCTCCAGCTGCAAGGCGGCCGTGTTGTAATTTCTGAGCCTCAGTTCAGGGTTCTTTCGCAGATCCAGTTGGGAAAACCCGTTTTGCACCACCTCCGTCGTGGTTCTTGCCGGGACGTTTTCATGGTTGTCCGAACAGCCGAAACCCGCGGCCAGAAACCCCATGCAAATGAAGGTACAGATCCTATTTGTCATTTTGAAAGACATCGTCGCTCTCCTTGTCATTTTGAAAGACATCGTCGCTCTCCTTGTCATTTGGTTGCCATCAATCGGAAGGGGTGGACGGGATCCACTGGCTGAAGGACGGTTCGGTCTTCCCCGATTCGCCGGTGATGGATGCAAAATTGAGCGAATAGAGATTCCGCCAGTAGCTGACGGTCAATCTTCCGGCGGACAGACCGCTGGTCCTGGACAGGAATGTTCCGTCGGGCTTGTAAATGTCGAGGTTATAATCGGTGACCGCCGCGCCGTCATTCAAGTACGACAACACATAAATATACCCCGTGCTCTCCACGGCCATATCCAGATATTCCGGGTTTGACCCATCCGTTTTGAGCAGGGCCGTATAACTGCTGTCGGGAAAATACCGGGTCGGCTCCCCGAACTTGTTGAAGGCCCGGATCACGCCCTGTTTTCCGTTGCTGTCCGGTGCATCCCAGACCTGGTCCAGCACGAGAATGGTGCCGTTGAGGCTCGTTCCGATGGCCTTGGGGTTGATAAAGAGGTGGGGGTTGGCGGCCGCCGATGCCATGGATGTGGCCGGCCCCCCTTTGATGGTCGCCTTTGGGGGATTCGTGGTGACGGCGGTAAGCACCGAGAGTGTTGAAAAGTCTTTGTTCAGGCCGTAGAGATCGGTGCCGCTGTTCCCGATGATGATCTGGTCCTGGGGCTGTTGAAATACCCCGCAAAAATTGCTTCCGGAGATATTGAAATCCCCCGTTGTTCCGCCAAGGGTGACCTGGTGCACGTTATAAAGCGTCCCGGTCGTGTCCGGAACAATCACATAGTTGATATTATCCACCGGGCTGACGACCTGGTAGCTGATAGGGGTCCTGGCCGTATATCCGCAGGAGAGATATTGGTTCCCGTCATTGGAAGCCATGTTCTTGAGCGATATGTTCTGAAACAGGTAGACTTGTCCGTCGCCACTTCCCCCATCGCACCCGCCGATGCCGGGTGAATAGGATTCCCAGGCGTACCCCACATTCCCTGAGGGGTCGGTAAAGGTGATATCGGTAAGCCCGCCCAGAGAGGGGGTTGAACCGCTTTGGCTCAGATTGCTGATGGTCTCCGTGGGGGCGGAACCTTCCGAAAAGGTGTAATCGGAACCGTTGTAGGCCAGGATATTTTTGTGACTGTAGGTGGTGGCGGCCGTCAGGGGAACCTTTTTTTCGTCAATATGAAAGGAGATGGCAAGAGAATCTTCACCGCTGCCGTTCAGGTTGCTGATCCCGGTGACTTTTTTGGATCCGTCGACCCAGCCGGTGTTCGATGAAAATTCCACATACACGGAGACGGTGCCCCCCGCCGGAACGTTGCTGAATTCGTGGGTTATCTGTTCACTGCCGCTGGAAACCGGTCCGTTAAAGGGAATCGGGTCGGCGTTATCGAAAACCATTATGCCCTCGTAGGAGGTGGCGGTGGCCGGAAATTCGTAGTCGTTCTTATCCGGCAGCATGGTCAGGCTGATGTTGTGGGTACGGGTGATGGTGTTTTCGATGATGAAGGGGGATTCCGTCACCGCAGCGATGGTTTCTCCCAGTTCGGCGGCGGTTCCCGCCATGTCCGCCGCCAGGAACGCCCAGCCGATGAACGGGACTTCGTCCTCAAACTCCTCCTCCGTAATTTCATTGACAATAAAAGAAAGCAGTTTGACGGCGTTTTTGGTGGCCAGGAATTTGGCGAAGTCCACCGCCATGTCCTTCAAGATATCACTGGTGTTTTTGTTGCCGTACTGGCTGTCCAGGATCCATTCGACCAGGCCGTCGATCATTCCCGAGCCGACGGCCAGTCCATCCACGATCTGGGTGGATATGTTGGATCCCACAAAGGCCGCCAGCAGCATGGTCGGCACGCCGATGTTGAAGGCGGCCGTCGCCCCCAGCCCCAGGGCTTCGACCATGAGCTTTCGGTAACCGCCCATCCCCAGGCCGCCCAGCATGATTTTTGCTTTTGCGGCATTGCTCGGAAAACTGATGGTAAAGGAATCCTCCACGGGGTCCAGGGGAATACCGTACATGGCGCCCCGGCTCAGGATGAATCCCACAAACTTGGTTTCGTCATCCTGAGCCCCGGCGGCGTTGATGTCTGCAAATTTTTCCGTCACCTGGATAATATTATTGTTTACATCGTAAAACTCCACGTAACAGCTCAAAAAGCGTAATTTGTAATTGGACACTTTGAAGGTAACGGCGGTATTGTCGGCGGATGTGAGTTTGATTCTGGCGCCGTGGGATGTGCCGGAGTAGCTTGAGGTGTAGGTATATCCGCCGCTGGACGTTTCGGTTCTCCGGATGTCGGTCGCAAAAATGGATTGGGGGGCCGGGGGTGTGTTCTGAGGGACGTAATAGTAGACCCCCGCATTGGCGGGCTCGTTCTGCATCATGGACAGGACTTCCCCGAGACACCCCTGTGCGTTGGTTTTAACATGCCCCACATCGTAGTTGTATTGATACAGGGACATTGTCTTTCCGGAAGGGAGCGTCAGCGTTGTGTCAAGCGATGCTTTTTTATTCCACTGGACCGCGTCGTGCACCGCCAGGACCGCATGAAGGTAATCGCTGGTTTCCGGGATGAGTTTGAGGATATGCGCCGCCTTGTCGGGTTGTTTCGTCATGAGCTGCGGATGGTGAAAGACAATGGCTTTGACGATTTCCTTGTCCACCTCAAACGTATTGCTCTTAAGGGTTTCCAGTTCGTTCAAATCATCCACATAGTCCGTCGAATTCGCCTGAGAAGTGGCGGCAGTGAAATATGAGGGCTGTTTTCGGTCTTCCGCCGCCCGGTATCCCGGGGCCACGTAAATCAAAACCATCTTGAGGTTGTCGTCATGGTCCCGCATCTGGATTCTGATGGTCTCATCCCTGGGAACCGTCACATCCTCCACATAATGGGTCGGGCGTATTTCGGTCTGCCCCGTCCTGGCCGCGTATTGGGTGAGGGTTTCCCGCGTGTGGGGACGGACCGCATAGTCCACCCCCGCCACCTTTAAAATATAGCCCTCATCGGGGTTCAAAATACCGTTTCCAACAAAATTGAACTCAAATGCCTCAAATTGAGTGGTACTTGCAGGGCTGGTGTTTGTGTTGTCGTTGCACGCTGAGCATGCCAAAGTGATCAAGATGCACAGAGCAACAGGAAATCCGATCTGTTTTTTATGCATTTCCGCCTCCGGTTGGTTTTATGGATCTCGCTTTATTGTTTCTGTTGCTCTCAGGAAAGCAAAAACCATGCCAAATTTACGGAACCCCCCACTTTCCCCACATTTCCAGAAGAACCAGCTGTTTATGGGTTAGAAGGTCTGGCAATACATCTTCAGTCTGTCACATGGTTCTATCAATATGATAGCAGTATGGCCAAATGAAAGCAAGCATCCTGAATGGGCGGATCTCAAACGGATTGATGGATCCGGTGGGAAGAAGGTTTGGGATTAAGTGGGTATGGAATTAATAAGAAGAGGGAATACCGCAAATACGGAATAGGGAAAGGCGCGGCAAGGCACCTTTCCCGTTGCGTCATATCAAAAGCCGCCGGCCCGTGGGCAGCGGTTTGATACTATTTCTGGCCACCCTGGCGCCACAGGGGAGCGCCGGTATCAGGGTCACGTAAGGGAACCGTTGCGTCGCCGATGGTTACGGTCACTGCAATATTCCGAAAATCCCCATTATAGTCAACGGTATATCCTGTTACCGTTACGGTATCACCCGCCACCGGCCGGATCACTTCCAATGATTCCCAGTAACGCACCGGACCGATGCCGAAAATGGTGACGTTTCCACTCGTCGTTGAAATCAGCATTCCATCGCCCAGGCATTCCACCACGTCGCCTGTATACTCAAAAGGCGTTCCGGCGTAAATATCATGGATGGGACCGGCTCCGTCCCCTGCCCCACTCCCGTTTCCGGCAAACGCCATCCCCATGCTTAAAAAGAACACCAACATCATCATCACACCGCCTGTTATTGCTTTTTTCATGATTTTTTCTCCTTTTTTACTTTCTTTGGTTTTCAGGTTTTAAAAAAATGATTTCATCAAGTCCTAATTTGTCTGGTTTTTGCTCCCTTTTCCTTTCGGCCCACTGCCGTCACAGTCTTCTGATCCCGTGCCGTTTTTCGCCCCGTACCCTGGTTGAACCCGCAAAGCGCTGTCAGACCCAATCCAGCAAAACCCACCATTTTCTTCCTCTTGGCCATGTTTCTCCTTTCACTTGCCGCCGCTTTCATGCGCTTTTGTTTCACCTGGAGGCCGGTTGAAATTCACATCGGAACAGCCCCCTAACCCATTACGCTACCTT
>Ga0233431_1004440_pt1 | contig 15062 bp, 15 predicted proteins | sample SI_118_April2016_FD_179867 | JGI IMG/M metagenome (GOLD analysis project Ga0233431, IMG submission 179867) | Seawater microbial communities from Saanich Inlet, British Columbia, Canada - SI_118_April2016_200_MG | ecosystem: Environmental > Aquatic > Marine > Inlet | place: Canada: British...
TGCTTCATTATATGCTGCCGGAATCAAAACTCGACAAAGAACGGGCCATGAAAAAACCATACATGTTTGGCGATACAGGGATACCGTCACTGTTTAAAGCGGCGTATGCGCTGGGAGCTTCAAAGAATCGACTCATCGTCAAGGCTGTGGGAGGGTCGCAGCTTCTTGACTCCTCAGGTATATTTAATATCGGTAAGCGAAATTATGCAATTATGCGCCAACTGTTTAAACGGAACAAGGTGGGCATTATCAAAGAAGATATAGGTGGAACCGTGAACCGTACTATCAGTCTGGATGTGACTACTGGTCGAGTTTGGCTGAAGGTATCAGGAAAGGGGGAGTTTGAGTTATGAGTCGGTTGGAAGAAATTTTAGCATTAACAAAACATGTCCCGCCTTTCCCGAAGGTTGCTCAGCGTGTTATGGATCTTCTTCGTCAAGATGATGTCAATGCTGCTCAACTTGCTGAAGTCATTCAGTATGATCAGGCTATTACGGCTAATGTCCTGAAGATGTGCAATACTTCCTATTTTGGTTTACCCCGGAAGGTGACTTCTCTGGATGATGCCCTGGTTGTCCTCGGGCATGATACTTTGAAAGATATAATTATTGCCAGTAGCAGTGCCAAATTTTACACAGGCAAGGTGGGAGCAGGATATCACTTGGAGCAGGGAGAGATGTGGAAGCATTCTGTTGCTGTAGGGATTATGGCAAAGCTTCTTGTGCGACATATACAGGATGTTGACCCTGGCAGTGCGTTTACCTGTGGTCTTCTTCATGATATTGGCAAGCGTTTTCTGAGCGCTTTTGTTGCCGATGAGTTCAAAGAGATAATGGAGAAAGTTGACGGCGAACAATGCAGCTTTGTTGAGGCAGAGAAAGAACTACTTGGTATGGATCATGCAGAACTGGGAGGGGCTATCCTGGAGAAATGGGAGTTTGCCCCGGATCTGGTGGATGCGGTAAAATATCATCATTATCCTGATGCGTTGGAAAAGGGTCCTCTTACAGCACTTATTGCTTTAAGCAACAGTCTTGTCATATCCATGGGGATCGGTATAGGGGCTGATGGTCTGGCCTCTGAGGTTCAGGGAGAGGGACTGGAGAAAATTGGTGTAAGCCCTGAAATGCTGCAGTTGTGTATGATGGATCTCCTTGAAGAGATGGAGAAGGCCCAGGATATGATGAACCTATGATATTTTAATCTTATGAAGAAAATTAAAGTACTGATTGTTGACGATTCTGCTGTGGTCCGTAAGGTTTTCAGTGAAGAGTTGTCGCAGGAAAGAGATATTGAAATCATTGGAACGGCTCCGGATCCTTATATAGCCCGCGAAAAAATTGTGGCTTTGAAGCCCGATGTCATTACTCTTGATATTGAAATGCCGAGGATGGACGGCTTGACGTTTCTCGGGAAATTGATGAAACATTTTCCTATCCCGGTCATAATTGTCAGCTCTCTGACGAGGGAGGGAGGTGAGTTGGCCCTCGAAGCCATGGATCTAGGCGCGGTAGATGTTATCTCCAAACCTAGCGAGGCATATTCAGTTGGTGATATGAGCGTGCAGCTTGCCGATAAGATTCGTGGAGCAGCCAAGGTTAATGTTGTTGACTTAAAGACACGAGGGAAAAAGGTTGCCAAACAGGCTGCCCTTGTGCAAAAACGTTCTCTTTCAGAAACTACAAATAAGATTATTGCCATTGGGTCGTCAACTGGCGGAACAGAAGCTTTGAAGGAAGTATTGATCAAGCTCCCGCCCTCGACTCCTGGAATCATGATTGTTCAGCATATGCCCCCCAATTTTACTACCAGTTTTGCTGCAAGACTGGATAGTCTGTGCCGGATTAATGTGAAGGAGGCTGAGGATGGTGATTCGGTGCTCCCCGGCCATGCGTTGCTCGCCCCAGGGAACTATCATATGGTTATGCGCCGCAGCGGTGCCAGGTATTATGTTAATGTTAAAAAGGGCCCACTCGTCTGTCACCAAAGGCCTGCAGTTGATGTTCTGTTCAATTCTGTCGCTGCTTTTGGAGGTGCCAATGCCCTTGGAGTAATTTTGACTGGAATGGGAAAAGATGGTGCCGAAGGAATGTTGAAAATGCATGATGCCGGGGCAAAAACCATAGCCCAGGATGAAAAGAGCTGCGTGGTTTTTGGTATGCCAAAGGAGGCAATCGCCACAGGCGGTGTTGATAAAGTTGTTCCCCTTGGAGATATTAGTCAGGCGATTCTTGATATGCTGTAAAGATTCAATTAATAATGAGGAATTAAGAATTAGAAATTAATGGAAGAAGACTATTTTGATATTACATTTTTCGTAATTCGTAATTCGTAATTCGTAATTCGTAATTTCAAATTATTATCTCTCCAGTTCCAATAGCTGTTTTTTTATCTCATTTCCCCCTGCGAACCCCCCAAGACTATTTTTACCGACAACCCGATGGCATGGAATAAGAAGTGCCACCGGATTCCTGTTGCAGGCATTGCCAACCGCCCTGGCCAGGTTGGAGTTGCCGAGCTGATTTGCCAACGTCCCGTAGGTTCGTGTGTCGCCAAAAGGAATTTTTTCAATTAATCTCCAGACCTTTTTCTGAAAAGGGGTTCCCTGGCTTAAAAAAGGAGAGGATGAGAAGGGAGGAAATACTGTATTGTTGGCTAGTAATTGATGTAGATTCTGTACTGAAAGAGAGACGTTTTTAGAATGATCTGTCACAGGTGATTGTTTGTTGATACACCGTAACGCATGCTGGTGTCTGTTTTTGTCAAAGGAAATATGTAGAGTAGATTTTTGGTTAATAATTGCGTAAAAATGGATGGTTATATTTTCCGTTTGGCAGGAGACATGATATGCCTCTGTTAATAGCTTTGGATCAGAGTTGCGAGATGGAAATATGAAATTAAAGTCTAACATAATAATATAGTTGCATTTTTTTTGGTTGTTTTATACCCTATTTAAATAGGGAAAAAATTAAAAGGTAATTTGAATAAGAGAAGGACGGAACATGACCTTGCCCAACACTGCACTACGCCTCATATTAATCCACAAAGTGGTGTTTCTTTTTCTCCTTCTTTTAACGTTTTCTCCCAACCTTCAGACAGCCCATGCAAAGACCTCTACTAATTTACCTGTTATTGCAACGAGTCACAAGTGTGTGCCTGAAGTAGAAAAAAAACAGGTAGTGCGTCATGTGCGGGTAAATGATGCATCATTTCTCATTGCACCTTCTTCTTCTTCAAAAAGAAAACCTGCTTATCGCCAGAGACCATTACCTTCTGTTGCAAAACTGAGAAAAAAGTTATCTTCCCGCAGTGCTCTTGTCATGGACGCGAAATCAGGGCAGGTTCTTTATGCCCATGATCCGGATCGTCCCGGGCAGCCAGCAAGTACCATAAAGGTGTTAACCGGCTTGCTGTCTATTAAAGCCTTACAGAATAAAGAGTATGTATATGCCAGTAAGAAGGCGGCGGGAATGCCTCGGTCCAAAATTTATTTGGAACAGGGAAAATCCTATAGGGCCAATGATCTCATCAATGCGGTTTTGCTTTCCTCTGCAAATGATGCCAGCGTTGCTCTGGCGGAAAAGGTGGCAGGATCCGAAAAGAGTTTTGCCAAGTTGATGACCAATAAAGCCAGGCAACTTGGGGCTGATAATACCGTATGTAAGAGCGCAACAGGCCTGACATCACGTGGTCAGCAATCAACAGTGCGTGACTTAGCCCAAATATTTAATGAGGCAATGAAGAATCAGGAATTTGCCTCCAGGATTGGAAAAACAAAAACCCGTACCAGTTACGGCAAGACTCTCCGTAATCATAATAAAGCGTTGTGGAAGGTTAAGGGAGCTCTTGGTGGGAAAACGGGATATACTCGGGCTGCCCGCCAGACTTATGTCGGGAAATTTGGTAGAGACCATGAGGAGCTGGTAGTTGCTATCATGGGGAGTGAAACCATGTGGGATGATGTAAGTCGCCTGGTTGAATATGGTTTTGCCAAAAAGCAGCGAATTGCATCCTCCAAGCCGGCAATTCTTCATGTGAACAGGGAAAATACTGTAACTGCCCTGAACAAACTTTCTTCTGAACTTCGGCAGGAATCTCTTCAGGTCCTGGCCGGTGTTAAAAAACACTCCAAATTTTGATGTATTCGCAAGTCCTTTTGCGAACCAACTATCTCATTGCGTGATACAACACCCATTCAAAAAGAAAAACAGCGGCTACGTGAGGAGATTTTGTCCTCTGATCTTCCTGTAACTATTGATGGCAAGTCTGCCGAACAGGTCAGGAGGCTTCCGTGTTACCGACAGGTGCGGCAGGTGTTTGTTTCCCCCGAGCCTGCACTTGAGCAAATACGAATTAATTGTCTGGGTGATGGGAAAATGCTTATTATGCCTTCTCCTGGGTTGAAACAAGGCTTTTTTCTTCTTACTCCTTTTAAGATTCCTTTCCGTGATTTGAGTTATGCTGTCTCCACAAAAGGTTTTGCAAAATATGGCAAAAAGCTTGATATGTCTGCCGTGAAAGAGCTTACTGTCGATTTATTTGTAACTACATGTCTGACTGTGGACAAGGGTGGCGGCCAATTGGGAAATGGCAATGGTTTTTTCGACCTGGCTTACAGCCTTTTTTCGGTGCAGGGTGGAGTTGCAGAGAATACAACTGTCTGTGCAGTTGTTGGTGAAGAGCAGGTTCACACAAGATCTCTCCCATTGGCTCCGTGGGATGTGAAGGCTGATTTCATTGTTACCCGTAAGGAGATTATCCAAGCATCTGCAGAAAAGAATATCCCCGGAGAGATCTTCTGGGACATTCTGCCGGAAAAAAGGATACGAAAAATTACGCCTCTCTGGCAGCTCTATCAGCAGAAAAAATTGACTTAGCCCCATAGGTTAATCAAACTTTCGTAATTCTTTTTCCTACATCTTATTTTCTTTAAATACTGGTTCCAGTTCACAGATCACGGCATATCTGCCAATCTCATCCTGAAACTGTTTTACGTACGGGCAATCCCAGATTGCCAGAAGTTTTTTTCTGGTAATAAAAGCGGGAAGTTTCTTGCCTTCAATGATCTGGTCAGCTCCGGGCTCTCTTTCCAGCATGTAGGGGAAAATCTGGGGCCTTCGACAGACCTCAGGACGATCAGGATATATTCGACAGCCTCCTTTGTGAATGTCAAGATGCGGGCAATGACTGTCTCGGGGCAGAATAAGACTCCAGCCTGACTTCCAATGAACAAGAGCTTTTTTGTGTGAATAGAAGGGCGCACCTTTGATTTGAAGCGGTTTGGCATCGTTGCTCGTGGAAGAGCGAGACTGATTGGAATCTTCTTGATGCAGGGAGAAAAATTGAATTTCTCTGTCCTGAAGTGGAATCTCGAAAAAATCCTGGCTCAGGTTTTTCGATGGGCCAATGCAGCATAGACTACAGCCGCATGGTTCGCATAGCAGGCTGTTAATTGCTTCCAATTCCCTGGTCAGTATGTTCTGGGCAACCCAGCTGTCCACAGCAGTAAACGAATCGACACCACTTAGTTCTTCATCAAGAATGATCCGACTTCCTGGCTGGGGATGTTTCAACCTCTCGAAGGGCAGCATGTCCTCTTGGTAGTTCCGAAGAATTTCACCCGGTTCTTCATAGGAGAGACCAGCAGTTTTCACGGTCTCATTCAACTCGTTGAGCAGGGATGAGATTGTCTCAAAAGGGCCGGTAAGATAAAGCATCCCGACCAGCCGGACTAGGGGGAGAACAGGGTGGCGCAACCGTTCGATACCCGGGTAGCACTGTTTCATTTGTTTTTCTGTTAACATGCCTCGATACTTACCTGTTGTGACTGTTTCGGGAAGTTCAATAAGATAAAATAGGCTCATTCTGTAACTAGTCAATAGTTACTACCTGTTTTTAATTGTCGATGCAAGAACGGGCCATTGATTTCTTGACCCTGTGAAGTGTTGATACTATAGTGGCTGTGTTTTGACTGATACCGGTTGCCTGTATTTACAGAAGAGAGAAAGAGAGATTCGCCTATTATGGAATCAATGGAAAAAGAAACATTAACCGATCACCTGCGGGATCTGCGCGATAGTCTGGTGCGTTCGCTGATTGCAGTTGCTGCGGGTTTTGCAGTGAGTTACTATTTTATCGAAGATATCGGCCAGTGGTTTGTCAATCCCCTCTATGAAGTGCTTCCTGAAGAATCAACTCTGATATTTACTTCATACCAAGAGGCCTTTTTTTTTACCTAAAATTAGCCTTGGTGAGCGGGCTTTTGTTGGCCTGCCCGGTGATTTTCTGGCAGATATGGAAGTTTGTTGCTCCCGGATTGTATCGCCATGAAAAGAAAATTGCTATCCCCTTCACTCTTCTGTCTTCTATCTGTTTTCTTGGCGGTGCAGCCTTTGGTTATTATATTGTCTTCCCGCCCGCTTTTCGCTTTCTCATGGGCTACACAACTGAGTTTCTCAGGGCCCTCCCCACTGTTAAGGAGTATTTTTCCTTAAGTCTTCGTTTGCTGATTGCTTTTGGAGTTATCTTTGAATTGCCTGTTTTTATGGTAATGCTTGCCAAACTCGGCATCGTGAATACTGCCTTTCTCAATAAGCACCGAAAATACGCTTTTCTTATTTCCTTTGTTATTGCCGCAATCCTTACTCCGACACCTGATATTGTTAATCAGATTCTCATGGCCGGACCGTTGGTCATTCTCTATGAAGTCAGTATTGGAGCTGTCTGGATGTTTGGCAAGAAAATAAAGGTTGATGAAGGTTCGTTAGATCTGGAAAACCAGAAGTGATGGGGCTTCATTGTCGTTCCCGTGGAAACGGGAGTCCAGAAATTAAGAGAAAATCAAATAATTACATCAATATTTTTTCTTGCAACCTGCTGTTGTTCTGCCAAAGCTCGTTGGACATTCTCCCGGGCTTCACTTCCTCTGCCCGAGCTTTGTTGACTCTTTCCTATGCACGCTGTTTATTTTTTTTAAAATTAATGAACGATAGCGGTAATATTAATTAACTCTCAAAGAGTTATGTGACGGATGGATGTTTTTCAAAACCGGCGTTATCTGTGAATATGTTAAAATTATTAAGGATATTTTAAAATATTGGATTTTTTGTCTCAAAAAGAATTGTTATTTTATACTCGTACAACTTGATGAAAAATTCTAAAATATATCTTGACCCTGTATAGTAATTTCAAAACAGATAAATTCTTCTCTATTAAAATAGAATGAACCTTCACAAAGAAATCAAAAAAGCTGAGAAACTTTTCCATTCAGGGCAATACGCAGAGTTGGAGAAAGTATGCAACAAATTGCTTAAGCAAAAATCAAATGATTTTCAGTTATTACACATTTTAGGATTGGCACAGGAAAAACTGGGACGACTGGATGAAGCAATCTCGACTTTGGAGTTGGTCATAAAAATAAATAAAGGTCATACCGAAGCCTATTGCAACTTGGGTTATTTTTATTTATTAGCGCAACGACTTGAAGAAGCTATTAATTCTTGTCATTCTGCTATTAAATTAGATCATAATAATGCAGAGGTGTACAACAACCTTGGTAATGCCTTGTTAATGTCTCAGCGTTATAACGATGCAGAAAAAGCATATTTGCAAGCATTAAAAGTAAACCCTAAAAAAGGTCTGGCTCTGGATAACCTGGGGGTTTGTCTCATGAAACAGGGTCGCTTATCAGATGCTGTTGATCAGTTTTTACGAGCTAGCGAAGTGAGTCCTTCATTATCTTCGGTATATATTCATTTATTCCATGTTCTTATGTTCATGCACAATACTGAGGATGCTTATCGGGTAATTGACATCGGGTTAAGCAGTGGTGTTTTACAGCCAGGGGAGATTCTCGAATTATTAGTTGGGAAAGCCAAGATTGCGTGGTTAACCGGGCAACTTTCCGAAACTCGAGAGGCAATTGATAAAAGCCAAGCGATACATACCGGATTTCACAGTTACCCCAATATCAAAGCTTTGCGGAGATTTCACAGCTATTTGAATCTATTGCTGATAGAACGAGAGAAGCATCCAGAATTGTACGCCGGCGTTCCCGAAAAAGCCATGTTTTTTGTGGCAGAAAGTCACTGTCTCTCTCCGTCAGAAACAGTTATTCAGTATCAGAAACAGTCTCATCGAATTTTATCTTCTCTTATCACTGGCTGTAAAGCGTGGCACTTAAGTAAAGAAACTGGAAATGAATACAAAACAAGTTTGACTCTTCTGTTTAAAGCTCTTCCGGTTAACACCTCTGTTATGCTTGGGTTTGGAGAAATAGACTGCCGCTCTACTGAAGGGATATTAATTGCTCATCTTGCCGGTAAAGCTGATTATTTGGACTCTACACCAGATTTCCTGGAAAAATATGTAGAATTTGCCTGTCAGGAAGCTGCTGTATATCGGCATAACCTCCTTTTTTATGGAGTTCCGGCTCCTACCACTACTGTCCTGGCTAGACTGAAGCCTGAGACTGTAGAATTATTTTGTTTAATTGTGAAATTGTTTAATAAAGAACTTGAAAGAATCTGTTGGCAGCGGCAATTAGACTTTCTTGATGTATATTCTGCTACCGCAGATAAAATTGGTCAAAGCAATATGACATATCATATTGATAGTCATCATGTACACCCGCGAATTATACCAATACTATTTGAATCGTATTTGATTTCAAGGGCAAGTAATTAATTTCCTTTTCCTCCTCCTCCTTTCTATTCATGTGAAACCGAAGTGTAGCTTAACCCTCATTCAAATCGACAAAATCAATATAAAGGTAGAGAAAAAAAATATTAAGTAAAAACCTTAAAGTTATCATGCAGGAGTACCGATAAAATGCTCAGAGTAATTAATAATAGGGACCGGAAAGGAGGTGGAAAAAATAAATAAGAAAAGAAGGTCCAAAAAGCGATATTTTTAAGTAAAAAAGTCGATCGGGCAAGGAAGCCTTGGTCGGGAAACAACAAAAAAACATGGAGGTTTTATCTCATGGCTGTAACAGTTAATACTAACGTGGCGTCTCTGAACGCCCAGAGAAATCTTTTAGGCTCTCAGAACACTCTTAACCGTTCCCTTGCAAGACTTTCTTCTGGTCTGCGGATTAATAGCGCCAAAGACGATGCTGCAGGACTCGCCATTTCAGATCGAATGGGTTCTCAGGTTCGTGGTATGAATCAGGCGGTTAGAAATGCGAACGATGGCATCTCACTTATGCAGACTGGTGAGGGTGCTTTGCAGGAAGCAACTAATATCTTGCAACGTGTCCGTGAGCTCGCAGTTCAGGCCGCAAATGATACCAATACCGTTGATGATCGCGCCCAGATTCAAAAAGAGGTAACAAGTCTTGTTAGTGAATTGGATCGTATTGCCGTTACCACTGAATTTAACGGCAGGGCACTTTTTGACGGCACATTTGGTACGGCAACATTTCAGGTCGGCGCCAATGCTGACCAGACTATCACTACAGCAACATCAAATTTCCGGACCACTGTCTATGGTAATCAGAATGCCACAGGAACAGCTTCAGCTGGAGCTGCTGCTACTCGAACAGTTGCAGCCCAAGCTATTGTTGTGAATGGATCTCTTAAAAGTGGAACCTACACGACTGCTGGGACAGACACAGCAAAGAGTATTGCCGCAGGCATAAACGCCCTGGACACCGGCGTTAAGGCTTCTGCTAAAACTGAACTGGATGCCACCTTTAGCGCGACTGGCGCTTACACCCTTACTGTAACATCAGACAATACCACAGCTAAAACAGTTGCCTTTACAGTGAGTGCTATTAATACCGCAGATGGTCTTGCTGAAGCAGCCAAGGCCTTTAACGATGCCTCCGGTGCCACTGGCGTAACCGCAAAAGTCAATTCCGGAAACACCGGCATAACCATGACCAATAGCACAGGGAATGACATTACTTTACTAGATACGACTACCGCAAATGCCGGTGATGTTGTAGCAGGGGCAACTCTTACTTCGGACACTGTTGTTGACACCGTTGTTGTTAATGGCCAGGTAAGTCTTAATTCTGATAAGTCATACAGTGCAACGGACGCAGGCAGTGGCTATGGCTTAGGGGTAACATCATCGCTGCAGTCTGTTTCGACCTTAGATGTCTCAACTGTTGCCCTCGCAACAACAGCACTGAGAATTGCTGATGCAGGCATCGCCACCATTGATAACCAGCGTGCTGACTTTGGTGCGGTTCAGAATCGTTTTGAATCAACTATAGCCAACCTGATGAATGTTTCGCAGAATATTGCGGCTGCGAAATCTCGAATTGTTGATGCTGATTTTGCCGCTGAAACGGCTAATTTGACCAAGTCGCAGATCCTGCAGCAGGCTGGTATAGCAATGTTGGCCCAGGCCAATACTATTCCACAGTTTGCTCTGACTTTGCTCCAGGGCTAATCTAGAGTAGGTTTATCCTAAAATAGGGGAGGGATTCCCTCCCCTTCTTTTTTTTCTATGAGGTTGTCATGGCTATAAGTGTAGGCGGGTTGGCGTCTGGGTTAGATACGGACTCTATCATCAGTCAGTTAATGGAGATAGAGCAGCAGCCCATTATTGTTCTCCAGCAGGAGGAAGCCTTTTATCAGACTAAAATCTCGGCTTTTGGAACTCTTAAAGGGGCTCTTTCTTCTCTGCAGTCTGCAGTGACATCTCTCAAAGATACAGATAGTTTTATTTCTCTTACAGCCTCATCTGGCAATTCATCTGTCCTTAGTGTTGCAGCCTCAGAGGATGCAGAGCCTGGCAACTATCAGGTAACAGTTACCGCTTTGGCCCAGGCACATCAGGTGCGCAGTGCCTCTTTTAGCGGCAGTGATCAGGTTGTGGGAACAGGAACCCTGACACTGCAAGTCGGCACAGGAACTGCCGTTGATATTGAAATTGATTCCGATCACGAAACTCTGGCCGGGATAGCCACGGCAATAAATGACGCTGATGCCGGTGTCACTGCAGGGGTTATCAATGATGGAAGCGGCAATTATTATCTCACTTTGTCCAGTCAGGAGACCGGGGCAGCAAACACCATCAGCCTGACTATTGATGATTCTGATCTCAACAATGACGATGCCAGTGGTTTGTCGTCACTCTATACTGACACCGTAGCGCATACGGTGACGGAAACCCAGACGGCTGGGAACGCACAATTAACAGTGAACGGTATTGCCGTTGAACGGGCTGGAAATACTATTGATGATCTTGTTGATGGCCTTACCTTTACTTTGAAACAGGAAGACCCCGGCAATCCTTTTACTGTAACTGTCGCGAAGGATCTTAGCAGCGCGGCCACCAAGGTACAGGCCTTTATTGAGCAGTATAATAATCTGATAGATAGTCTTTCTGAACTCCAGGATTTTAATGCCGAAACTGGAACTACCGGTACTCTCCAGGGAGATAGTACCGCCAGACAGTTACAATCCAGAATGCAGAGTCTTGTTTACGGCCAAGTGGATGGGGTTGCCAGTGAAGTCAATGGATTAAGCCGGTTGGGAGTTGAAGTAGATCGAAATGGTAAATTGAGCCTTGATAGTTCTGTTTTTACTGAGGCGTTAGAAGATTATCCAGAAGATGTGAGTAATTTTTTCAGCCAGGAAGAGACGGGTAATGATGGTCTTGCTGTGCGGTATGAGGATATTTTGGATAGTTATCTCAAAAGTTCGACGGGCCTTCTTGCTGCAAAGGAAGATGGCCTACAGGCGTCTATCGACGATGTCGGTGACCAGGTAGAGCGAATTACTTTACGGCTTGGGAAAAGAGAGGAAATTCTTCGAAGTCAGTTTGAAGCGCTAGAGATGCTTCTTTCAGGTTTTCAATCTACCCAAGGCGCTTTGGAGCAACAACTGCAGAATTTAAGTAATCTTACAAGCAGTATATATGGGAAAGAATAGGGAGTAGTCATAAGCTATGTATCATAAACAAAAAGCAGTGTGTGGAGCATACCAGAAAAATGAGCTTGATAATTTGACGCCGGTTCAGATCGTTGCCCGTTTGTACCAGGCCTTGGAGCTTTCCCTGAAAAGAGGCCGTGAGGCAATTATTGCCGGAGATCCTGCCACCAAGGGAGAGCAGCTTGGGCGGGCTCTGGCAATTATTGGTGAACTTCAGGCTGCCCTTAATTTGGAAGAGGGTGGTGAGATTGGTGGAAACTTGAATAATCTTTATTTCTACCTTACAGCGGAAATAACAAAGGTGAATCTGGCTAATGATGTTTTAGGGCTGGATAACGCCATTGTTACGGTGAAGCCATTGACTGAGGCATGGGTTGAGCTTGCTGCTGGAAAAGTTAAAGTTGCATCAAAATCCCCGAGTGTAGGCGGGAGGTCTGTTGAAGCGAAGCAACAGGTTGCTTTTCAGGCTACTTTTTGATAGGATTTGATGGATGGAGTCATTGTATAAAGATGTTCTGCAGCTTACTGAAAAAATAGAGAGTCTTCTAGAGCATGGAGATGGAGACATTGCACCCTTTCTCATTAAATGGCAGGAGGCTTTCAGTCAACTTCCAGGAGAAATTTCCAGCCAGGATGTGGCTACAGTGATTGAGCGCATAATTGCCTGCCAGGAAAGATGTGTCGGCCTTGCCTTGGAAAAGAAAAAAGAGATCCAGTCAGAAATGCAGGAAACACGAAACAGGAAACGGTTGCATCAGGCGTATGGAAAACATGTAGCTGTGATATAATAAGAAATATTGATGCAGATTAGGAAAATATATTTAGTAACAGGTGGAGGTTGTAATGAACATTAATGCAACAAGCGCTGGAGTCAGGGGAGTAGCCCAGCCGGTGGTACCTGCTGTGGATACCGCAGAAAAGGTTAAACCGCAGGTTGCTCCCGTTGAGAAAAGCAATGACTCGGCTCAAACAGCTTTAGACGAGAAAGCGTTGCAGGAAAAAGCCAGTGACAGGCAAGTGTCTAATGAAGAACTTGTCGAGGCCGTGGAAAATATCCAGGCCCGTCTTGATGTGGTGGGTACAAGGCTGGGATTTTCCATCCATGGGGAGACCGAAGATCTTGTCGTCGAAATCACAAATAGGGAAAGTGGCGAGTTGATAAGGCAGATTCCTTCGGAAGAAGTGCTGGAACTGAAAGCTCGGCTGGATGAGTTAGTGGGTATCCTGTTTGATAAAAAAGCCTAGGGCTCTAGTTTTCCCGAACTCCTGTCTCTGCGGGAGTGCTGACCGTTTCTCCAAATTATGGATTTCAGCAATGTAAATACTGATGCCAAAGGCTATGTGGCTCCTGTGGCTTCAACCGTAGAGCTGGAGGATGTGCATAAGCATCCTGTGCAGCCTGTGCCGGAAGATGGCCAGACAGATACTGTAGATCTCGATGATAAGACTCTCCATGGTAAAAAAGAGGGTAGGGGTAACAAAGAAAAGGCTGACCGGGAAGAGCTGGAGAATGACAATAAGCAGGATGTTTTCAGTCGGGAAGAGCTTGAAAAGGCAGTTGAAGAAATCCAGAAGCATTTCCAGTCAATTGCCAGCGCCTTTACCATTGTTCTATATATGGACGACCATTCAGAATATAGAGCTGAGTTAAAGAATATGAAAACCAACGAGGTTATAAGGCAGATTACTGCTGGAGAAATTATTCGGCTTCGGAAAAAAATATTAGATATGACGGGGCTTCTTTTTGATAAGAAAGTATAGACAATAAGGTACAATCTCCCTCCTAAATAGAGTTCTAAAAAAGACCAGGATTTTTATCCTGGTCTTTTTTTTCTTGACAACTCCAGTTCCTCTCTTTTATATAGGTTTCTTTAAACTGAATAACGCTTCATTTTTTTGTATTATTAATAAATGTGCCTCACTTGTAATTTTTAAGAAGGAGAATCAAATGTCTAAATTAGTTGCACCTCATGGTGGTAAAGGTCTCGTATGTGCTCTTCTGCATGGTAACGAGCGAGAAGCAGAACTTGAGAAAGCAGAAAACATGAAAAAGATCGAAGTTAGCGATCGTGCTAAAGGTGATCTGATCATGATGGGTATTGGTGGTTTCAGCCCTCTGAGCGGTTTCATGAAGAAAGCTGACTGGAAAGGCGTTTGTGAAAATTTCCAGATGGCTGATGGTACTTTCTGGCCTGTTCCGATTACTCTTGACATAACCCAGGCAGAGGCTGATTCAATTGCTGATGGCGAAGAAGTTGCTCTCGTAGCTAACGGTGCAGTCATGGCTACTATGAAAGTCACTGAGAAGTTTGCAATGTCTGACGCTGACAAAAAATGGGAATGCGAGAAAGTATTCCGTGGTGAAGGTGAAGAGTCTGAAGGTGACACTTTCTGGAAAATAGCTGAAGAAGATCATCCAGGCGTCATTATGGTTATGAATCAGAAAGAAGTAAATATAGCCGGCCCCGTTAAAGTTCTGAATGAAGGCGAGTATCCAACAGAGTACAAAGGTGTTTACCTGACTCCAGCCGAGACCCGCGCAATGTTCGAGGAAAGAGGTTGGAAAAACGTTGCTGCTCTTCAGCTTCGTAACCCAATGCATCGCTCCCATGAGTTCCTGGCCAAGATCGCTGTCGAGGTGTGTGACGGCGTTCTGATTCACTCTCTGATCGGTAACCTGAAGCCAGGTGATATCCCAGCTGATACCCGTGTGAAGGCCATTGATATTCTTATTGAGAATTATTTTGTAAAGGACAACGTAATTAACGCCGGATATCCTCTGGATATGCGTTATGCCGGTCCTCGCGAAGGCCTGCTCCACGCTACTTTCCGTCAGAACTATGGCGTCAACAATATGCTGATTGGTCGTGACCACGCTGGCGTTGGTGACTTCTACGGTCTGTTTGAAGCTCAGGAAATCTTTGAGAAGATTCCAAAGACTGGTGATGCTGGCAAGGATCTGCTGTGTAAGCCAATGAAGATCGACTGGACCTTCTACTGCCACAAGTGTGACGGTATGGCTTCTCTGCGTACCTGTAACCACACTAAAGATGATCGCGTTATCCTCTCCGGTACAAAGCTTCGTAAAGCTCTGTCCGATGGTGCTGAGATCGTAGATCATTTTGGTCGTGATGAAGTTCTTGATCACCTGAAATTGTACTATGCAAGTCTTAC
>Ga0233431_1004444_pt1 | contig 15052 bp, 14 predicted proteins | sample SI_118_April2016_FD_179867 | JGI IMG/M metagenome (GOLD analysis project Ga0233431, IMG submission 179867) | Seawater microbial communities from Saanich Inlet, British Columbia, Canada - SI_118_April2016_200_MG | ecosystem: Environmental > Aquatic > Marine > Inlet | place: Canada: British...
AGCTTTTGTTCTTGCTTCTCCACCTACAACTACAAGACCAGTTGTGCATAATGTTTCTATTCCTGCATGTGAGTCAGGATCTTGTTTTAACATTTCATCATAAATACCATCGCTGATTTGATCTGCTACTTTGTCTGGATGTCCTTCTGTTACTGATTCTGAACTAAAAAAATGTTTCATAATATCACCTACTTAAACACTGTTAATGCATATATTAATAAAGAACTGAAACTATTATTCCAATAAGAATAAACCTTTTTAGCAGCTTTTTATGGGATAATCTTTTTATTGGGTCGGAAACCAAAAAGATCAATCAAAAAACAAGAGCAAAAAACCTGCATCAAAAATCAATCGAAAAATATGTAATTGGTGAATATTGTGGATATTAAAGAAATTGCTATTCGTAGAAGAAAGTTGGGGCTTACTCAGGTTAAGTTATCAGAAGAATCTAAAGTTAGTCAATCACTGATAGCTAAATTGGAATCAGGTAAAATTAATCCTAGCTATAGTGTGGTGGTTTCAATTGAGAAGGCGCTTGATAGACTTGAGCAGAAGGAGAAACCAAAGGCTTTTGTTCTGGCCAATAAGAATATTGTTTTTGTCAATAGTAAGAATAAAATTGAGAAAGCTGTGGGGATAATGCGTAAACAGGGTATTTCTCAAATTCCAGTGATTGATCGCGGGCGCGTGGTTGGTAGTATTTCTGAACGATCAATAATAACAAATGAAAATTATGGAAAAAAAGATTTTCATAATGAAAAGATATCTAAGGTCATGGGTGAGGCATTTCCTATACTTCCTAGATCTGTGGGAGTGGATACTGTTTCGCAAGTGTTGAGATATTCTTCAGCTGTTCTGTTAAGTGAGAAAGGCAAGATAGTTGGGATTATTACTAAGACTGATTTGTTGAAGATGGTATAGTTACCAGATTATTTCTACATCATCAGCGCGCCAGTAGCGATTGATTTTTGTGTCTAGGGATGTCAATCCTGCTTTGTGCATTAATAAACCAGTCCATGCGATCATGGCTCCACAATCTCCTGATAATTCTTTAGGTACAACATCAAACTTTGCGTCGCGTTCTTCGCACATTGTTTTTAACATTTGCTGTAACCTAGTGTTGGCTGCAACACCGCCTGTTAAAACTAATTGTGATTTTTCAGTGTGTGCTAGGGCGCGTTCGCAAACTTCTGTTAACATTGCAAAGCAAGTTTCTTGTAGTGAAAAACATAAATCTTTTTTGGGAGAACCTGATTTGAATTTGTCTTTGCAACTAGTAAGTATCCCTGAAAAGGAAACATCCATACCTTTAACCACGTAAGGGAGTTCAATATAGTTTCCGGACTTGGCTAGCTTCTCGATGATAGGACCGCCTGGGTGTGGGATTCCCAAAGCGCGGGCAAATTGATCTAAGCAGTTGCCTATTGGGATGTCGATGGCTTCTCCGAAAGTTCGATAACGTCCGCTGATATTTCCTAATACTTGTGTATTTCCGCCGCTGACGTAAAGGATAATAGGATCATCGAGTTGTGTGGCTTGTTTTGCGATTTCTATGTGTGCGATTGCATGGTTTACTGGTATGAGTGTTTTGTCGTAGCGCAGGGATAAACTTCTAGCTAAAACACTACCAACTCGCAAGCAAGGAGGCAGGCCTGGGCCTGCTGAAAAAGAGATAATATCAATATCATTTATTTTTAGTTTTGCTTTTTCGAGAGCAGTTTGTAAAACTTCTTTAGCTACTTCAGTATGATGGTTCATAGCTTCGCGCGGAATTATTCCACCTTTTTTAGGGCGGTACATACGTGAAATATTAGCTAGAACAATACCTGAGTCATTTATTATTCCCACAGAAAATGTGTGGGCTGTGCTTTCAATTCCTAATGATATCATAGAATTAGTTAAATTTCAATGATTTAAAGTTCATTCTGGTTTGCCATTTAAAAATCCTTTTAATTTCTTTTTATCGCAACAATACTTCCCGCCTTTTGTTTCTATTTCTATACCACGTTCCTTTAGATAATCTATCCCAGTAGTTACATTTTGTGGGCTGATACCGTCATATACTGATATCTGGAATTTCATATTACACCCTCGTAATAGTGCTTTTCCAACTGCTATTCCATATTCATGTGGTGCTAGTTCTGATTTCATATAATTTAATATAACTCGCAAGCGTATATACTTAATACAATCAGTTTAAGAAAAAACTCAACTAAATCTTTTTATGGGTAATCTTTTTATTGGGTAAATTGGATTAAAAATATTAATCAAAAACTGGAGAAAAAACGTTTACGAAAAATTAATCTTTCTTGACAGTTTTCTTTTCAGAATATTTGCATTTTCCACATGTTGACCTGTCTTTGTGGATAGCTAGAAAAGTTCCTGGACCACAACGTGGGCAGTTTCTTGGTTTATCCTTTCCAAATTTTTTCCATACTTGTACTTTCTTATGTTTTGATTTACTTTTTGCTTTTTTACCGTCACCCATATGATCACCTATTAACATTATTCTTTCTTGTCAGTATCTGATGTAGCAGGTTTTTCAGTTGCTTTTTCTCCTGGGACATCTGATTTTGCTTCTTTCTTTTCAGCTGGGGCTTCTTCCTTTTTTTCTTCTGGTTTAGCTTCAGCTTCTTTTTTTGCCTTTTCAGCATCTACTTTTTTCTGTGCCTCTATCTTTTCTACAACAGGCTCATCATAAATCCTTATCCATGCTGTTCCAGCTGTGCGTCCATTGTCAGAAAATATTTTACTAACTTGAACTTTCATAAAGTCGACTTTTTTTGTGTTAGCAATAGCTGCTTCTAGTTCTGCCTTAGAAGTGGTTTGCTTTCCTTCATAATCCACTCTAACTAAAAGTTCTCTTCGATTTAGTAATTTGTTATCTGTTTCGTTTTTAATTTCAATATTCATCATAATTCACCTTTTTTTATAGCCATTATCTATAGCTTTTTCGAAGTTATGTATTATCTATAACTTACTGTGGTCGAGATATTATTTAACCCGTACAGCGTATTTTCCAGGTGCTGTGATCTTTGCTTCTTTTGCTAGATCTGATTCTGGGTTCATAACTATTAATATGCCTTTCCAGTTTCTTGTTAATTCAGTGGTTTTACAAGCTGGGCATAAGTTTCCCATTACAATTCTTTTACACAATTTACAAGCACGTTTTACCATGTTAGTTCAACTCATTTTTTCTTTTTGGCTTTTTCTTCTTCTTTCTCTTCTACTTTTTCAGCAGCTATTACCCATTTTTGGTTTCCAAGGAAAGGCTGTCTCATTGTTAAGCCGATTTTGTTCTGTTCTTTTAGAGAAACTGATATTATTCGTGCTCTAACTTTGTCCTTAACCTTTAAAACTCTTTTGCTTTCCTTTCCAACAAGCTGTGCGTTTTTATCATCATAACTTACATAATCATCCATAACTTGTGAAATGTGAATTAATCCGTCAATTGGACCGATTCTTACAAATACTCCCCATTCTGTTATGTCTACTACTTCACCTTCTACTATTTCTTGGTTTTTAGGCATCCAGCATAATATCTTGAATGTGACATCATAGTGTGCAGAAGGATCCCCTGGTAGGATTTTTCCTTCCCCAATATTATCTATTGTTGTTATACCTAGACACACGCCAGTATCATTAGTTATGTTTCCTTCGAATTTTTCTTGTAGACTCTCCTTTACAGATTCTTCTACATCCATATCAAATTTAGTAGCAGGAACTGCTATCACTTCTTTAGCTTCAATTATTTGGTACATCATGATCACTCCTATACGCTATACCTTTACTCAAATACCACATATTTTTTCTGTCTTATAAATATAATATTCCCTCTTGCTTTTTTGATTTTTTGTTTTAGAACTTTATCGTGTGTGGCTATAATATAGCCTTTTTTGGATAAAGATAGAAGGGCTGGATCAGCTGAAGTTTCCTTAGTTTTCAAGACTTTTAAAGGTTTTTTATGGATTTGAGAAAGGGCTAGTTTGGCTAATAAGGCTGATTTGCTCTTTCCTTCTGCAATAGTGGCTAGTTCAATCACTACTGGTCGTATTGTTAGAATGGTCTTGTTTCTTAATCTGGAAAATATCCTGGTTTTGTATTTTAGATTGTCGATGAGGAAATTTGTGTCTAGTATTATTTTTTCAGTTTTCATAGATTTTAATTTGAGTAAAACACTATATATAGCCATGATGTTTAACGTTTTTACAATTGTTCAGGTTAATCAGCCTGTGAAACTCAATAAAATGGAGGAAAGTTTCACATGATTGATTCGCATTTTCACTTAGAACAGTTACAATATGATGGGAAGAGGGATGAGTTGGTTAATGGGTGGCGACAGCAACTGAAAGCAGTGATTACTAGTTGTGCGCATCCTAGGGATTTTCAACAGACTATGAAATTTGTTCAGAAATGGCCTAAATTTGTGTTTGCAACTGCTGGATTACATCCTCAGTATATTAATGAAATTAGCAAAGCGCAGATTGATGAGTATTTGGAGAATGTGAAGAAAAATTCTGATAAACTTATAGGGATTGGAGAAATCGGTTTGGATTATCATTGGATTAAGGACGAGAAAAGTAGAGCAGCAACTCGCGAATTGTTTCGGAAATTATTAGAATTTGTTCGGGGTTTGAAAAAGCCAGTTGTTATACACAATTGGGAAGCTGGTGAAGATACTGTTGAGATTTTGGAGGAGTTTCCTAGCCTGAAAGTGCAAATGCATATGTGGGGGGAGAAAAAATTGTTAGATAGGGTTCTACAAAATAATTGGTTTATTTCTGTTGGTCCGTCAATTTTTCAATCAAAGCAGAGGAAAAAAATTGTTAGGGATTTTCCACTTGAAAGAATTTTTTTAGAAACAGATTCACCGTGGTTTGCTATGGGTGGGGAAAAAATAGGTTATCCTACGAATATTAGGAATGTGGCTGAACGCGTGGCTGAGATAAAGAAGTTGGATGTTGAAGTTGTGTGGGATCAGTGTGGAAAGAATGTGAAAAAGTTTTTTGGATTGATGATTTAAAGATTAGTTCATTTAGTTATCTATGTCTTTTGTATCATATCCCAAAACAAATGAGAATATATCTTCTATAGTTAGTGGATTGGATATTCAGCCTCATGATAAAATTGTTGCAATTGGTGGTTCTGGTGATCAGGCTTTTGCGATATTGGAATATGTGGGACATGTGTTGGCTGTTGATGAGGATTGTCTTCAAGTTGATTATATAGATGACCAGCTTGATTTGATAGCGGTTCGGGATTATGAAACTTTTTGGTCAATGAGAGAGAGTAAAGAATATTTCCTTCCTTCTAGGTTGGATGTGATACGAAGAAAATTAGATTGTATTGAGGTTAGAAAAGGAGATATTGTAGATGTTTGTAGAAATATTAGAGGATATAATAAAGTTTATTTATCAAATTCTTTGTATGGTCATCCTGATGAATTGGCACCTAAGCTAGTTCTGGTATCTTCTAATCTTCCTATTGGTGGTTTGGTATATGCTTCAAATGGGGGTACTGCTGCAGAAGCTTTGGTGGGCACTGGATTGGTTATTGATTTTGAATTGACAAGAAGAATAATTGAAGACAATTGGCATCCTGTTGTATTGAGAAAGGAAAGTGGTCCTTCAGAACTTACTGATCCCTTATATCTTCTTTAGAATTATAAATCCAGAAGCTATTGCACCACAAAGGAAAATCAGACTCATGTCTCCTGTTATTAGTAGGATAAATGCAGCAGTTGCCATTCCCAATCTAATTATCATTTCACGCAATGCCATAAATTCTGTTGGGTGTTTTCTGGCTTCGTTGGTTTCTAATGCAAATAATGGAACTTTCAACAAAGAACTTCCCAATCCTAGAATAATTGCTACTATAGTTAATGAGTACATGTTGTTAGCCGATACTGCTAATAATAAACCAAGGAAGAAAACAATTCCAGCCATTTTTATTAATAGTTTTTTTCCAAATCTATCAGAATATTTTCCTATAGCTATTGTTACGATAAATGTTCCTACTGCGAAAATAGATCCAAGTTCTCCCAGAGCTACTAAGTTTCCTAAATTATAGAAAATGAATATTGGGAATACGACTTTTAATATTTCTGATATGAAACCATTGTAAAACATGAAGCTTGATAGTTTTATCTTCTTTTTTGAGAATTTTTTCCAATCCCATGATATTTTTGATTTATAATCTGAACTTCTTAGTGGTGGGATCATTGCTCCTATTGTGATTAGTGATATTATTGCGAATAGGATACTGAAACTATATGTTTCTACAATAATAGCACCTGCTAATGGAGCTACTATATCTGCCATTCTTGGTATCAGAATAAAGGTTGCACTTTGCGAACCTCTGTGCTTCTTATCACCTGATCTGGCAAAATCAGAATGAATCGGTATCCAATACAGCGCTACTGCAAGGGCTCCTGTTATTGCTAATGCGTAAAGTGGTATATTGAATTCAGTTAAAAAGTGCAATAAACCGAAATAAAGTATTGTTATTGGTGCACTAATAAAAAGGGTATGTTTTACGCCTATTTTTGATGTTAATATTGCTGTGAGCGGGCTAAGTATTATTGTAGCTATGTTTAATATAATGTAGAAAATCAGGACATCTGGAAGGGAAAACCCTTCAATTAATAGGTATACTGGAACGAATATAGAAATCATGGATATTGCAAATGAACGCAAAAGAAGGCTCAAATAGAGCTCTTTAAGTTCTTTCTTTCTTTTTATGATCTCATCTATGTGAAAATTGCTATGTTCGTGCATTGAAACACCTTTATTTGCGTTTTTATCTTATAATACTAATCGGATTTTAGTGCCTATAAAGATATGGGGTTGTTTTATATGGATCGATTTACTTGATTTATTATGGCGTTTATTGATTTGAAAAAACCATTGGCAAAATTACCACTTAATTTTCCGGCAAGAAAGAGATTTATTCCTAGGTTCAAAACTCCTAAATTCAAACAACCTTTTAAAAAACCTAATGTTGCTTTGTTTATTGATGGGCCAAATATGATTCGGAAAGAATTTTCTTTGAATTTGCGTGAACTTAGAGAACGGTTGAGTAAATATGGAAGATTGTCTATAGGGAAAGTTTTTCTTAATCAATATGCTTCTGAAAAATTAATTGAGGCTGTTTCTAATGAGGGAATGGAAGTGCACATAGCGCTAGGTGATCCTGAACAGAAAACAGATGTGGATGTTATAGTTGCTGTGCATGCAATGGAAGCAGTTTTCAATAAGGATATAGATGTTATTGCGCTTGCAACTCGTGATGCTGATTTTTTAGCGTTGATACAGAAAGCAAAAGAAAAAGGGAAAACTGTTGTGTTGATAACTTCTAAAAAGGGAATGGGGATTTCACTTAAACATGCTGCAGATCATGTTGAGTTTTTCTGAGTAGCTTTTTATTTATCTAAACTTTTTTAGATTATGTGTTGTTGTGGTTTGAGAATATTATATCTTATATCGTAAGATCGCGCCTACGCCACCTAAAGCTTGTAGTTGCACACCTTCTGGTGTTTCAGTGGATATGACTTCTACTTTAGTAGAATATTGATCAGCGAGTTCGTCTAATGCTTCTAGAATGTCCATCTCACCCATGATTTTTAATTTAGTGGAGCAGTCAGGGCATTTTTGTGAATCTTTGTCTTTTATTCTGATAAATTGTTTTTGTGAGTATCCACAACTGCAGGTAAATTCAACTTCTTCCCATTCACAGTCTTCGTTAACAAGAATAATTCCAACTGCACCTTTTTTGATAGCAGATATGACAGATAGCATTCCGTATGTGACTTTTCCAGATCCTTTTTTCAGTTCTGTGAAGAATTTTTGTAGAAGTTCTTTTTCTTTTTTTATTGATGCTTCTTCCATGAGGTCCATTGATTTTTCTACTAATTCTTTTAATCCACCTTCATCTGCGTAGCCGATACTGCGGGTTCCTAAAATCATATTTTGTAGATCTGTTTGTAAATATTCTCTTTCATGGAATGTTTCTTTAACTGGACCTGGTCCGCCGAGTAGAATTCCTTTTAATTTTTTGTTTTGGAAAGCTGCTCTAGCAGTGACAGCAACTTTTTTATAAAAGTCGTTTTTTAATCCTTCGCGCACTCGTCCAAACCTAGCTGCGGACTGACCACCTTTGGCTGTCTTTCCTGGAACCAATGAATCCAGGTGGCGGATAGCTTTTATTGATTTTCCTTTTAGTATTCCGACTGTTGCTTCACCATTGTCTAAAATAATTAATCCATAAACATCTTTTTCTTCTATCATTTCTTCTAGGTGTTTTAACTCGAACTTTTGATCACACCAATAAAGCTTGTTTTTTAGTGGGTCTTGTGGTTCGATTGCCCAAATTTTTACGTCAGCTACGCCCTCACTCTTAGAAACATTTCCACAGAAGATAGCTAATCCGTTGGGTGGTGTTTTTTTGTAAAGTTTTAGATGTTGTTGTATTTTTGTTAATGCAGCTATCACGTTTTTTCTGACAGCTTTGCTCTTTACATTTTGAGTTAGAGAAATTTCATTTGAAACTAAATTTCCTATTTCATGTATAGGATAATCTTTAGGAATGTAAATGCTAATTAATTCTGTGTGCCTACCGCGCAAGCTATGTAATTCCTTAATAATTTTTTTTAGTTTATAGCTACGTTCGTCCATAGAGTTCACACTAGAAAAATTTAGTCAATCTCTGTTGTGGTTGATGTTATTGTTCATAATATCAATTCTCTTTCCTGATCTTTATAAATATGATTTATTCCTTTACATTAAATTTAATTTCTGTTTCTTCTATTGTGTTTTCAGTGGCTTTTCCAAATCCAATCTCTTTGATTTTCATTACACCTTTTAGGTCTTCAGTAACTTTTTTTATCATGGATTGTTCTTTGTCTGAACATGAGATCGTTACTGAACTTAGTGGTGTGTTTAAAGCTAGTTTTCGAGATTGTTTCCATTGACGAAGAGAAGAAAGTATTTTTACGCATAGGTCACCTGCTTGCTCAGCAGATTTGTCTATTTTGCTTGGGGTTGGCCATTTGGAAATGTGAATGGATGACTTGTTTTTGAATACTGTTTGATAAAGTTCTTCGGTAATATGCGGCATGATAGGTGCTAAAAGTTTTAGTGTTGTTAGTAAGCTATGTTGTAATGTCCATAAAGCAGCGGCTTTACTTTGTTTTTCTATATCTTCTTCGGAGTCATTTAATCTATACTTTACTAATTCTAGATAATTATCGCAGAAGTTTCTCCAGAAAAAATATTCTGTTTTGTTTTTCGCTTTTGAATATTCATAAATTTCAAAACCAGTTGTTACTTCTTCTACTACGTGGTTTAGTTTTGCTAGAAGCCATTCGTCAATGATAGTTAGCTTTGGTTTTTTATTTACATCTTCTTTGTAGTTCATGTCAATAAACTTAGCGGCATTCCATAATTTGTTAATTAGTTTTTGACCATTAGCTAAATCTTTTTCTTGGAAAGGTAGGTCTTCTCCTAGAGAAGCAGAAGCTGCCCAGTATCGAACTGCGTCTGCGGAATATTTTTCAATCATTCCTAAAGGAGCTACTACGTTTCCTTTACTTTTGGACATTTTTTTACCGTGTTTATCTAAACCATGACCGGAAATCATAATGTTTTTGAAAGGTGGTTTTTTAGTGTGGAAGTAACCCTTTACTAATGTGTTGAAAGCCCAGAAAGTTATTATATCGTGAGCTTGTGGACGTAAGTCCATTGGATAAATTTGTTTCATTAAATTATTTTTTTCTCCCCACTTAGCATTAATGAATGGTGTTAACGAGGAAGTCATCCATGTGTCAAAGATATCTTTTTCTGGAAGGAAGTCAGAAGATCCACATTTGCATGGAGTAGATGGGTTGGTTGTCAATGGATCGATTGGTAATTGTTCATGCGAAGCAACTTTAACTTCTCCACATTTTTTACAATACCAAACAGGGAATGGAACACCAATAAAACGTTGACGGGAAATACACCAATCCCACTTTAATCCATTTATCCAATTGTGTAAACGAACTCGCATGTGTTCTGGGTGCCATTTTATTTTTTTATCTAATTTTATAAATTCTTTTTTCAAATCTAAATATTTTATGAACCATTGTTTAGTTAAAATGTATTCTATTTGTGTTCCGCATCGTTCGTGTACATTTACGTCATGGTTGATTGGCTCTTTTTTTATTAAACATCCAAGCTTTTCTAAATCTGTTATAATTGCTTTTCTAGCTGGTATTGATTTTAATCCAGCATATTGTTTAGCATCAGAAGAAAATTTTCCATCTTTTCCCATGATTGGAATTGGTTTTATTTCTGGGTGGCGGTTCATCCACTCAACACATTCATACCCACCATAAGTACAATAATATACTACACCTGTTCCGTAATCCATCTTGGTTTCTTTATCTGGAATTATTGGAACCCATCTATTGAAGATAGGGAGCTTTGCGCGTTTGTTGTGGAATTTTTTATATCGTTCATCTTCTGGATGAACTGAGACGCCGACACAAGCAGGCATTAGTTCTGGTCGTGTAGTTGCTATAGTTAATTTTTCTCCTACATCTGTTTCTAATTCTATGTGGCATAAATGAGAAGAGAAATTCTTATCTTCTGTTTCTACTTGAGCAATTGCTGTTTGACATTTTGGACACCATATTATTGGACGCTTTGCTCTGTACACGCGATTTTGTTTGTATAGATCTAAGAAAGACAATTGAGACATTTTTTGAACTTCTGGATTGATTGTTTGATAAACTATATTCCAATCACAAGACAATCCTACTTTTTTCCAGATGTTAGTATATCGGGTAATGAATTCTGCACTGACTTCTTTTTCCAATTCTATGAACTTTTCTCGGCCAACATATTCAGCTGTTATTTTTTTCTGTTTTTCAGTTAAAATTTCAGTAGCTAGTCCATTATTATCAAAACCAAAAGGAAAGAAAACATTAAAGCCTTGCATGCGTTTAAATCGGGCAACAAATTCAAATTGAGAATAATGCATTACATGGCCGATATGGAGTTTACCTGATACTGTTGGTGGTGGGGTGTCAATTGAGAAAATCTTTGTCTTGTTTGATATATTATTAAAATTAAATATCTTAGATTTTTCCCACTGCTTTTGTAGTCTAGGTTCTACTTCTTTTGGATCATAATGCTTTTCCATAGGGGAAATAGAGAAGTAAAGATAGATAAAGATTATATTCTGCTATTGACGAACAGATATTTTAGTTTTATATATGTAGAAAATGAGTTTTTTATTATGTTGAGAGGTAGAGTACTATTATTATTAATTTTAGTTTGTTTGTGTTCTTTTTTGGTTTCTGGTGAGGATGTTTCAATTGAGGAATCTGATAGTGGTTTTGTTGATCAGAAATATGATATAGTAGATGAACTCAATGTTGATATTTCTGCAGGTGATCAGAATGATGAGATCGCTGTTATTATTGAGCTAGAAGAAACGCCTGTTATTGAGGAGAAACATAATATAGATGAGAATTTGTGGTTTATTCCTGGATTTGGAAAAAGAATATTGACTGATATGCATGAGGGAAGTGTTGAGAGATCACATGAGAATCTGAAGGATAAATTAAAGGAAATTGATGCCATAGAAAGTAATGATGATATTACATCTTCTTTGACGCAGGTTTCTAATTCTATTATAGTAAATGTTAAGCGTTCTGATATTAACAAAATAAGAGAACAGAATGGTGTCAAAGCTGTTATTGAAGATGTCCCTATAGAACTTTATCTTTCAGCAAGTGTTGATGCTACAGGTGTTTCAGATGCTTGGAAAATTGAGGACGAGAATGGTGATTTCGTTACTGGAAAGGGCGTTACTATTGCCATTATAGATAGTGGTGTTGATTATAATCATTTGGATTTTGGAGCCTGTATTGGTGATGGTTGTAAAGTGGCTGACGGATATGATTTTGCTGATAATGACGTTGATCCTATGGATGAATATGGTCATGGTACACATTGTGCAGCTATAGCTGCTGGTAATGGTGTGAATAAGGGTGTTGCTCCAGACGCTAATCTATATGCTTATAAGGTTTTTTCATATAATTATGAACCCGATCTTGATGAATATGTTTTGAGTGGTTCAACTAGTGCTGTGTTAGCTGCTTTAGAGTCTTCTCTTGATCCTAATGGTGATGGTGATTTTTCTGATCATGTTGATGTTGTTAGTATGAGTTTAGGTTATGATAGTGGAGTGCCGTCTGATACAATTTCTCAGGCTGTTGATAATTTAGTTAGAGATGGTATTGTAGTTGTAGTGGCTGCTGGTAATAGTGGTCCTGGTAAAAACACAATTAGTTCTCCTGCTTGTGCAGATGAGGTTTTGGCTGTCGGTGCTTATTGTATGGATCATCAAGTTGAAAGTGTTTTTGATGAAGCAGGTACAAGACAGTTGTGTCCTGACAATTTAGGGGATTTCAGTTCTAGAGGTCCTACTTCTAAAAATGCTTTGGCAGGGAGTGTTAAGCCTGATGTTATTGCTCCGGGTGTTCAGATATGTGCTGCTAAATCAAGTTATTTGTCTAAGGGCAATAGTGCTGTTTGTAATACATATGAACATATTGATATGACAGGAACTTCAATGTCTGCTCCTCATGTTGCTGGTTTGGCTGCTTTGGTTAAACAAGCACATCCTGACTGGACTGCTGAAGAGATTATATATGCTATAAAAAGTACAGCTGTATCTCTTGATGGGAAAAGTATAGAGGATCAGGGTCATGGATTGGTTTTAGCTAACAGTGCTGTTGAATTGGAAGATATGATTGTTTCTAAATTGAATTTGCCTGAATATTCTGATTATGATATGACATTGCGTGGTTCTGCTAGAGCTGATGATTTTCTTAAATATTCTATTCATATTAAAAAATATGATGGGGAATATGAAGATGGTTGGGAATTAGTAGAAGAACATAGTAGTCAGATAACAAATAGTGTTTTAGCTAGAGTTGATACAACCAAACTTCCTAGTTCTAAGAATGTGTTAAGGCTTCGGGTTGAAACAAAAGATGGAAAATCTATGGATGATTATATGATAGTGGATGAGTTGAGAAATATAATTGTTTTATCTCCACATGAAAATACAATTTATGCTTTTGATGCTAAGATCGATATAAGTGGTTTTGTTAAAGGTTTTGGTTTTGGTCAGTCTGGTAGAAAAGTTGAAAATGTTAAGATCAAATGGGCAAGAGGAACACCTGATACAGGTTTTTCTACAGAATGGTCTAATGTTGGTGTAGAAGTTAATTATCAGTTTAAATTGGAGGGTGGGGAAACAGAATTCATTGAGAAGATAGGAACTTGGGATGTTTCTCAGGTTGATAGATCTAAAATTGAAACAGGATATTATACAATAAAACTTGAGGTTGATTATATTGGTCATGATATTAAAGGGGAAAAATTCATTGTGGTTAAACTTGATCGTTTTATGAAAACAGGTTGGCCTAAAATGGTTTATTCATATGATGATTATAATTTGCAAATAACTGATATTTTACTTGCAGATGTTGATGGTGATGATGAAAATGAATTTGTTATAGCTACTAGAAATAATAATATTTTTACCTACAATAGTGCTTGGATTAAGATGTATTCTTTGTCAGGAAGAGGGGGGTCTTCAATTTCTGTTGGCAATTTAGTTGGTGATGATAATAAAGAAATTGTAAGTTCTGCTAGGGTTCTGGGTTCTGGTGAATCAATGGGAATAAAAATGTTTTCTGATGATTATCCAGAAGTTAATAATAATATTAATAATGTATATTCTATTATTTTTGATTTGGATCAGGATGGGGAAAATGAAATTATTGTGTCAGGAAATATTAAAGAGAAAATAAGTAGTAATGAAAACTATACAATAGTTAAGGAATATCTGGGAGTTTCTGTTCTTGATAATAATTTAAATCATAAGACTGGTTGGAATAAAAAAATATCTGATTATATTGAGATGTATGGACTTGAAGGATATGCTTCTATTTGTGATATTGATGGTGATGGTAATTATGAAATAGTTATGGGTTCCGGTTTTGATAGGAATGCTGTTCATGTATTTGATTGTAATGGGAAAGCTGTTGATGGTTGGCCTGTTATATTTTCTAATAACTATATAGAATATAGTGGGATAATATCTCCTGTTCAATGTGCTGATCTTGATTTAGATGGTAGTGATGAAGTTATTGTTTCTGTTAGTGGATATACTGGTCATGAAGATGGGAAAAATGCAACTTTGTTTGTTATTTTGGGTAATGGTAATATTCTTGAAAAGAAAGAGGTTGGTGAGGGACTTTATATATCCCCTAATGCGTTTGGTGATATTGATGGTGATAAATTCCCAGAAATTGTTACTGTTGCACCTATGGATAAAGACGGTAATATTTACTTACATGTTTTCAATATGGATGGGTCTGAACCTAAAGGATGGCCAAGAAAGATTAATCATTTAGTTGGTGATGATAGTGCATTGGTTAATGTTAAATTGGCGATTGGTAATGTTCTTGGGGGTAGTGATATGGATATTGTGATGTATTCACGAGGGACATTATCTGTTTTGAATAAAAATTTAGGAACAGGATTGGCTATGAAGTTTCCTGTGGAGGAATATGGTTATGATGTGATTAAAACGCCTATAATAGATGATATTGATGGTGATGGGAAAAATGATGTTATTGTTGCAGTTGGTGATAAAGTGTATGTATTTGATTTCAATATAGCTGGGAAGGAAAATAAAATACATTGGTCAGGTTTCAAAGGCGGGAATTTGAGATTAGGAAGATTTGATCCATGTTCAGATGGTTATTATTTGGATTATGTGTTTGATGATGAGGGTAAGTATGGATATGGTGAGAGTGATATTGATTGTGGTGGGAGATGTGGGCTTTGTGACATGGGAAAGAAATGCTTTTCAGATAGTGATTGTGTAAATAATAATTGTGCTAGTGGTGTTTGTTTTGATGTTTGTTCTGATGGACTTGTTAGCGGGGATGAGACAGATGTCGATTGTGGTGGAAGTTGTGGGGTTTGTT
>Ga0233431_1004445_pt1 | contig 15049 bp, 23 predicted proteins | sample SI_118_April2016_FD_179867 | JGI IMG/M metagenome (GOLD analysis project Ga0233431, IMG submission 179867) | Seawater microbial communities from Saanich Inlet, British Columbia, Canada - SI_118_April2016_200_MG | ecosystem: Environmental > Aquatic > Marine > Inlet | place: Canada: British...
AGCCCGGGCGGACCCCCCCGCCGGAACGGGAATTCTGCCCCTTATGGCCGCGGCAGCTGGTTTTTCCATGTCCTGACCCGGGGCCCCTGCCAACTCTCTTTCGTCCACGTCTTGACCCTTCAGCGGGTGAAAGCTCATTAATCTTCATTGCCGTTTCCCATCTTTCTCAACCAACTTTTACCAGGAATGAAACTTTCTTGATCATACCCCTGATCGCCGGTGTATTTTTCAACTCAGCAGTTTTCCTCAACTTGGTCAGGCCGAGCCCTCTCAAAGTATCTCGAATTTTCTTGCTTCTACCAATGCCGCTCTTTACAAGGGTAACTTTAATTGTCTCTTCCATGGTTTCAGGCTCTCTTACAAAAGCATTGGAAACAAATTCAGTTTCGAAACTATTTCCATTATTGAACGTTATTAAACCGTTGACGCCTCAGCCCCACCCGCGCTTTCCAACACCTTTCCCCTTCGAGCCATGATCTCAGCAGGATCACGCAGTGACCTTAATCCTTTGATGGTGGCCTTTACAATATTGTGCGCGTTATGGGAGCCCAGGCATTTCGTCAGAATATTCTGCACCCCTGCCGCCTCCAACACCGCGCGGACACCCCCGCCGGCAATTAGGCCTGTGCCCGGACCTGCCGGCTTTAATAGAACACGGCCGGCACCCCATTTACCGATAATCTGATAGGGAATAGAGGACTCATACAAATTGACCGTGGTCATGTCCTTCCGGGCCCTTTCGATACCCTTTCTAATCGCATCGGGTACCTGATTTGCTTTACCAAGTCCACAACCAACCGTCCCATTGCCATCACCCACAACGACGATGGCGCTAAAACTGAACCGTCGGCCACCTTTTACAACCTTTGCCACTCGGTTAATGTGGACCACCTTTTCAATTAGCTGAACTTCATCATCTCCTTCAAACAATGGAACTCTCCCCTACCCTTCGTCAGAAACCGCATTTTTAGCTCGCAAATCCAAATTTTAAATCCGGATGACGAACCCCAAGACTCTAATTCGTTTCCCTAAATAATAGAAACCGGAAATTTGGCAGCATCAAAACTGAAGTCCGCTCTCCCTCGCCGCATTTGACAGGGATTCTAAACGTCCGTGGTATAAAAAACCATTCCGATCAAATGCAATTTTCGTTATCCCTTTTGCAAAGATCGCAGCCCCAATGGCTTTCCCAACGATGGCGGCACCTTTCTTGTTGCCCCCATTCTTGCCGATCTCAGTAGCCAGATCTTTCGATAGAGAAGACGTCGAAACCAACGTCTGACCTGTCGTATCATCAATCAGCTGAGCATAAATATGCTTCGCGCTCCTGAAAACACACAGTCGAGGCTTCTCTGAGCTTCCCTTCACGCGCTTTCTAACACGCATTTTACGTTTTAGTCTTCTCTTCCCTCTACTCCCAGCACCCATTTCAGCAATCCCTTCACTTGGTTCATGCAATCTTCTTAAGTGGCCGCTCCAGCTTTTCCTGCCTTTCTCCGAATCATTTCATCCGCATATTTAATCCCCTTGCCTTTGTAAGGCTCAGGCTTACGCAAACTTCGAATTTTTGCAGCTGTCCTGCCCAGTAATTCCTTATCAATTCCCATCAGCAAAACCTTATTTTTATCCACGTTTGCATCGATGCCATCGGGAAGTTCGAAATGAACAGGATTCGAATACCCCAGATTGAATATGGCCGTCCTACCTTTCAGCTCCGCCCGGTATCCAACACCCACAATCTCCAGTGCCCTTTCAAACCCTTTGGTCACACCCGTGACCATGTTCAAAATAAGCGCTCCGAAAAGCCCATGAAGCGCCCGCGTTTCCCTGTGGTTATCGCTTACGGACAGCAACAGGTTTTCATCATTAATTTCAACCTTAATCTTATCGTGTATGCGCCGTTGAAGGACACCTTTCGGCCCCTTTACGGTCATCATATTCCCGTTCATCTTGACCTCAACATCCTTTGCTATCGGGATGGGCCGTTTGCCTATGCGTGACATCAAAAACCTCCGGATTTTTGCATTTTATGATATCTTGGGGATCTACCAAACAGCGCAGAGAATTTCACCACCCACTTTTTGCTTCCGCGCCTCGCGATCCGTCATGATCCCTTTAGAGGTCGAAACAATATTCACGCCGTACCCGTTTAATACCTCAGGTATTTCATTATAACCCGCATAAACACGGCAACTTGGTTTGCTGATCCGCTTCAGCCCTTCAATGACGGGAATGCCGTTCTTATCAAATTTCAGAAATACTCTGATGTACCGATGCTGACCATCAGAAATGATTCTGAGATTCTTGATATAACCCTCTGACTTAAGCACATTGGCCAAATTTATTTTCAACGTGGAACTCGGAATGTTAACAATTTCATGTGCTGCCTGCAGCGCGTTTCGAATACGCGTCAGCATATCAGCAACCGGATCCGTCATACCCATCGTTCACTCTGCCCCCTGATTACTATGAACCCGGACCACCATACCCGGGTTGAAGAATTCCAAAATTTACCAGCTCGATTTAACCACCCCAGGAAGTTCTCCTCTTGAGGCCATGCTCCTAAAACAGATTCGGCAAATTCCGAATGTCCTTAAATAGGCCCTCCGCCGTCCACATATCGGGCAACGGTTGTACTGACGGCTTGAAAACTTTGGTTTCCTTTGGGCTTTTACAACAAGCGACTTCCTGGCCAAAATAACCCCCTCATTCAGTAAAACAGTATTAGTTTCGGAAAGGCATCCCCAAATGTTTCAGCATGAAGCGACTTTCTTCATCAGTTTCAGCCGTGGTGACGAAGGTAATGTTCAGGCCTTTCATTTGAACAACCTTGTCATAGTCGATTTCAGGAAATACAATAAATTCTTTTACGCCAATACTGCAATTCCCTCTGCCATCAAAAATCTTACCCTTAATGCCCCGAAAGTCGCGAACACGCGCCAATGACGCATTGAAAAGCTTATCCACAAATTCGTACATGCGCTTCCGCCGCAGCGTTACCATACACCCGATTGGCATACCTTCTCTCAATTTAAACCCGGCGATGGATTTTCTGGCTTTGGTAACAACGGCCTTTTGGCCGGCAATCATGCTGAGTTCATTAACACCGGCATCGAGGATTTTGATATTCTGGATCGCTTCACCCAAACCCATGTTTAAAACAACTTTTTCCATTCGAGGTACCGCCATGATGCTCGGATATTTAAACTCCTTCATCAGAGCAGGCACCACTTCAGAATTATATTTTTCCTTCAATCGAGACAACGACTCATCCTCCAAGGTTTCAGGCTCTCTTTATGTGGACCTGGAAAATATCTGGTTAAATCAAAGCGCGGGAGGCAAGGTTCAAAGCTGCGTGTATCGTTCAACAGAACTTGCCTACTTGTCTAGTGGTTCTCCGCATTTCTTACAAACACGCACCCTCGACCCATCCTCCAACACGTTCTTACCGATACGTGTCGGCTCAGCGCATTTATCACAAACAAGCATCACATTTGAAATCTTCAGAGGTGCTTCCTTTTCAATGATGCCACCCTGTCCCGTCTGCGGGTTCGGCTTGGAATGCCTTTTGATCATGTTGATTTTTTCAACAATCAATTTTCCCTTTTCAACGTCCACCTTCAAAACCGTGCCGATTTTCCCTTTTTCTTTTCCAACCAGCACAATGATTTTGTCATTTTTTTTAATTCTTGGATGTTTTTTCCGCACGCCAATTACTCCTGCCTGAAAATTCTCAGGTTCCGCAAAAAAAAGAAATCAACCGCTTTTTAAAGAACTTCCGGAGCCAGAGAAATAATTTTCATGAAGTTCTTACCCCTTAATTCTCTTGCAACCGGTCCAAATATTCTCGTCCCAATAGGTTCGCTTTGCTCGTTGATTAAGACCGCGGAGTTGTCATCAAATTTAATATGAGATCCATCAGGCCTGTTGATCTCCTTTGCTGTTCTGACAATGACCGCTTTGACCACATCGCCTTTTTTTACTTTGGAGTTGGGCATTGCCTCCTTAACCGCCACGACGATAACATCTCCAACATACGCATATCGTCTTTTGGATCCACCCAAAACCTTTATACAGGAGACAACCTTGGCTCCGGAATTATCGGCTATTCTTAATCTCGTTTCAGTCTGTATCATCTGCTCAGCTCCGATGAATCAATATCGCGTTTTATTAGTCCGCAATATTCCCCTTCTCAATAATATCAGCTACTGCCCATCTTTTTCGCTTACTGATGGGACGGCTTTCAACAAGTCTCACTTTATCACCAATACCACAACTGTTCTGGGGATCATGGGCCATATATTTGGAACGTTTCCGAACATACTTTCCATAGGTCGCATGTTTTGTTAACCGTTCAACCATTACCAGAACGGTTTTATTTGCCTGATTACCCATAACCGTGCCAACCATTTTTCGTTGCTGTCCACGCTCTGCCATCACACCCTCATGTTATTTGCCCATTTTATTCTTTGGGGCCTGAAATTTCCATTTCCCGAATCACAGTCTTTACACGCGCCAGGTTCCTTTTTGCCTTCAGTAACATGGCCGTATTTCCAAGCTGTCCAGTCGCCTTTTGAAACCGCAGGTTGAAAAGTTCCTGACTCGTCTCCCTTGCGCGCTCCTCAAGCTCCTCAACACTCAGATCTCTAAGTTTACTGGCCTTCATGCTTTTAACCTCTCCTGCTCATGAATCTGGTGGCAAAGGGCAACTTATGCCCTGCAAGACGAAACGCCTCGCCAGCCACTTCCTTCGTAACGCCTTCCAATTCATACAGGACGCGGCCAGGCTTAACCACCGCAACCCAACCGTCCGGTGCACCCTTGCCCTTACCCATTCTGGTTTCAAGGGGTTTCTTCCCAACCGGCTTATCAGGGAAAATCCTGATCCAGACTTTTCCACCACGCTTCACATGCCGTGTTACCGCAATCCGGGCAGATTCAATCTGTTGGGAAGACATCAAGCCGCACTCGGTTGCCTGCAATCCGAACTCGCCAAATTCGAGCGTAGCACCACGCCTTGCCTTTCCTTTGGTCCGCCCCTTCTGCCTTTTTCGATATTTGACTTTTTTTGGGCTAAGCATCAGCTCTTCCTACTTTCTGTTTCTTCTCAGGCAATATCTCACCCTTAAAAATCGTCACTTTTACGCCGATAACACCATAAGTTGTAAACGCTTGCGCAAACCCGTAATCGATATCGGCCCGGATCGTGTGAAGCGGTACTCGGCCTTCCCTATACCATTCCCGCCGCGCCATCTCCGCACCGCCAAGCCTTCCGGCGCACGCAATTTTTATACCCTGAGCGCCGAACCGCAATGCTGAGGTCACACTTTTTTTCATGGCCCTTCTAAATGCAACGCGCCGTTCAAGCTGAGTGGCGATATTTTCCGCAACCAACTGAGCATCAACCTCTGCTTTTCGCACTTCCTGAATATCGAGGATGACATCGCGCTTGATCATTTTTTCAAGATCTTTTTTTGTTTTCTCAATTTCGACGCCCTTTTTCCCAATCACAATACCCGGCCGCGCCGTATGCATTCTGATGCGAACCTTGTTCGCAGCTCTCTCGATCTCGATCTTTGACACACCAGCCTGATAAACGCGTTTCTTCAAGAACTTCCGAATCCTATAGTCTTCATAGACAAAGGTGCTATACTGACCTACCGCAAACCACCTTGAATCCCAATCCTTGATGATTCCCAATCTAAAACTGATTGGATGAACTTTCTGTCCCAATATTCACCTCCAGTGTGTTCAAAAGACTATCTTCTGGCTAAAGAATACCCAGTTTACGACCTTTCATCTAGAACAACGGTTAAATGGCTGGTTCTTTTAAGTATCTTAGTTGCCCGACCCAAAGCTCTGGGGCGCCACCTTTTATGGGTTGGCCCCTCATCCGCATAAACTTTGGAAACGTAAAGATTGTCCACATCCATATCCGTATTTTCCTGCGCATTGGCGACCGCAGAATCAACCAGTTTCTTGAGGATTTTGGCACCCTTCTGAGGGGCAAAGGAGAGTAGACCCAACGCGTCTTCAACCTTTTCTCCCCGGACCTGCGCCATAACCAGACGAACTTTCTGAGGGGAGATCCTCACAAACCTTGCAACTGCCTTGACTTCCATATTCCACTCTCACAAATCTTTCAATAACCCGTAGTCAGGTTTTTGTATTTTCTGGTTTCTAAAAGATTCAGTCTATCTTTTCAAGCCAGCACCATGGGGCAAAGGTTGGCCCTTAACCCTTCAACTTGCTTTTCCTGTCCCCTGCATGGCTGTAAAAAGTACGTGTTGGTGCAAACTCCCCCAACTTGTGACCCACCATGTCCTCCGAAACAAACACGGGCAGGAATTTTCTACCATTGTGCACCGCAAAGGTTAAGCCGACAAATTCAGGAAGCACAGTGGACCTGCGAGACCAGGTTTTAATGATCTTCCGACTCATGGTTTCCCTCGCTTCATCGGCCTTCTTTATCAAATGCCCATCGACAAACGGCCCCTTCTTGAGAGATCTTGCCAAAGCACCTCCTCCTCTTCCCTGTTATCTATTCAAAATGCTTCAACAGAAATACCGAAAACCAACAATCCTTATTTAGACCGGCGCTTAACAATAAATCTGTCACTGCTCTTACGAACTCTTGTTTTATATCCCTTCGTGGGTACCCCCCAGGGGGTAACCGGGTGTCGACCACCGGAAGACTTTCCCTCCCCGCCACCATGGGGATGGTCAACAGGATTCATGGCAACGCCCCTCACATGGGGCCTCTTGCCCAGCCATCTTTTTCTTCCGGCTTTTCCAATCGATATTTTTTCATGTTCCAGATTGCCGACTTGACCAATAGTGGCTTTACAACCCAGTGGTATAAGCCGAACCTCCCCGGAAGGCAGTTTGACCTGTGCGTATTTGCCCTCTTTGGCCATCAGTTGACAATAGCTACCGGCACCTCTTGCCATTTGTCCACCATGTCCGATGTTCAATTCAATGTTGTGGACATGTGTTCCCAAGGGTATCACCTTGAGAGGAAGTGCATTGCCAATGCGGATTTCAGAGCCCTCTCCTGACACCAGCGTGTCACCGACAGAGAGATTCTTAGGGGAAAGGATATACCGCTTTTCCCCATCCACATAATGCAAAAGCGCAATATTGGCGGATCGATTGGGATCATATTCGATAAAAGCCACTTTGGCCGGAATACCATCTTTATCCCGTTTGAAATCGATAAGCCGATAGGCCCTCTTGTGACCGCCCCCTTTGTGCCTGGAGGTTATACGACCATTTGAATTCCGACCACCCTTTTTATTCAGGGGCCTCAGAAGACTTTTTTCAGGCTTTTTCCGCGTTACGTCTTCGAACGTAGAAGTCGTTTGAAATCTCCTGCCGGGAGATGTGGGTTTGCTGGATTTAATGCCCATACTTTGCTCCGAATCCCAAGTTAAAATTACCTATGTCTGTTTGTTCTTTACGCTTCTAGAAATTACGTGCCTTCGAAAAACTCGATGCTTTCGCCCGGAGCAAGCTGAACAATTGCTTTTTTCCAATGAGGTTTACGGCCCACATGCTTTCCCATTCTCCTGCTCTTGCCACGCATGTTCATTGTCCGCACATCCAATACTTTGGTCTTGAAGAGGGATTCAACGGCCCGCCGGATCTCAATCTTATTGGCCTGCCTGTGCACCTTAAAGGAAACCTGATTCACTTCCCCCTTTTGCAGGTTAGCTTTTTCCGTGATATGCGGCTCCTTGATCACTTGATAGATATCCACTACGAACCTAATGCCTCCTGTAAACTATCAACAGCCATCCGCTCAAGAAAAAGGGTATCGTATTTCAGGATGTCATAAACATTTAATCCCTCATATCGCATCACCTTTACCTTCGGTACGTTTTTGGACGATTTTTCCAGGTTCTCCGATTTGGCGTTTGTCACAATCAGCGCCTTACGGACATCAAATTGATCCATGGCCTCAACAAAAGGTTTGGTTTTGATTTCGGGAAGGGAAAAATCATCTATGACAAACAGCTGGTCACACTGGACCTTGTCGGAAAGGGCCATGCGCAACGCGGATTTTTTAACTTTTTTAGGGACCTTTTGATCGTATTTACGCGGAGATGGACCAAAAGCCACACCACCGCCTTTTCTGGTGGGAGATGAAGCCGTTCCGACTCTCGCCCTTCCAGTACCTTTCTGTCGCCAAAGCTTGGCGCTGGAGCTTTTTACGGCAGCTCTGTTCTTTACTGCCGCAGTACCCGATCTGCGCCCCGCCAGTTGTGCAACGACAACCTGATGAAGGACATGCTTCTTGATTGGAACCGAAAATACACTCTCCTTCAGTTCCACCTCCGAGACTTTTTCTTTCTGTAAGTTATATACGTCCAAGACAGTCATTCGACGCCCCTGCCTGCATGATTTAGGTTTAAGAAACTAGAAATTAACCGCTTAACACACAATGAGCGGATCAAAACAACCCGCCCATTCCGAATCTTGAATCTACGAAGCCTTAACAATTTCCAAAAGATTTCCCGGCGCGCCGGGAACAGGTCCCCTGATCAGTAAAACGTCCAGATCGGGTCTTATATCGACCACTTTCAAATTCTTGGTCGTTACATGGATATTACCCATCTGCCCGGGCATTTTCCTGCCCTTGACCACCTTGGCAGGATCAGCGCTGCAGCCGATGGATCCCGGAACCCGATGGGAACGGGATCCATGCGTTTTCCGACCCCCGCTAAATCCCCACCGTTTCATGACGCCCGCAAATCCCCTGCCTTTGCTTCTTCCCCGAACGTGAACTGTATCTCCAATGGAAAAGACATCAGTCTTGATTTCCTGTCCCAATTCAAACGCGTCCACATCATCCACCCGCACCTCATTCAAGTGGGAGAAGCATTTACCGCCGGACATTTGGAAATGCCCTTTCAAGGGTTTGTTGGTTTTTTTCTCATCTCTAGGCCCAAAACCGATCTGAATGGCATTGTAACCTTCTTTTTCAAGGGTTTTTTTCTGTGTCACGACACAGGGCCCTATTTTTACGACTGTAACCGGTTCGCTTTTTCCCCCTTCGAGGAAGAACCTTGTCATACCTATTTTCTTGCCAAAAAGCTTGTTGACCATAAGAATTCAACTCCAATATCACCGTCTACCGCTTCCGCAGCATTCATCCTTGAGCCATCACAAAAAGGCTTAAAATCCTTTTCAAAACGCACCCACCAACTACAACTTGATCTCCACATCCACACCAGCCGCCAAATCAAGCTTCATGAGGGAATCAACGGTCTGCTGTGTCGGTTCCAATATATCCATCACCCGCTTGTGGGTTCTTATCTCAAATTGTTCCCGACTCTTTTTGTTCACATGAGGCGACCTGAGCACGCAAAATTTATTGATCACCGTGGGCAATGGAATCGGCCCGGCCACCCTTGCGCCCGTCTCCTTAGCGGTATCGACGATTTCCAGAGCAGCGCGATCCAGCAATTTATAATCATATGCCTTTAAGCGGATCCGGATTTTTTGGTTGGTTAGCATGCCCCACTCCCCTATTCAATAATTTCGCTGATAACGCCGGCCCCGACAGTCCTGCCACCTTCGCGAATGGCAAACCGCAACTCCTTCTCCATGGCGATGGGAGTGATCAGAACAACCTCCATGGCCACATTATCCCCCGGCATCACCATTTCCACTCCTTCAGGAAGCGTTGTAACGCCCGTCACATCCGTTGTCCTGAAATAGAACTGCGGACGATATCCATTGAAGAACGGCGTATGCCGCCCGCCCTCTTCCTTCGTCAAAATATAGGCTTCCGCTTTGAACTGCGTATGGGGCGTGATGGATCCCGGTTTTGCAACCACCTGTCCGCGTTCCACTTCTTCCCGTTTCGTGCCGCGAATCAGAACACCAACATTATCACCCGCGATCCCCTGATCCAAAATTTTCCGGAACATCTCAACACCGGTACAAACCGTTTTCATGGTGTCTTTAATCCCGACGATCTCAACATCGTCGCCTACCTTTACAATGCCTCGCTCCACACGACCCGTCACAACCGTACCCCGACCTGAAATGCTGAATACGTCCTCGATAGGCATCAAAAATGGCTTTTCCGTATCACGAACCGGTTCGGGAATATACTCATCGATGGCATCCATCAATTCAAAGATGGCTTTGGCGTCTTCCGAATCCGGGCCATCCGCTTCAAGGGCCTTTAAGGCGCTTCCTTTGATAATCGGGATATCATCCCCCGGAAAATCATATTTGCTCAACAGTTCCCGCAGCTCAAGCTCCACCAGTTCGATGAGCTCTTCATCGTCCACCATATCGCATTTATTGAGGAACACCACCATGCTGGGAACACCCACCTGCCGTGCCAGCAATATATGCTCTCGGGTCTGGGGCATAGGGCCGTCATCAGCGCCCACCACCAGAATAGCGCCATCCATCTGGGCCGCGCCTGTAATCATGTTCTTAATATAATCCGCATGGCCCGGGCAATCCACATGGGCATAATGGCGGTTGTCCGTCTCATACTCAACGTGGGCTGTGGCAATGGTGATGCCCCTGGCTTTTTCCTCCGGCGCTTTATCGATCTGATCAAAAGGAACAAACTCTGCCATTCCCTTCATTCCCAAATGCTTTGTGATTGCCGCGGTCAAGGTCGTTTTGCCATGATCGATATGGCCGATGGTTCCCACGTTCAAATGCGGCTTCGTCCTCTCAAATTTCGCTTTGGCCATTACATATCCTCCAAAATTTGTTCTTACGCGACGTCCATTTTCTAAAACGTCCCCACACAAAAAAGATTTGTTTAACTTTTAAGGTTGCCTTCCAATTTTTATTGAGTGCTGGAGCCCACGACCGGGATCGAACCGGTGAACCTCATCCTTACCAAGGATGTGCTCTACCTACTGAGCTACGTGGGCCTCATTTCTTAATAAATCACACAAAAACGCTTTTGTCCGAATACAGTGGGCAGAACAGCGACAATAAAAATAAAGCACACCGGAATTCTCTGGAGCGGGAAACGGGACTCGAACCCGCGACCCTCAGCTTGGAAGGCTGACGCTCTAGCCAACTGAGCTATTCCCGCCAATCTCATCTGTTACGCTAATATCTCACGGAAGGTCGCGCCCCATATCGATTCGGAAAACATTTTTTCCAAAACACGACGCAAGTTCTTCAATGGTGGAGAGGGGAGGATTTGAACCTCCGAAGGCTGAGCCGGCAGATTTACAGTCTGCTCCCTTTGGCCACTCGGGAACCTCTCCACAATGAGGTTCTCTTTCGATCCTGCCGTGGAGCCAGCGAAGGGAATCGAACCCCCGACCTACTGATTACAAATCAGTTGCTCTGCCATCTGAGCTACGCTGGCTTACAGTGCTTCGCAAATAAATGATCAGTATAATTTTTAATTTTCAGAATAACAAACCCGTTTCTCGGCTATTTTCCATTATTTTGAACCGAAAAACGGGAAAAATGAATTCATTCAGCTTAATATCTTAAAAAATCACTTTGTTTCGCACTATTTCGCGGTTTCATGACCCTAAAGCTTCAGGCGCGATAAACGCTCCACAACTCAATATAACTTCAATAAAATCTCGTTCAAGCAACCACAGAAGCTTGAAAAGTAAGGGACTTTGCAGTTATGATAAGGTCCAATCCTGGGGCAGAAGGAACATAGGGGCAAAACGGCCAACTGTCAATATGTATTTTCTCCATGGGTTCGCAGGACCTCAATTTTCGTGCCAACTTTTTTTAAAAATTCATCAATTAAGTGCTTGAACACTTAATTTGTTTGTGGTAGCTTTTCCCCTGCCTATTTTGGCAGGAGTCATGGTAGGAGTCAAAAAACGTAGCTCTCAGCTTTGTTTTTTCAGATTTGAACATTTTTTGAACATCTAATTTAGGGAGGAATCGAAATGGCAGCTTTAGGTGGAGGTTTGGTCGCGTTAGTACTTGGTATCATTGGAATGATTACCTGGTGGGGGTATTTTGCAAAAGCCCTTCTGGCAGCAATTCCCGCCATGTTGATTTTAGGAGGCGCTCTGGCCGCTTATCTGGGTTTTGAGGAATTGAAAGACAAGAAAAACATCCCTGAGCCCTTTGATGATACCAATAACCTGAAAGATGAGATCAGTACGCTCAAACAAGAGCTCAACGAACTGAAAAAAGAGAAAGAATAGCCCCCAACGGACAGTCGGTGACATGACTCGAGCATAAAGGGTTTCGGAATTAAACACTTAATTCCGGAACCCTTTTTTGATTCAGAGAGTGTCCGCCCCTTAAGGAATTTCCAATGCATTAAAAAAATAATTAATTTCAATATCAGCGTTTTCTGGTGAATCAGAACCATGCACAACATTTTTTTCAATATCGGTTGCAAAATCCCGCCGGATGGTCCCTTCCGCCGCATCCTTATAATTTGTTGCTCCCATGAGTTCCCGATACCGAGCAATCGCGTTTTCTCCTGCCAGTATCATGACAACGCATGGCCCGGACGACATAAAATCCGTAACACTTTCAAAAAATGGTTTGCCCTCATGGTCCTTGTAAAAACCTTTTGCCTGAGCCTTGCTCATCTGAATCATTTTCATGGCAATGATTTTAAGCCCTTCTTTTTCAAGGCGACCGACAACGTCTCCAATGAGATTTCGCAAGACGCCGTCGGGCTTTATGATTGATAAAGTTTTCTCCATCATCCCAAAATTCCTCCCTTTGCACAATTTGATTGACCCAGCGCTTCCCTTACTGGTATAGGGTTCTGCTTAGTTTCGCATCCATAATTGAGCTCACCTCGGTAAAAGCCCTGGCTGGACAGCTTCATCACCGTAAATAGGATCATCTCTGATTAGAGTCAAATGGATGTTGTTAGTCAAGAAATTTATGGCAGAGAAAAAATCTATTTCTGAAAGGAAAACCCTCATAATGAATGAATTAAAAAAGACCAAGACTGCAGACAAACCGCTTCGAATGGATCCTGATCAGGCTTTTCAATTCAAGTGCGGCCCTGAGGTTCCATGCTTTACCGATTGCTGCAGGGACATCACCATTGTACTGACCCCGTACGATGTGGTCCGACTGAAAAACGCGCTGGAAATTTCTTCGGAAGCGTTTCTGGATCAATATACCATTATCATTCCCCGGGAGAAACGGCTCATCCCGATGGTCGTCCTCAAAATGAACGAAGATAACGACAAGCGTTGCTCGTTTGTCGGTGAGACGGGGTGCCGTGTTTACGACGACCGCCCATGGCCATGCCGTATGTATCCGCTGAACATGAACGATGACGGATCCTTCAGTTTCATCGCCGATCCCGCGAAATGCAAAGGACTGGAACAACCCGAACATGCCAGGATATCCAACTGGCTTATCGAGCAGGGCGTCCCCATGTACGATGAAATGAACATGCTATTTTCCCAGGTCACGGCCCCGTTGCAGGCCCAGGAACTGGACATTGACAATCCTAAAATTTATCAAATGACGTTTATGGCGCTGTATAATCTGGACAAATTCAGGGATTTCGTGTTCAAGAGTTCATTCCTGGATCGTTTTGTAATTGATGATGTTTCCATTGAAAAATTGAAAAGAAGTGATGTCGAACTTTTAAAATTTTCATTCGACTGGATTAAATTTGGCATTTTCGGCCAGAAAACCCTTCAAGTCAAAGAAGTCCCGCAGAAAAATGACGGTTAATTCTCAAATTCAAAGGGTTAATGGAAATAGACCATGACCTCTCATGAAAAAACAAATATCTTCAAGCCTTTCTCTGATGAAGTCCCCTTTCAATTTGAATGTCACACGGGTATTTCATGCTTCACTGAATGTTGCGCCAAGCTTCGGCTGCTCTTGACGCCCTACGATATTCTTCGCATAAAAAATCGATTGAACATTTTGTCCGATCAATTCCTGGAGCAGTACACGGAAACCCTTTTTAACCACCACCCTAGATTTCCCATGGTCAAACTGAACATGGGAAAAAATGAAGGGCATCGATGCCCGTTTGTAACCGAAAAAGGCTGCACAATTTATGAAGACCGGCCGGAAGCCTGCCGACTTTATCCAGTGGGCAGGGCCTCAGCACTGGTGGATCGGGAAGCGGAGACAAGAGAGAAATATTTTATTGTGGGCGAAGCCCACTGCCGGGGTTTTCAGGAAAAAAAACAGTGGACCCTTACAGAATGGCTGAACCACGAAGGCGTGAAAGAATACAAGGCCATGAATGACCGGTGGCTGGGTATCATGACCTCATCAAAGAGCTTGGGACCTGAAACCCACCTCGCTCGAAAACATCAGATGTTTTTCATGGCTTCCTACAATCTGGACAAGTTCAGAAAGTTTCTCTTCCAGAGCAAATTTTTCGATCATTTTGAGGTGAATGAAGAACTGAAAGGCAGAATGGAAACAGACGATGTGACCCTCATGGGATTCGGCTTTGATTGGCTCAAATTCAGCCTTTTTGGAGACAAAACGCTGAAAGTGAAATGATAGAAAAGCAAAGGGGGGGACATGCTTTAATTTCAGAGCATGTCCCCCCGGCTATCATCTGATCCATTTGAGTGTTGTTTCAGCTTCTCAAAAAAGATTTCACAAAATCCTTCCAACTCTTACCGCCAATGGCTTCAAAAACATCGTCCACCGAAGCACCGCCGTCCGCAGCCATCCTGAATTCTTCATCGGCCATGGCCCAGAGACGCTCGGCTTCGTCGCCCATGAAATTTTCCGCCTGATCTCCGAAATAGAGGCTTTTGAGGTTTTTTCGCATTTTTGTAGGTTCAATAATGAACAGCCAACCCTCTTCGTAGGGAGATTCATTGATCAGATCCGGATTGTCGACAATTCGATCATTGACCCGCGACACGATACCATCCACCGGTGACAGAACACGTGCGACCTCGTTATTCCGTCTCACATCAAAACCCGCTGCCCCCTGTTTGACTTCATGGCCGATGTCGGGAAGATCAATGCTGCCCAGTTTCCCCAGCATTTTCCTGGCAAAATCGTCCAGGCCCACCCTGATCTGACCACCGTATTCCGGTTTGGCCCAGGTATGACCCTCGTGGTA
>Ga0233431_1004448_pt1 | contig 15045 bp, 3 predicted proteins | sample SI_118_April2016_FD_179867 | JGI IMG/M metagenome (GOLD analysis project Ga0233431, IMG submission 179867) | Seawater microbial communities from Saanich Inlet, British Columbia, Canada - SI_118_April2016_200_MG | ecosystem: Environmental > Aquatic > Marine > Inlet | place: Canada: British...
AAATTGATTAAATTGGCAGGAAAAAAGAAAGTAACACTAAGTATTGATTCTGAAGTTTATGATAGTTATAAGAAGCATTGTGAAGAGAATGCTATAATGTTTTCTAAAAAGGTAGAAATTTTTATGAAAAAACAGCTAGAGAAAGATAAAGAAAATGAAGAATAAAAGTTTAAGTAATGGAATTGTATTTTTACTAGCCATGTTGCTCTTCATAAATTATGTCTCAGCTGCAGATGATCAAAAAGATTCTGATTTGGATGGAATTGCTGATGTTGAAGATAGGTATCCATTTGATTATGATAATGATGGGATGCCAGATATATGGGAAAAGAAACATGGCTTAAACTATGATGCTAATGATGCTAACAATGATCCTGATGATGATGGAATCAAAAATATAGGTGAATATAATAGAGGGACTAATCCGCTTGTTTCTGAGATAACTAATGTCAAAGTTAAGGGGCAGGAAGTTTTGTCGCCTGTTGAAATGACATTAGCAAGATTATTGATCTGGATAGGTATAGGATTGCTCCTCCTTATAGGGATAATATTCTTACTATATAAAGAGCATATTTTTACAATGTTTAAGTTTATGCACCATATGAGCAAGAATCATGCTGAAACAATCAGATCAGGAGCTAGTTACAGACCAATTGATAATAGGAATGTCCCTCAAAGAAGAGCTTATCCACAAAGGATTATACAAAGACCAATTGTAAGGTCGCATATGCAACAATATCAACAACCTGTAAGTAAGCAAGTACGACAAGCCCAACAACCAATTGCTAAAAGGAAGTATCAGAAGCTACCTGCACAACCAACTCAACAAACACAAACTAAAAGTGAATCCACTATCAAAAAAAGAGTTCAAAAACCAAATCTAGTTCAGATAAAGAAAAACATCCCCGAATCCAAAGAACCAGAAGATGTTTTCAGCAGGCTAAGTAAAGAAGTTGATGAGCATAAGATTGACATGGATGTTAGTCTGGAAAGATTGAAGAAAATTAAATTGAGGTAAATTAAGATGATCAAAAAAAGAGGTGTAATCTGTCTGTTAGTCTTGCTAATTTTAATTGGTTGTAACCAGCTTAGTCTTGAAGATACGATAGTTAAGATTCTTAGAGCAAATGATGATTTTATCGAATATGCTGCTAATCATCCGGATTATAGCCTGTCAATCGAGGAGATGACTCCTGAAGACGCTGCAGCTAAGAGGAATACTACTAAGATGAAAGCTTTGTATGAAAACCTGCCAAATAAGGTTCTCTATGAAGTTAATGTTGATGATAATGGCAATGGCATTGTTGCTATTGTTGATATAGAAGAAAAAGAAGTTCTGAAAATATTTGGCTTGTTGATGACAAGCATAGGAGGTATAAAATGAAAAAGATGATTTTGTTAATGGTATTTTTGTTAAGTATATACGGTGTAAGTGCAATACAGACATATGTTGGCATTGATGTTTTGGAATTGAAGGATTCTGCATGTAATAATGATATGAAGATAGTCAGCAATCCAGGGGGGGGATATCCCCTGCATTTTAAAGTTACCAGAAATTCAGATAGTGTAATTCTTTGGGAAGGAGATAGTACAGAAGACATTGATTATGCTACAGGGGATGTTATATTATTGCCTGAACCAGTGGATCTGACATCTGGGGAAGTGTATGATCTGGACATGGATGTTGATATGGTTGGTATAAATAGGGTTGCTTTAAATGGATTTGTTTATTATTCCTCTTCTTCATGTGGTCCTTTTATTCAGATGGGGAGGTCTGGTTCTGGGGGTCGTTATCAGTATGTGGATGAAATTTGCACTGGCATAACTTATAGGAATAATATGGGGATTAATGGTAATAAAGTTAATTTGAACTATTGTGATAGATCCGGTGTTAAGGTAACTCATGAGCTTTCATCAGGTAATTTTGATAGTTCTGGCAGTTTGACTTCAGTATATTCTGGATCTTTTGGTGAACTTATTCAACCAGACGTGGGCCTTTTCCAATTCCAATTTATATATGAATAAAGGATAAATGAGAAAAACGAATAAACTACTGATTGTAAGTTTGATTTTGTTAGTTAGTATTCCATTAGTTTATTCATATGTAACTACTGTTGTGAATACACCAGAAAGTATGGATATAAATGTAGAGGTTAATCCTTACCCCTACTATTATCAACCACAGATCAATTCACAAAGCTTAAGTACATTTTATGATGGAAATAATAAGATAACATTTACTGTCAGCTGGAGTGATCAAGATGATAATGAGGCATTCTTAAAAGTACATAGCGGAACAAATACTTTGTCTTCTTTAGTTTGTGAATCTACATTATCTGCTGGAGATATTAGCTGTACAGCTGAGCTTACTGATTTGACAAGTACTAAGACATTTTATGCATTTGTATGTAATTACAATTCTATAAATGGTGGAAAACGGTGTAATGGAGATACATATAATAATGATATAAATGAATTTACTGATGATAAATTATTTATTGATTCAACAATTCCAGTGATTAATTCAATTATCTCTGATTCCCCTACACACTATACATCAAAATTAGTTGATGAGCCAGTTACTTTTACTGTTGATTGGACAGATGATAAGCAAAGTGCAATAATTATAACCAGATCAGATGATATAAATTCTGAAGTATTATGCAATATAGCAGGTGTCTCTGCTACAAATCCACAATCATGCCAATATAATATTAAATCTTCAGATATACCTGGAAACAAAAACATCCATGATAATACTGTCTATGCTTTTGTGTGTAATGGTATGGAATGTTCTCAATCATCAACAGTTAATTTTATGGCTAAGAAAGAATGGGTTGAATCTGATGGCATTTATCTGTTGCCAGAATTTTTTTACACATCATCATTAAAACAATCCCCCCAGATAATAGATTTTAGATCTTCAGCCTCCCAAATATGCGGCGGTTCAGTAGGAAATGAGGATTCTATAGAATTTACAGTTGAGTTTACTGATGTAGATACTTCAGAATCATGGATCGAAATATATTCAGGACCCACAACAATTTCAACATTGCTTTGCCAATCACAATCTTCATCTGAAACTACTCAATCTTGCACCTACACATTACAGCCATGGGAATCAGCAAGCACTATATCTGCACATCCTTTTGTATGCAATAATGATTTTTATACTGATAAAAAACAATGCAGCGGAGATTATTATGAGAGTAATCAAAACCAATGGTCTACAGATTGGGGTTTAGGTAATTCTGCAAGACCCACTGTAATAGCCGCAGTATCTAATGCTGATGAAGTAATGAGTGCAAAACAGCCTGGAGAACAAGTAAGATTTGAAGTAGAGTGGGATTCAGAAGACCCTAGGGCATATATCAAGATTATGAATTCTGATTCATCATCTTCTGATGAGATATGTTCTTCTAAGTTTTTAAGCAATCAAAATCCAACTTACTGTTCAGTTACAGTTACAGATGCTAATCTTAGATTAAATACGGTTTATGCATTTGTTTGCGATGATACATGTTCTGAATCAGGTGTTCCAATCAATTATTATACTGGAGGAGACCCATATATTGTTGATGGCATCAGTCTAGAATATGCCTTATTTACTGATACCAATTTCCCATTAAGAGAAGGTCAAAAAGAAAAGACAACTAATGCATTTCCAGTATCTATATCATTGCATACATCAGCAATATCTGAATGTAGATATGCGTCAGTTCCAGGCATTGATTTTTCATATATGATTCCAGTTCCAGGCAATCCCTCATCTATGGGTGTTTTTGATATTACAAATTCAAAAGAACATTCTACCCTAGTAAATGCTGCAGGCGATTATTACATCAAATGTGATGATGGAAGCAATACAAATACTGATGACTACATTATAACTGTCAATCAAAAAAATCTACCAATTAGTACAAAATTCAATGGAGCAGATACAACTGATTTTTTAACTGTTAGTAATCTTAATGGTGTTGATAGTCCTGTCCTGCATATAGATAGCGTTGGTAAATTAGAGTTCTGCGGAAATAACATAGACTTTGAAGATATAAACTTAGATGCAAACATCGAATTTAATGGACATACAGTTAATTTAGATAGTGAAAATATCCCTCAACTGGATGTTTCTACAGCAATTACAGCCTATGGAATTTATCAGGAGATTAACAATATCTATTCTGGTTCTGATGTTTGTGATGGTTGTGTGATACTAGAAAATGATGTTAATACTGGTGTTTTCAAGTTTTCAGTCCCTTCATGGAGTTCTTATAGTTGGGATGTAATACCTCCAAAAATTAAGTTTGAAGAACCTACACCAATAAACAATACAAATACATCAGATAAATCTATTTTAATCAATGTTTCGATTATTGAAGAGAATCTAGATTCTGTTGTTTATAACTGGAATGGAACTAATTATAGCTATTACAATGATAGTTTAGTGTTGATGATGAGTTTTGAAGATGATACATATGATAATAGTTTATATGGTAATGATGGAGCAAATAATGGTATAACTTACAATGAAGGGAAATACGGTCGAGCAATTGAATTCAATGGTGTTGATGATTATGTTAAAATTGATGAAATTCCCCAGCTTAATGGACAAGAACAAATTACAGTATCTGCATGGGTTAGTAAAACAGATGATTCTAGTTCTCAAATGATTATATCTAAAGGGTATTCTTATTCTTTAAATTATTATTACACTAGAATGTCGGCACAATTAGTACAAAAGTTTGGTTTTGTCATTGGCAGTGTTACTAGTGGAATTGTAGGTGTTGTGCCAAGTTCATTTGATCCTGAAAGTAATAGATGGTATCATCTCACAGGGGTCTACGATAGAAACAGTCTTTCTTTGTATGTTGATGGAAAATTAGATAATCAAATTCCCCTTTCAGAAAGCATTCCATGGCCAGATCGATCCCCAGTAGGTATTGGTTACTATGTAGAACAAGAAAATGATTTTTTTAATGGTAAAATCGACGAACCAAGAATCTGGAACAGAGCATTAAATGCAGATGAAGTTTACCAACAATACATCTCCAACCTAAAAAAGATAGATGCAGATAAATGGGAATTACTAATCAATCAATATTTAGATGATGGAACATATAATTATCAGGCTTTTGCTGAAGATCTATTTGGCAACAAAAACAAAACAGAGAAAAGAACAATAAATATAGATGCAACTCCCCCAGAAGTCATAATAAATATCCCTGTTAATCATGCTGCTTATGTTAATGTCACAAATATTACATATAATATAACTGATAATAATCCTGATTCATGCTGGTATTCTCTCGATAATGGAGCTACTTTCTCAAATCCAGTTGTTGCAGGAACTGAATTCACAGGATTGAATTTAGAAAACAATACTTATAATTTATCAGTCTATTGTAATGATACATATGGCAATATTGGAATTGATAATTTAACATTTATTGTTGCAGATTATAATTCAGTTGATGAAATAACTAAATTGTTAGCAAGTGATGGCGGGTTTGGAGATGCATTTGGTACAGCAGTTTCAGTAAATGGCGATTATATTGCAGTTGGAGCAGATTATCAAGATGCAACAGATATTGGTGCAGTTTATGTTTTTAAAAAGAATGAATTGGGTAATTGGTCTGAAGTTACAAAGTTGACAACAAGTGATGGTGCAGAAGATGATTATTTCGGTAAATCAATTAAGATTTTTAATAATATATTAGTGATTGGGTCACCAGGGGATGATGATAAAGGAACTGCTAGCGGTTCAGTTTATATTTTTGAAAGAAACGCTACAGGTAATTGGTCGCAGATTCAAAAGATAACAGCAAGCGACGGCACTTTCTCGGATAAGTTTGGATCTTCTATTTCAATCACTGAGAAATATTTAGTTGTAGGGGCAGCAACCAATTCTGATATCGCAGAATGGAGCGGTGCAGCTTATGTTTTTGAAAAGGATCAAACAGGAAATTGGATTGAAGTGACAAAGTTGATTGCAAGCGATGCAGTGTGGCATGCAAGATTTGGACACAGTGTCACATTTGGGGGTGCTAGTTTAATGGTGGGGGCTTTCGGTTCGGGTGCAGGAGCTGTTTATGTTTTTGATCGTAATGAAAGTGGTAATTGGACACAGACTCAAAAATTATTGGCAAGTGATGGTGCTGGAAGCGATTACTTTGGTCGTTTTGTTTCAGCTAGTGGAAATCGAGTTCTTATAGGTGCTAATGGTGATGATGATAATGGTGGTCTGAGTGGAAGTGCTTATGTTTTTGAGAAGAATGAGTCTAGTAATTGGTCTGAGGTTACTAAGTTGACTACCAGTGATGGTGTGGCTGATGATCATTTTGGAGAATCTGTTGCGCTGGATGGGGATTACGCACTCATCGGTTCATGGGGGGATGATGATCTTGGGGCTTGGGTTGGTTCTGCTTATGTTTTTAAAAGAAATAAAAGCGGATCCTGGAATGAGCTTTCCAAGGTATTTCCTGGCGCTCCTACTGGTAATGATAAGTTTGGGTATTCTGTTTCCATTAGTGGAGCTAATTTAGTTGTTGGAGCAGAAAATGATAAAGCGTTAGGTTCAGGTGCGGGGACAGCTTACATATTCCAATTAAACGAAGCAGAAACAAATAAAAATCCAATCATGAACATAACAAGAATTGATTCAAAAACACATACAATTAATTCTGATATAGCAGGGTACTGCATGGCTAATGATCCAAACAAAGATGACATTATCTACGAATTAGAATGGTACAAAAATGATGAATTATTTAGCAATAAATGGAATTATAGTTTTGTTGAAAACGTACCAGACCCACGTCAGGCACCTTATATTGAGGGCTTTGCAATTGATCAAAACGGAAATCTATATGCAACAGGACATTTCGCAAATTCGTATTCAGGAGGATGTAATAGCCATAAGTACCATACTGTAAAATATGATTTAGTAGGGGAGCAGATGTGGAATATAACTTCATCATTTGAAGGTTGTGAAAATTATGCTTATGATATTGCAATAGATGATGAAGGCAATATTTATGTTACAGGTGAAGTATATACTAGTAGAGGGGTAAGTGATGCATACACAGTAAAATATGACCAAGAAAGAAATATATTAAATGCACACCAGCACCATGGTGCTAAGCAACATACTAAAGGTATGGATATTGTACTTGACCAAGATAATAATGTATATGTACTTATAAAAGACCCAGCTAAAATACTAAAATATGACTCTGATCTTAATCTAATAGCTGAAAGTGATACTATACCTAATATGGTAAGATTTGAGAGTGCAGGTATGGCAATTTATGATGACAATATCTATATTACAGGGTCTGATTTTTACAATACTAATACATGGTATCTCCATACAATAAAATTCAACTTAAACTTAGATCTTATTTGGGATAATAAATATCCAAGTGGTGGACACCATAGAAGCAAAGGCATTGAACTGGATGGACAAGGTAATATTTATGTTATTGAAGCTAACAATGAAAATACTATAAAAGTTATCAAATATTCCCCTGATGGCATTGAACAATGGTCACAAAACCTAGGAGACTATCTTGGATTTGCAGACATAGCAGTAGATGGCAATGGAGATTTCTATGTAATAAGCCAATTTTATGATGGGCTGTATCAAGATCTAATTAAGAAATATGATCCAGAAGCAAATCTTATTTGGGATAAAACATTTGTAACTGAAACAAATAACTACCCTAATGAAATCATTATAAACAACAAAGGTATTTATTTTAGTGGATATAAAACTATCCCTGGAAGCCATGATAGAACCCCTTATTTATTTGAATATGACCATAATTTAATTGAATATCATATTGAGGGTATTGAATTAAATGTAGATAATATTTCACATAATCATTTAGAAGTAAATGACATATGGAAACTAAAATGCAGGGCTTATGATGGGGTAGTTTATTCTGATTGGATTGAAAGCGATACGATCAAGATTATAGCCCCGCCATCACTTAATTTCACCCACCCCACACCTGCAAATAATACACATACAACAAATACTTCTATTTTAATTAACATATCTATAAATACCTCTAACTTAAAAGAATTAACTTACAGCTGGAATGGTACTAATTATACTTATTATAATGACAGTTTAGTATTGATGATGAATTTTGATAATGTTACTGCTTTAGGTGAAGATAATAATAATATATTAGATTTCAGTTTGAATAATAATGGAGTAACAACAGAGGGGGAAGGTGCAGGAAGGATCATATATAGTATGGATCCAGATACGCTTAGGGATTGGAGAGGCACTGTACGTAATTTTATCAATAATCATTTAATAATAGAATCTGGACATACATTCAGAATTAAAATAAAAGGAGAAAGCTGCTTTGTTGATGAATCATATATCTGTGAAAGCCAGAGGGTGACTGACGATGCGTGTGTTGCTGGGACAGTTACTCAAATTACATATAATGGAGGCGCGCCTTCAATCTCTTTAAATGGTGAAAGTGCTTATTCAGATTGGATTGAAATGGATGTATCCAAACTTAAGAGTTATCATGTTTCTTTTTATTATTCTGATTCTTGTGACACATATGTAGATATGTTGGCTACTACTAATTCATATACTAGGCGTGATGATAATATAGCAGGAATTGAAGGGGGTGGTGGAAACCCGACTAATAATTTTTGGATGCTAGAGAATATAGAGGTTAAACCTAATCCTTTTACCTATGTTTCTGGTAAGTATGGAAATGCATTAAGCTTTGATGGTTCTGAGGATTATATTGAGATCTCAAATTCATCTGTTGATATACTTAGTGATTTTACAGTTTCTGCATGGATAAATAAATCACTAAAAGCTGGAGGTAATAATGATAATGATCGAATTTTTTCTTTTGTAGATGATGTAGATAATGGATTCCAATTAATCTTTGATGATAGTACTGGCAAATATGGTTCTTTATTGAAAAGAGGGGGATCGAATGTAATAGATTCATTAACTTATGGAAACTGGGATATTGATAAATGGACTCATATTGCATATGTTGTTGAAGGTTCAATTGGAAGATTCTATAATAAGGGTGTGGAAATTACTTCAGATGGAACTATTGGCTCAGCTTCTAGCGCAGACTTGGGAACTGTAGCGAAATATGTCCTTGGGAAAATGGGGGGGGGTCAGGGTGCATCGTTTTTTTACGGATCAATTGATGAACCAAAAATCTGGAACAGAGCTTTAAGTTCGGATGAGGTTTATCAGCAGTATATCTCCAACCTAAAAAAAATAGATAGCGATAGATGGGAATTAGTAATTAACCAAAGTAAGAATACAACAAATGGTCTGGAAGGTGGAGATTATAGTTACCAAGCATTTGCTTCTGATGGTTATAGCAATCAAAATTCAACTGAAGAAAGGTGGATTACAATAATACCCAATATTGCACCAATCCATTCAACACCAATCTTAAACTCAACATACGGAACTAATTATACATATGAAAATCTAACTTGTTATAATCAATCAACTTATGATAAAGAAGGTAATAATGTAACTAATATCTATAATTGGTACAGAAATGATGAACCTATAACTTTACTTAACATGCCGTTTGATAGTTCTGATAATCCTTTAAAAGATTATTCTGGTTATGGTAATGATGGTATTATAAATAGTGCTATATGGATTCCTGAAGGACAAGTTGGTGGTGCTATGAGTTTTGATGGTATTAATGATGAAATCTATGTTGGAAAGAATAGCAATAGTGGTGAATTAGCTATATCTCTTTGGATGAAATTCAATGGGGGACATACAAGTGAAACTGATTTAATATCCACATATGAAACTAGAAAAACAAATTTTATTCTGGGTCATAAACATAGTAATATTGTATTTTGGAATGATCTTTCAGGAATAGATCTAACATCTAATGCCAATATCCAAGACGATGATTGGCACCACATTGTATTAGTAAGAGAAGGCACTACAGATGACTGGATGTTAAGATTATACATCGATGGTTCACTAGATATAGAAACTCCCCCTCAAATTGGACCTTTTAATCCAACAGGTGGAGAAATATCTACTTATATTGGTAGCAGAGGGGTAATTGGTAATTATTGGAAAGGTTCAATAGACCAAGTAAAAATCTACAATCATACTTTAAGTTCGGAACAAATCAAAGCAAACTATGAAGCCGGATTAGCAGGTCATGGAAATAATAAAATACTACACACAGAAACAATATCAAGGGATACTTGGGCATGCAATATCACACCTAGTGATAGTAAAAAAGATGGAGAAACTAAATCCAGCAGTAATCTGATCATACTAAATTCTGCACCTACACGCCCAATCATCTACTATCCTCAAAACGGATTCACTTATTCAAGCATCCCATATATCCAGTATAGCTCAACAGATCCGAATAATGATCTATTGACTTATAATGTTTATATTAATGGGAGTTTGAATATAACTACAATCACAAATGTTACTGATTGGAATGCTTCTGGTGGATACTATAGTTTAAATGTTAGTGTGTGGGATGGTTTTGCAACAAGCGAAAATAGCTCAACAGTATATTTCACATTAGATCTGGCTATCCCCACAGTAATAATAACCACACCAGAAACAAGTCCAACAAATGCAAACTATATACCTATAACAATCACATTTAGTGAGCTTGTAGAAGACTTTGATATTAACGATATAACAATAACTAACGGAGCAGCAGGTGGATTTGCAACTATAGATAATATTATCTATACATCCAGCATAAACCCCACTAACGATGGCGAAATAACAATTGAAATTCTAGAAAATGCTGTACATGATCCATCAGGCAATGGAAATGTCGCTTCTGCACAACTTACTGTAGATTATGATGGGACTACCCCTGCAGTAAGTATTAATTCTTTACTGACAAACGACCAAACACCCCAATTAGAAGGTACTATCAATGATAATACTGCATTAATTGAAGTATTGGTCAATGGTATAACTCATATTGCAACAAATGAACCGGGTGGAAAATGGACTTTAGCAGATAACTCAATTCCTACATTGCAAGAAAGAACTTATGATGTTGTAGTTACTGCTACTGACAATGCAGGAAATATTGGGATTGACACCACAACAGATGAACTTGAAATTGATATAACATCACCTATAATAACAATAAACCAATTAACAACAAATGATCAAACACCTCAATTAGGGGGTACTGTCAATGATAATACTGCATCAATTGAAGTATTGGTCAATAGTATAACTTATACTGCAACAAATGACCAAAATGGAAGATGGACTTTAGCAGACAACGCAATTTCTACATTGCCAGAAGGAACTTATGATGTTGTAGTTACTGCTACTGACAATGCGGGAAATATAAGAGTAGATGGAACTAATGATGAGTTAGTGATTGATGTAACACAACTTACAGTAGATATAACATCAACAGAAACAAACCCAACAAGTATAGACATAATACCAATCACAATAACATTTAGTGAATATACAATAGGTTTTGAACTTGCAGATATGACAATAACAAATGGAGCAGTAAGTAACTTCCAAAATATAGATAACATTGAATTTACATTTGACGTAGCACCCATTATAGATGATTCAATAACAATTAATATCCCAGCTAATGTTGCTCAAGATACAGCAGGCAATCAAAATATAGGATCACAATTTAGTATAACATCTGATAGAACCCAACCCACAGTAACAATAACTACACCAGAAACAAACCCCACAAACACAAACTCAATACTTATCACAATCACATTTAGTGAACTTGTAGAAAACTTTGATATTAACGATATAACAACAACTAACGGAGCAGCAAGTGGATTTACAACTACTGATTATATAACTTATACCTCGAGTATAATACCAACTGATGATGGAACAATAACAATTGATATATTAGATGATGCTGCACAAGACCCTGCATCTAATGGAAATATCGCCTCTGCACAGTTTAGTATAGATTATGATGGGACTACCCCAATAGTTAGCATTGATCAATTACTGACAAACGATCAGACACCTCAATTAGAAGGTACTGTCAATGATAATACTGCATCAATTGAAGTATTAGTCAATAGTATAACTTATACTGCAACAAATGACCAAAATGGAAGATGGACTTTAGCAGACAACTCAATTTCTACATTGCCAGAAGGAACTTATGATGTTGTAGTTACTGCTACTGACAATGCAGGAAATTCTGGATATGACATTACTCTAAATGAACTGATGGTTGATATAACACACCCTACAGTAAGTATAGATACTCTAACCACAAATGATCAGACACCTCAATTAGAAGGTGATGTTGATGATGATAATGCAATAATTGAGGTTGAAGTTAATAATCTAGTTTATACAGCAACAAATAATCAGGATAGGACATGGACTTTAGGAGATGATACAATAACATTATTGCCAGAAGGAACTTATGATGTTATAGTTACTGCTACTGACAATGCACTTAATAAAGGAACTGATGGAACTAGTGATGAACTAGTGATTGATTTAACTGAAGTTACAGTAGACATAAGATCAACAGAAACAAGTCCAACAAATGTAAATATTATCCCAATAACGACAGAATTCAGTGAAGAAGTAGAAGGATTTGAATTAAATGATGTAATTGTAAATAATGGAAACACTAATACGATGACAATCGTAAATCCTGAAACTTATGCATTTGATGTAGTACCCATTGTAGATGGTTCAGTAATTATCGATATCCCAACTAATATAGCTCAGGATATAGCAGGCAATCAAAATATAGCATCACAATTTAGCATAACATCTGATAGGACTCAGCCAACAGTAACTATAACAACACCAGAAACAAGTCCAACAAATGCAAACCCAATACCTATAACAATCACATTTAGTGAGCTTGTAGAAGACTTTGATATTAACGATATAACAATAAATAACGGAGCAGCAATTGGATTTACAACTACTGATTATATAACTTATACCTCGAGTATAATACCAACTAATGATGGGACAATAACAGTTGATATATTAGAGGATGCTGCACAAGACCCTGCAAATAATGGTAATATCGCTGCTGCACAACTTAGTATAGATTATGATGGGACTACACCCCTAATTAGCATTGATCAATTACTGACAAACGATCAGACACCTCAATTGACTGGTGATGTTGATGATGATACTGCAATAATTGAGGTTTTGGTCAATAGTGGAACCTATACAGCAACAAACAATGCAGATGGAACATGGACTTTAGCAGATGATCAAATAGCCACATTACTTGAAGGAGTTTATGAAGTTGTAGTTACTGCTACTGACAATGCAGGAAATAAAGGAACTGATATTACTCTAAATGAACTTGTAATTGATATAACCCCCCCAATAGTAACTGTAGATCTTTTAACTATAAACGATCAGACACCTCAATTAGAAGGTGATGTTGATGATGATAATGCAATAATTGAGGTTGAAGTTAATAATCTAGTTTACACAGCAACAAACAACCAGGATAGAACCTGGACTTTAGCAGACAATAGAATAGCAGCATTACCAGAAGGAACTTATGATGTTGTAGTTACTGCTACTGACAATGCAAATAATATTGGCGTTGATAGTACTAATGGCGAGTTGGTAATTGATTTAACCCAACCTACAGTAGGGATAACATCAACAGAAACTAGCCCAACAAATACAAACCCAATACCAATTACTGCTACATTCAGTGAATATGTAACAGGTTTTGAACTTACAGATATAGTCCTGACTAATGGTGCAGCAAGTAACTTCCAAAATATAGATAATCTAAGATTCATATTTGATATATCTCCAATTGTAGATGGTCCAGTAACAATCAACATACCAACTAATATAGCTCAAGATACAGCAGGAAATAATAATCTTGCTGCAGCAGAATCAATCATGACCTATGACAACACACCACCCAATATCATTTTGGGTGATGATGTAATTACTAATGTAAAAATAACAAAAGACGCTGAAGTTACTGATGCAACTAGCAGTATAGCCAATTATGTTTGGACACAAGAGAATGGACCAACTGGAGGCACAATAACATTTAGTAATGCAAACAACGAAGATATAGATATTGAAGCCAGTACAGATGGTGTTTATACATTAAGACTAACCGTTACAGATACTGCAGGCAATGTGGGTTATGAGGATCTTACATTTACATGGGATAACACCCCACCAGATATCCAGATTATAAGACCTGGATCCAATGACATAGTAGGATTCACAATAGACCTTAAAGCAACTATAACAGATATGTTAAATATAGACTCTGCTGATTATAAGATTGAAGATTCAAGTGGTATTATAGTCCCAACAACGGATTTAACAGGACCAGATTATGAATCTTCTTGGATTAGTGATATTGGTCCAGGCCATAATGGACCACACACATTGATAGTATCTGCAACAGACCAATTAGGTAATAGGAATGAAGTCTCAATCACATTTATAGTGGATAATACTATCCCCTCTATACAAGTCATCACTCCAACCCCAAACAGCATATGGACCAATAACTTCAATCTAGATCTAAGATATCAAAACACCTGGTTAAATATTACAAGATATAATATCACAGATAGTGATGACAATTTAATTCAAGAAGATGAAATAGATCCAGTAAGTAGTACTAATGCAGAATTTACAGATGAAGTCGATGTAAATGGTTTAGATGATGGTGAGTATACAATAAACGCATATGCATTGGATAAAGTTGGATATGTAGAACATATAGATTCTAAATTTATCGTAGATAACACACCACCAACTGTAACAACAACAGTTAATGACGATTCATTAACAGAATCAGATATTGGAACTGATAAATTCATTGTTACAGCTGAATTCTCTGAATTTATGGATACTGGTGTTGCTGCAACAATTGTTTTTGATCCTGTTGTTAGTTCAACATTGACAGATTGTGCTGGTGTTTGGGCAGATGAGGATACCTATACATATACATGTGATGTTGTAGATTATAATGTTGAGCAGGCAGA
>Ga0233431_1004449_pt1 | contig 15043 bp, 12 predicted proteins | sample SI_118_April2016_FD_179867 | JGI IMG/M metagenome (GOLD analysis project Ga0233431, IMG submission 179867) | Seawater microbial communities from Saanich Inlet, British Columbia, Canada - SI_118_April2016_200_MG | ecosystem: Environmental > Aquatic > Marine > Inlet | place: Canada: British...
CAATATTTTCAGGTGCCTTATCCAGGAATCCCTTGTTTGAAAGTTTCTTTTCCGACGTTTTCAAGTCCTTCTCAATTTTGGCGATGGACTTGCGGATGCGCTTCTTCTCTTCCTCAAAATCCATCAGGCCCTTCAGGATAACGTGAATGGTCGTTTCACCGAAAACGGTGGTGGCCGACGCTTCGGGTTTCAGAAGCCCTGCGCCCACATCCAGGGCGTCCACTTTCGCCAGGGTTTTCAGGTTCTCAGCGTTTTTGAAAAGACGCGCGGCTTCTTCGGTATCGGCAGTATCGATGACCACTTTGACGCTTTTAGATGGCGGAAGATTCATTTCTCCCCGTATGTTCCGTATACCGGTAATGACCCCCATGAGGAGCGCCATATCCGCCAGAGCGTCTTTATCCTTTGGAAAGTCGTCTGAATCGGGAAATGCGGCACTCATGATGCTGCCGTCTTTCCCTGGGAGTCTCTGCCAGATTTCTTCCGTCACAAATGGCATGAAGGGATGCAGGAGTTTCAACGAAGCGGCAAGCGCCTCCAGTAAGGTGTGGCGCGTGGCATCTTTTTGTTCCTGATCTTCTCCGTACAGTCCCTGCTTGGCCATTTCAAGGTACCAGTCGCAGAATTCATGCCATACAAACTGGTAGCACAAGCCAGCCGCGTCGTTGAACTGGTAGTCATTAATGGCCTGGGCTACTTTGCCGCTCACCTGACCGATACGGGTCAGTATCCACCGGTCCGCTAAGGTGGCGGGCGTTGTTTTTACGGGTGCGGTCCCATCCTCTTTAAGGTTCATGAACGTAAAGCGGGCCGCGTTCCATATCTTGTTTACGAAATGGCGGTACCCCTGAATTCTTTCCTCCGAAAGCTTGATGTCCCGTCCCTGGGCGGCCAGGGCGGCCAGGGTGAATCGAAAGGCATCGGTTCCGTGTTCGTCCATGACCACCAGGGGATCGATCACATTCCCCTTGCTCTTGCTCATCTTCTTGCCTTCCGCATCCCGGACGAGGGCATGGATATAGACATCCTTAAACGGGATGTCCCCCATGAAATGAATGCCCATCATCATCATCCGTGCCACCCAGAAAAAAAGGATGTCGAATCCCGTGACCAGTGCGGAAGTGGGGTAAAATGCCGCCAGTTCGGGTGTTTTGTCCGGCCACCCCAGGGTGGAAAAGGGCCAGAGGGCCGAGCTGAACCAGGTGTCCAGAACATCGGTCTCCTGGCGTAGATCCTGGCTTTCACAATGGTTGCAATGGGTCGGTGTTGTTTTGGCCACGGTGATCTCGCCGCAGGCATTGCAATACCAGGCCGGAATCCGATGTCCCCACCAGATCTGCCGGGAAATGCACCAGTCCCGGATGTTGTCCATCCAGTCGAAATAGACCCCCTCCCAATTTGTTGGGTAAATCCGGGTTTTCCCATCTCTCACCGCGTCGGCTGCTTCCTTGCCCAGGGGTGCGGTTTTCACGAACCACTGTTTGCTCAAGATGGGCTCGATCATGGTTTTGCAGCGGTAGCAGTGTCCCACGGCATTCTGGTACGGCTCAACATTTTCAAGGAGCCCTTCGGTTTCCAGGTCTTTGATGATCTGTTCGCGGCACGCAAAACGGTCCATGCCCTTGTAGGGTCCGGCCAGTTCGTTCATGATGCCGTTGTCATCAATGACCTTGATCCGCTCAAGGTTATGTTTGTTTCCGATTTCAAAATCGTTGGGATCATGGGCGGGCGTGATTTTGAGCGCGCCGGTCCCGAATTCCATGTCCACGTACCGGTCGAAGATAACGGGGATCGGCTTTTTGAGGACCGGGAGCAGCACACGGGCGCCTTTTAGATGGCTGTACCGTTCGTCTTTGGGGTTCACCGCTACGGCCGTATCGCCCAGCAGGGTTTCCGGTCTTGTGGTGGCGACGATTAAATGACCCGTTCCGTCTTCAAGAAGATAACGGATATGATAAAGGTGGCTTTCCTGGTCCTGATGTTCCACTTCCAGATCCGCCAGGGCCGTATGGCACCGGGGGCACCAGTTGATGATGTAGTCCCCACGGTAGATGAGACCCTCTTCGTAAAGGCGCACGAAAACTTCCTTGACGGCCCTCGAAAGTCCTTCATCCATGGTGAACCGTTCCCGGCTCCAGTCACAGGAACACCCCAGCCTTCTCAACTGATTGATGATCAGCCCGCCGTATTTTTTTCGCCATTCCCATACCCGTTCGATGAACTGTTCCCTGCCCACGGCATGCCGGTCGGTCCCCTGGGCCGCCAGATCCCGTTCCACCACGTTCTGGGTGGCAATCCCCGCATGATCGGTTCCGGGCTGCCACAGCACATTGTACCCCGCCATTTTCTTGTAACGGCACAAAATATCCTGAAGGGTATTGTTCAAAGCATGGCCCATGTGCAGGGTTCCGGTCACGTTCGGGGGCGGGATAACAATACAGTATGGGGATTTTTCGGAAGGTACGGTCGGCTTGAAGAGGTCGTTTTCCTCCCAGTACTGATACCATTTCGGTTCAACTTCTCTCGGTTCGTAACTTTTGGCTATGGGTTCTATTTCCATCGATAAAAAGACTCCTAAGAATGATAACAAACATTTTTTATAGCAGGATAGGATAAATCCATCAAGCGCTTAACGGGTCTCAATAAACAGGGAAGGGGGTTGTAACGGTCTTACAACCCCCTTGATGATGCCGATAAATTTTATGACTTCTGTGGCTCAGATGCTCACGGTTCGGATGACGCGATGCTCTGTTTCAAGGTCTCTATGGCTTCCCGGATGACTTTTTCAGTTACCTCGGAAACGGTTTCACGGACGGCCTTGTCAACGGTTTCCTGAATGACTTCGGTCAGTAATTCCTTCATCTTTTCTTCAGAAATTCCGGGAATATCCTGGGTTTGGGAAATTGCATCGGGCGTTTCATCCACCCGATCCTCTTCATCCAAGGCGGCCAGCGCATCCAGGGGTTTTTCATCTTCAACCGATTCTTCGTCCTTACCCGGTTTTTCATAGGCGGGCAGGAATTCATCCGGTTGATCCAATGGCGTTCCTGGATCTTCAGGTTCGTCTTTTTCAAGGCTCGCCAGGATATCTTCCGGCTTTTCAAAGGAAGATACTTCCTCTTCAAGGTCGGCCAGGACGTCATCCAGACGTTCTTCAGATTGTTCGGGGAACGGTTCCGCAGGCGTTGTTTCAAAGGCAGAGTCGTTTTCAAATTTAAAATCCGAAGATTCCAGCGCTGAAAAATCATCTTCGGGTGGCGCGCTTTCGATTTCTTCTGACGTTTCCGGCCAGGATGAAAGGAAATTTGTACCCCCGGCATCCCCGGCGCTGACATTTTCGGCGGGTTCGTCCCGGGGAAGATCGGGCTTTTCCTCGTCCAGGAGCAATGGCGCATCCGTATCCGGCTGCATGGGATCTGTCCCTTCGCTCACCACGTCCGTCAATTCTATGATTTCATCTGAACCGGTCTCATGGGAATCCGGTTCCGAATTCAAGTCGATCTCCGGGATCTTTTTGCCTTCTTGAGATAGATCTTGTTCGTTGCTCATCTGGGTCCCCCCACCAATGGATTTTCCGGGAGCAGTTCCTGCCAAACCAGTAACATGAGGGTTTGATATTGTCAAGGATTTCCAAAGGGCGCCCGTTTGCGGTCGGTGATATCCATGACCTGCACCAGATAACCGGTCAGGGAATTCTCTTCTGAAAGACCCAACGGGGTGATTTGCACATGGAGGTAAACGACCCCTGATCTTTTTGTTTCATACAGTTTTTGTGCTTGAACTTTTTCAAAATCAAACGCCGTTTCATACCGCACATATTCGCCTTTCCTCAGCCGCTTTCTCTTCTCGTCCGGAATATTGGGATCCTCAAAAAGCCCAAACCCCATGACGTCAGAAACATTGGATATCCCGAAGATCTCCAGGCAGGCGTTGTTTACATGGCGCAGTTTTCCATCAGCGTTGTAAATTTCTATTCCGATGGGAGATTGCTCATAGATGGTTCTGAAACGTTCTTCGCTTTCTTTCAACTGCCTGTGAACACGGGCCAGTTCCGATTCTAAAGCCTTTTTGTGAAGGGCAATTTCAATAACCCCATTGATCTCCCTTTCATCGAAAGGCTTTATCACATAGCCGAAGGGTTCCACTTGTTTGGCCCTTTCAATATCTTCCGGATCACCGAATCCCGTCACAAACACCACGGCCACGTCCATTTCTTCCTTGATTTTCCGAGCGGCCGCAATGCCGTCAATTTCCACCGGCAGGTGCACATCCATCAGGATGAGATCGGGTTTCATTTCCCGGGCCAGTTCAACTGCCTCTTCACCCGAGTCAACGGTTCCCACAACCGTGTGCCCCAGATGGGAAAGGTACTCCTCCAACTCCATTTGGATGGTCACGTCATCATCAGCAATCATAATCCGAGGCATAATCGGAGCTCCTGAATCTGAGGGCATTAATTTTTCTTTTTACTGTTTAATTTTCTTCTTAGAACCGGGGAACACCTGAAACTGACCATACGGTTAAAAACATCTGAATCTGCACCATTTCGGATTCTGTTTCGGTTGACCTTTTTTACAGTGAATTTGCCGAAGCGGCTGATAAGGATGTCATGGCCGGATTCAAGGTTTTCCTTCATGATTTCCAGAAGGGAGTCAAGGAGGAAAGAAGATTTTTTTTTTGAAAGGCCAAGCCGTTTCTGAATGGCGCTTGCGAGACGGGCTTTGGTGACGGTCATAAAAAAGGCCTCGGGCGGTCGGGGGTAAAAAAAATGAATGTGGGTCGAACGGTCATAAGTGTGATGGCTAAACTTAATGCTTAATCAAAGGGATTCTGATTGTCAAGCGTCCGAAAGGATTTATAGTGAATTTTCATCGGAGAAAATGAGGATGGGCAGGGTTCTGAAAATGGTCTCGGACAGGATAACGTTCCGGATTTGCCTTGACAATGAAGTGTGCTTTCCTGTATGGACGGAACGCCGAAGAGATCGGTTGATCAGCGTTGGACCACACATTAACCATAAGGATATGATTAAAATGCACATGCACAATTCCATTACCTACACACCTGCCCTGACCCGTGGAGGATACACAGATCGCGTTCTCCACGTGGACCTTTCCAATTCCGAGATCGCCATATGGGAGATGCCCCCGGACCACAAAGACAAGTACGTGGGGGGGCGGGGATATGCTCTGGCAATGATATGGGAAAAGACCCATGCACAAACCCGCTATGACAGCCCGGAAAACCTTCTGGTGATGGCCAGCGGACCCCTTTGCGGCGATCCGAGATTTCCGGGGACCGGGAAATTCATCGTCGGGTCCATTTCCCCCCTGACGGGTACTTTTATCGACTCCAATATCGGCGGGCATTTTGGTCCGCTGCTGAAACGCTGCGGTTTTGACGCGCTGGCGGTGTCAGGATTATCCCCCGACGGGGAGAAAGTCCTTCACATTGACGGGGACCAGGGGACTATCCGGATTATTGACGCCCCTTCTTTCGGGGAAGAGGCGGACGACGGTGCGTTGACGTATGCGGAATCGCTCCTTAAGAAACTCCATGGCGATGAACTGGATGAACATTCAGCAGTGGTGACCACGGGCAAGGGTGCTCAGAACGCACGATTCGGTATCGTGAACAGTCTTTTTTTTGACCGAAGGCGAAAGCGGCTTCGTGCCAAACAAGCCGGGCGGGGCGGTACCGGCACCGTCATGCGCAGGAAAGGGTTGAAAGCGGTTGTGGTCCAGACCATGCAGGCCGCCACCCGGGCAAACCAGCCGGTGGATGCAAAAGGGGTGAAAGAGGTGGGGGCCAAACTCAAGAAGGTGTTGAGCAAAATGGATCCCACCCAACTTCAACTGGCCAGTTGGGGAACCACTGTTCTGGTGGAGTTCATGAACAAGTTTCACATCCTCCCCGTCAGAAATTACCAGAGCGGTCAGGATCCGGAAGCGGAAAATCTCTTCGCCGACATTTTTCTGAAAGACTATTTCAGCCGGAAAATTCCGGACGGTTGTTTCTCGGGATGTAACCTGGCCTGTGCCAAGGGGGCGGAAGATGTTGAGTTGTCGCGGGGGCCCAGAGCAGGCGAAAAGGTCGGTATCGATGGTCCGGAATACGAAACCATCGGTGCTGTGACGGCCATGGGGATATTCGACCCGAAATTTGTGATGGAATACAACTGGTATTGTGACGAATACGGCCTGGATACCATTTCTACCGGTGTCACCATCGCTTTCTTGATGGAGTGTGACCAGCGGGGGTACCTCACCCGGGATGACACGGGATACAACCTGACCTGGGGAAATATTGATTCCGCCGACCGGCTTTTACATGAAATAGCTGAAGGAACGGGATTGGGGGCCATTTGCGGAGAAGGGATTGTACGCACAAGGGAGTGGGTGGCAAAACAACACGCATCCCGGACGGGCGCATCCCCTGAGGATGTCGTGAATGAATTGAAAGCGTTTTCCATGGAAGTGAAAGGGCTTGAATTCAGTATGTACATCACCAAGGAGTCCCTGGCCCAGCAGGGGGGATACGGGTTTGCTCTGAAAGGTCCGCAACACGACGAGGCATGGTTGATTTTTATCGATCAGGTCCACAAGGAACTCCCCACCTTTGAGATGAAGGCCGAAGCACTGAAATGGTTTCCCTTGATTCGAACGTGGTTTAATGCGGTGGGTCTTTGCAAACTCCCCTGGATCGACGTGCGGCACCCCGATGCGGCCAAAACGGACAACCCGGCCCAGAATACGCCGACCCTTGAGTACTACGTGGACTATCTTAACGCCACCACCGGGTCTAAAAAAACACTTCAGGATGTTCTCGATGATTCGGAGAGGCTTTACCACCTCCAGAAGATGATTAACCTGCGCCAGGGAAAAGGGACCCGCATGAGCGATCAGATTCCCCTTCGTGCTATGGGGCCTGTATTCATCAACGAATATGAAGAACGTTCGGAATATTATGACGAGTGGCTGAAAGAACAGACCGGCAAGAACCTGCTGCCTGCCAGCATGGAAGAGCGGTTGGAGATGCTCATCGCGCTACGGAAGAAGGCTTACCAGAGACTCTGCGATTCCGTTTACCAGGAAAAAGGGTACACCCCCGACGGAGTGCCGCTGCCCGAGACCCTGGAGCGTTTCGGGCTTTTGGATGCGCGTGCGGAGAAACTGCTTGCTGAACATGGCCTGGGATGGGGGGAGCGGCGTTTGTCCAATTGAGTCAGGGTGCAGGGGGCAGTTGTCAGGGGGCAGGATAGATTCTTACAGTTTCACGCTAAGCGTTTATCTCTCACATTTGTAGCGCATTGTATTTGTAAGATTATCTTGAACCGCAGAATATCGAACAAGGAATAATGAATGTCGAAGGAAAACTTCATAATTCGACATTCCTTGTTCGATATTCGATATTCGTTTTTATAAATTTCAAATATTTTGGTTAGAATTTAGGAAGGGGTTGTGGGTGGTTATTTCCGTTAATTTTCATGGCTTGCAGCGAATGGTGACCCAGACGGGTGAAATGAAGGTCTCTCTTTCAAAGGGAACCCGTGTGGACCACGTTCTGGAGGCTGTACAGGAGCGATTTCCAAAATTGCCCCTTCAAAAAGAGGATCTTCTGATTACGGTCAATGACCGGGTTTCCACGGCGGACCATCAATTGAAAGAGAGCGATAAGATTTCTTTACTGCCCCACATTGGTGGCGGGTAAGGGGTGAAAAATGAAAGAGGAGCGAAAAAAACCTGCGCCCACCTGCGCGCTTTGCAAGTATGAAAAGACCGAAAAAGTCTGTATCGCGCAAGATGGGAAGGGGGGCAAGGGATGCCCCACTTTGACTGAAAAGCGGGTTCTGGAACAAGCCAACCGGGAATACGATCTTCCGGATATCCGGAATTTTGCCCGGAATGCCTCCATCCAGGAGGCGGAGTGTTATGCCAACCGTGATCAACGGCCCTATATCATGCAGCCCACCAAGACCCGCATCGTGGAGATCTGTGAGTTTGCAAAAAAAATGGCGTATGGGCGGCTGGGTCTGGCGTTCTGCGTTGGCCTTGCCAAAGAGGCGCGGCTGGTGACGGAGATCCTTGAAAGCCATGGGTTTGACGTGGTTTCAGTGCTCTGTAAAGCGGGACGGACCTCCAAGGAAACCATCGACCTTGACCCGTCGGAAATGATTTTTCAAGGGACGGATGAAGCCATGTGTAACCCGGTTTATCAGGCCAGGCTGTTGAATCATGAAAGTACGGAATTCAACATTCTTCTCGGTTTGTGCGTGGGGCATGACTCCCTCTTTTTCAAATATTCAGAAGCACCCACCACGGTGCTGGCGGTCAAAGACCGGGTCACCGGACACAACCCCCTGGCGGCGATCTATCTGTCGGAATCCTATTACCGAAAGACAAGGCACCCGGAGATTGTATCCGCCAAATGATGGTGGTGTCCACAAGGAATAATAGACCATGACCCCATTGAAAGAGCTGATTCAGGATGCCCCCGTCCATGAGCGGAAATTGGAGTTGCGTTCCTATCCACTGGAAGATGGGCGGATCATTGTTGAAGGGTGGCTGCGGGATGAGCGTCTGGTTGACGGATTCCACTGGAATGGCCTGCCCCGGGAACCCGGCGTGGTCCATTGGATGTGCATCCGGTTTCTGGTGGGGGGCTGGCCCCTGACCATCCTGGACGCGGAAGGGGAGATGCCCAATATTCCCCACGATCAATGCCCCACAACCCTTGAGGGGATCAAACGGGCGGTGGGCATCAAGATCGTTGCGGGGTACAGCGAACAGATCCGAAAAACATTCGGGGGGGTTCGCGGCTGCAACCACATGACCCACCTGATGATGGTTATGGGCACGGCGGCCCTTCACGGCTACTGGACCCAGCATTCCCGGAAACCGAGACCGGTTCCCCGTTCCCTGGAAGAGTTCGAAGCGCTGCCACAGCTGGTGAACAGCTGCGCTTTGTGGGGGGAAGACGGCCCCATCATGAAGGACCTCAAGTCTGCCATTTTAACCTCTACAAACGACGGATGAATGGGTGCGGACACCCGACCGGTGAATCCACATTGAAAACCGACGCATAAATGTGCATTGTGTACGCAATTGACAATGTGGTTGTTTTGTCATAAGGTATGTTTCATACATGGCTCGTTGAGGAGGTTTTCAGGATGCCCAGGCACATTAGTTCTAGAGAAGCCAGGAACAGGTTTGCAGATCTGATGGGAATGGTACGTTACGGGGGTGAAGAAGTTATCGTTGAGCGATCGGGTCGCCCGGTTGCCGCGGTTATTCCATTGGATACCTACGAACGCCTGGTAAAACAGCGCCGGGAGCACTTTAAAGTGCTGGATAATATCCGATCAAGTCTTCCGGATGTTTCTCTTGAAGAAGTTTCAATGGATGTACAGGGTGCCATTGAGGAAATGAGGGACAACAATGCTGAAGGCGGTTGTTGACACCAATATCTTTGTCAGCAGCCTTCTTTCCGGAAAGGGTCGCCCTGCCGGCATAATCAATTTGTGGCGGGATGCCCGCTTCATTCTTGTCACATCACCTTCCATCATCTCAGAAATCAATGGAGTCCTCCAACGTCCCACAATCAAGGAAAAGTACTGTATCAGCGGTGAGTTGATTGACAAACTCATCCTTTTGCTTGAAAAGGATGCGCTTTTGGTCCCAGGCTTATCCAATGTCTCCGGTGCCGTTCCCGAAGATCCTTCCGATGAAATTTTTCTTTCAGCCGCTCTGGATGCAGAAGCACACTTCATTGTATCAGGGGACAGACATCTTCTGGGTCTGGGTGAATTCAGGGGTATCCCCATTCTCGGGGTTCAGGAATTTTTCGAGTTATTGAAAAAGGAGCGTTGATCGGATTTAACACGTCTGCTATTCATAGATCCTGAGAAAATGTGTTAAAACAGTTCCTTACGGAAATAATTTGATCAGCTCATTGATGTTTTGAAGGATCATGTTCGGATTTTCAGCCATGAGTGTTTCGCGGTCATCCAGGCCGCTCAGAACGCCGATGGCCATCATTCCCGCCGCATTGGCCGCCCGGATGTCCACGTGGGAATCCCCCACATAAACACATTTCCCGGCGCTCACCCCCAATCGTTCACTGCAGACGATCAAAGGATCGGGGAAGGGTTTTTTCCTGGGGGCGTCTTCAATGGCGATAACCACGTCCAGGTGTTCTTTGATTCGGTTTTTTTGGAGGGGCTGAAGTTTTCTGTCAATGTACAGCCGTTCCGTTGATGTGACGATGCCGATGGGGATTCTCAAACCCACAAGCCTGTTAAAGAGCCGGGGCACCCCATGAAACAGTTTGACCCGTTCCTTAAAAGCACTCCGTGATGTGTTTCTGCCAACCACCATGAATTCCTTAATAATGTCTTCTTTTCGATGTCGCAGGTTCTCGGGGATCAGCTTTTCAATGACCGCCATCCCCCCGCCGGTCATGAATTCAGCCACCACGCTCCTGGGTGCCGGGGGGAGGCCGATGGTTTCAAGGATGGTTTTCATCAATTCAAAATAAACCGGGACCGAATCGATGAGGGTGCCGTCCAGGTCGAAGATGACACCGTTGATATCGGGGATTTTTGAATTGGCAACGTCTTTTCCTGTAGCCAAAAGCGCTCCTTCCGGGGAGGGGGATTCAGGGTTGCATGAACTGCCCGAGGGTTTCAAAATACTGTTTTCCCCCAACGACCCATGTGTCATTGTGCCCGGCGCCTTGAATGGCATAAAAAGCCTTCGGTTCAGGCGCGGTCCCAAAGAGCGCTTCTCCCATGGCAAAGGGGATGATTTCGTCCCGGTCGCCGTGAATGATCAGCTTGGGAATGGCGATATTTTTGATTTTCTCAAGATTGTTGTAGTGAGCCGGCAGGAAGGGAGATAGAAGCGCGAAAAGGGGCATGGTTCGGGCCATGGCTTTTGTGGAAGTAAAGGCGCTTTCCAGGATCATTCTGTCCGCCTGCCGTTGAACGGCAATCTCCGTGGCGACGGCCGCCCCCAGGGATCGACCGAACAGAACGATGCGATCCGGGGGGATTCCGAGTCTGTTCCTGAGATAGTCGTAAGCCGCCAGTCCGTCCAGATACACCCCTTCCCTGGAAGGGCTCCCTTTGCTTTTTCCGTATCCCCGGTAGTCAAAAATGAATACCTGAAACCCCTTCTTCAGGAGCGCTTGAATATTATGGAGGCGGTGACTGATATTACCGCCATTGCCGTGACAGAAAAGCATGACCGGGGATTTCCCGGGCAGGGGGAAAAACCACCCATGGAGTTTCGTTCCGTCAGCCGCTTTAAAATTTATGGACTCATGAGGCAGACCCATCCGGTCCGGGGTCATATCGAGTTTGGTTTGGGGGTGGAACACAAAAAAGTTTTCAATTTGGGAATAAAAAAAGACGAAAATAATAACCCCCGCCAGCGGAATCAGGATGACCGGTTTTTTGTGAATGGCAAGCATTGGCCTGTATTTTTCCACCTTTTTATAGATCCGGTTTTGTAAGAGAAAGTCTCATGCGGGGAACATCGGGACTCCCGCAAGAAATTACAGGTGCAATTCTATTGCTGAATCAAAGTTTTTGCAAGAGCATCTCAGATAATGTTTCCGGGGTATATGACATTATTTTTAAACCCCCACTTTCAAATTACATGTCCATCGGCATTGAATTCTTTTTGTGGATATGTAAGAAAGACCCGTCCCCAAAATAAACGGTCAGAATTTAAATAAGGGAGGCTTCACAGGTGCCCTGGCGGAAATATCACACAATCTGGTTTGTCATGGCCTTCGGGTGGGCGGCCCTCTATATGGTGCGCATGGGGATTTCGCCTGTGCTGGGCATGATCATGGAAGAATTCCATATTTCCTATGCCACCGCCGGGTCTCTTTTCAGTGCCATTTTTCTTTCCTACACCCTCATGCAGGTGCCATCCGGGTATCTGGGGGATCGGTTTGGCCGGCGAAAAATCCTGATCATCAGTACCCTGCTCTGGTTTTTCTTCTCCCTCGGCACCGCCCTGGTTCAGAGTTTCGCCATGCTGGTGGCGGTCCGTTTCCTCACCGGTTTTGCCCACGGGGCCTATTTCGGAAATGAGAAACCGACCATCGTGGCTTTTACCCCCGCAGAAAAAATGGGCCAGGGGCAGGCTGTATCTTTTATGGGCCTTGCCTTCGGGTTTTTTCTGGCGGTGTTTTCCTCCGGGATGATTGCCGATTATACCCACAATTGGCGCTGGGTGTTCGTGGTGTTCGCGTTTCCCTCCATTATCACCACGTTCCTGGTCTATAAATACGTGCAGGATCCCAAACCCGTTCCAAAAGAAGATGCAACCGAAGTCCGTGCTGCCTACCGAAAGGCATTCATGGGTCGTGACCTCTGGCTCATGTATGTCCTGGGGTTCACACTTCTGTACGCCTACTGGCTTCTGGCCACCTGGATGCCCTCCATATACATGGAGATGGGCATTTCGACCATCACGGCAAGTTCCGCTTTGTCCGGGATACTGGGTCTGGTGGGTCTCCCGGGCCTGCTTATCATGGGGACGCTCAGCGATACCTTTTCCCGAAGGGGCGTGGGACGCAAATGGTTTGTGGCCGCCAGTGCCCTGATTTGGGCCCTGTTCATGTTCGCCATGGCCTATGCGGTGGAGATCCGGGCATCCAGCACCGTGATCACCATCATCTATTTGACCTCCGGTTTTTTTGCCTTCGGGGTCTGGCCGCCCTATTACGCGCTATTGGGAGAACTGGCACCCAAGGGGATCGTGGGGACCACATTCGGTCTGGCCAATCTCATCGGCTTTCTGAGCTCCTGGGTGGCGCCTTTTTTCACCGGATGGGTGAAGGATACCACCGGCTCCTTTTCGGGCGGTCTATATGTGGCGGCTTTCGTCCTAGCAGCGGGGATTATTCTTATCTTGGCGGTAAAAACGCCTGAAGCGGCATAGCTGAAATCAAAAAGTGAAATATGTTTTTTCTGTTCCTGGTTCTGCCTGCGCGCTTTAAGCGTAAAAATATTGCAATCTTTTTCACCATTCTGATATAATCCCGATACTTTTCTCAATACCATGCTCAGCCTGGATTTGATCCGACTTCACCTTGCGGTAAACAAGGTTGAAACACCATAAACTTCTCATTATTGATTAGGGGAAGCATCATGTCCGCAAAACTCACCTTCGAAAAATTACACCGAAAAATAAAGGTATTGATATGAATAAAAAAATCCTGGTAGTCGACAACCACCCTGTAATCCTGAAATTTATGGCAGACTTCCTTGGCAAGGAAGGGCATCAGGTAAAGACGGCAGAAGACGGTCTTTCCGCCCTCGACATCCTGAAAACATACATCCCCCATATCATGTTCATCGACCTGGTGATGCCCAACATCGATGGAGAACAGTTATGCCGGATTATTCGTGAGATGCCGGCATTAAAGGACACTTATACGGTTATTATCTCGGCGACAATCGCGGAAAAAGCAAGGGATTTTAGTGAGCTGGGTGCTGATGCTTTTATTGTGAAGGGCCCGTTTGATCAGATGGGAAAGCATGTTTTGTCTGTCATTGAGCAGTCAGTTGGCCCTGTTTCAATGGGCGCGCCTGAAATAATCATGGGGTCCAAGGGGGTCTATAAACGGGAGATCACCCGTGAACTCATCTCTGCCAAAGGGCATCTTGAAACCATCCTGGGCAACATAACCGACGGCATCATAGAACTGACCCCTGAAGGAAGAATCATTTTTGCCAATCATGCTGCCGTTTCCCTCATGGGTCTCTCCGAGGAGGCGTTGTTGGGGTCAAAGTTCATGGAATTCATGGATGAGGGTGATGGAAAAACAATTGAAGATTACCTGGCAGGAATCGACGAAAGTTCCCGGAAAGTCAATCTCGGTACCCCATTGTTCATAAACCACAGACATGTGGACCCGAGCATGGTGCCCATTAAAGTAAATGGGAATGCCTCGGTGATGGTGATCTTAAACGATGTTACCGAACTTCTTCAAGCCGAGGAGATTCTTAAAAGGGAAAGTCGGACCCGTGAACGGCAACGGTTTAACCAAATCGTCAACTTTCTCCCCGATGCCACCTTTGCAATCGACACGGATGGAACAGTCATTGCCTGGAACCGGGCCATCGAGCGCATGACCGGCGTGAAGGCCGAGGACATATTGGGAAAAGGGGACTACGAATATGCCATCCCCTTCTACGGGGAAAGACGGCCGGTTCTGATCGACCTGGTGGGTCAGTGGAATAATGAGATAAAGGAAAAGTACCAGTATGTGAAAAAGATCGGTGAATCCCTGATTTCAGAAACCTACGATCCGCGCTTGAAATCGGGCGGATACCTGTGGAACAAGGCCTCTCTGCTTTATGACGCCGCGGGTGAAGTCATGGGGGCGATCGAATCCATTCGCGATATCACCGAAATGAGAGAATCCGAAGGGGCGTTGAAGGAAAGTGAGGAAAAATATCGTCTTTTGGTGGAAAACGCAACCGATGCCATATTTATTGCCCAGGATGGCATATTGAAATTTTCCAATCCCAAAGCCGAAAAGACAACGGGGTACACCCAGGAGGAACTGGCCGAAATTCCGTTTGTGAATATTATCCATCCCGAGGACAGAAATCTGGTCCTTCATAGGCACCAGGAAAGGCTGAAAGGCGAATCCCCTCCCAGCATTTATCGTTTCAGGATCTTGAATAAGTCCGGGGAGGCAACAGCGGTAGAGCTCAACACCGTTTTGATCAACTGGGAGGGGCGACCGGGCACCCTCAATTTCCTGAGGGACATTTCCGAACAGAAAACACTGGAAGGCCAACTGCAACAGGCTCAGAAGATGGAGGCCATTGGTACCCTGGCCGGCGGTATTGCCCATGACTTCAACAACTTGCTCATGGCCATTCAGGGGCGTGCCTCAATCATATTGGTCGATAAAGATTCGTCCCATGGGGATTTTGAGCATCTGAAAGGGATTGAGGGCCATGTGGAAAGTGCCGTCAATCTGACCCGCCAGCTCCTGGGCTTTGCCAGGGGCG
>Ga0233431_1004453_pt1 | contig 15035 bp, 10 predicted proteins | sample SI_118_April2016_FD_179867 | JGI IMG/M metagenome (GOLD analysis project Ga0233431, IMG submission 179867) | Seawater microbial communities from Saanich Inlet, British Columbia, Canada - SI_118_April2016_200_MG | ecosystem: Environmental > Aquatic > Marine > Inlet | place: Canada: British...
TATATCAGAGAACGTGAAGAAGGAACTTCCCGTTAAATGCAATTGCAATATAAAATTTAATATCTTTCTTCTCTAAGTAAGAATTATCGAGAGAAAAAAGAACTATAACTCCGCTTTAAAAATACCGAGGGAGCTATTACCACAATATTAGGTAATAGCTCCCTTTTTTCCATCAACGAATGGACGTTTTTGACGATAATACTAATTCAATCCTTTTGAAACCTCTTCTGCAAGATGTGACGGTATGAAAATGACACCTTCCCTGGTGCCCATGACAATATCGCCCGGCATGACAGTCACGCCGCCAATTCGTACCGGAACATTGATACCCATGAGCATTACATCGTGCTGATGAGTAGCGTTGAATTCACGTGCAAAAGTAGTAAAGTCGGGCACATACAGCACCTCATCCAAATCATGGCCGCCGCCATCGATAACCAGTCCTTTAACACCCATATCGTGCATTTTCAAAGAAAGAACGCCTCCGGCAAAAATTCCACCGGCACGCTTTCCGAACATGTCAACGACTGCGATATCACCGGATTCCAGTTCATTGATTGCCATTCCTATATTTCCGCCTTCTCTTCCGGCGGCTTTATTGCGGGACTGGTTCACTTCATCGACATCAGGGCGAATCGGAAGATAACGGACAGTCGCCGCACGTCCAATCATTACAGGAATTTCCTTTGTGGGCATATAAGAGAAATCCGACACCCAACCGATATCATCCTGAAATTTATATTCTTTTCTCTGTAAAATTGACCATACATCGTCATAAAATATTTTCTTTATACGTTCGATAACTTCATCGGGAACTTTCGGGCGGCCGTCAGGGAACCGTTCACCTGTCCACTGGGGGGTATATTCTATCAAGTCTTCACGTGAAAACACGCCGATTTGAGCTTCAGATTGAGAGACAAAAACAACCGATAACATAATGATAATTAATACCGTAATTTTTCCGAGCGAGTAAATCTTTGCCATGTACCGCCTCCTTTAAAAAAATATTAAAATACTAACAAACAATACGTGATTTACAATATCAATTCAAATGATAATACTATTATAAATTAATAATAAACGTTTATCAATCGAAAGCAAGTGTTTTTATATTACACTTAATTTTTAAAAACCAGTGACCTCATGTAATATCTGACATTAAGACCATTTCTATCTAATGGCTTTTGTTTTAATCCCGTGATCCGAAAATGACACAAAGAAGAATAATATTGCCTTCTTGTATTATTTATTGCATCTTATACAATATTTCTATTTCCCTCCTGTGGTTGATTCCTTTGAGCGGGGGAAGAATATATACATCAGTTCTATATTTTTTTTGAATCGATTTGGTTTGGAAACGCTATGAACAATATCCTTGCAAAGTTGTTTGGAAAAGATATTCGGAAAGAAAACGGCCCAAAGAAGAATTCAAAGACTAATCGAACTTCTTTGGGCACGTTTGGAGGTGTTTTCACGCCGAATGTGCTGACAATCCTCGGTGTGATAATGTATCTCCGACTTGGATGGGTTGTCGGAAATGCCGGTTTTTTTGGTGCGGTGCTGATCATTCTGATCGCAAAATCGGTTACTCTCTGCACCGGACTGTCCATGGCCTCTATCACGACCAATATCAAAATCGGTGCCGGCGGCGCATATTCTATCATTTCCAAATCCCTCGGGCTCGAAGCCGGCGGGAGTGTCGGTATCCCGTTTTACATTTCGCAAACGCTTTCCGCGGCGCTGTATATATTGGGTTTCACCGAGGGCTGGACACGTATTTTCCCCGGCCATATCCCCTATCTCGTTTCCACTTTCGCATGGATAATTTTGCTCGGCATATCATATGTGAGCGTCAAATTCGCAATTAAGATCCAATACTTCATTATGGTCATTGTGGGATTATCAATACTCTCATGTATTTTTGTAACCTCAAGTGCAAACAGCGAGATCATCTATATCGGCGAGTTTGAGAATGCGGGATTCTGGGCGTTGTTCGCCATCTTCTTCCCGGCAGTGACCGGAATCATGGCAGGCGCAAATATGTCCGGCGAGCTGAAACATCCCCGAAAAGCGATACCGCTCGGCACATTAAGCGCCATCGGCGTGACCATGGCGATCTATATTGGGCTGGCGTATGTCGCGGCGAGATATATTTCCCCCGCCGAACTGAGAACCAACCATATGGCATTGATCGATAACGCGCTCTGGAGCCCGATCGTTATTGCGGGCGTTTTGGCGGCAACATTTTCCTCCGCGCTCGGCAGTATGGTCGGTGCACCGAGAATATTACAGGCGCTCGCGCAGAATAAATCCGTTCCATATTACAGCTACTTCTCAAAGAAATCAGCGAATAACGAACCCCGTAACGCTATCGTTTTCACAGGGTTAATCATAATTATTTCCATTTTACTCGGAAATCTCAATGCGCTGGCGACGCTTATTACCATGTTTTTCCTCATTACGTACGGCACATTGAATATCGTCGTATTCATTCAGCAGGAAATGAACATTATCAGTTTCCGCCCAACATTCAAAATCCCTCTTGCCGTTCCCCTGATCGGCGCGGTAAGCTGCCTGACGATCATGTTTCTCATAAATGCCATATTCAGCATAATCGCCCTTGTAACAATCGTAACGCTGTATATCTATCTGGCACGAAAGGGCCTTGACTCCGAATGGGGCGATATCCGCGGCGGTATGTTTCTTGCGCTGGCGGAACGTGTGTCGCGGATAGCGGCGAAATTCCCCCGTCACCAGATTTCATGGAAACCGGATCTGCTTCTCCCGGTCGACGATCCGAAAGTCTGGTCGGGTTCCCTTCTGTTTATTCGAAGCATAACATATCCGTCCGGAAGCATATTTGCATTCACGATTAAAGATACCGAGATAGAAAAAACCGAGAACGATCTCACCGAACTCCTTGAACCGCTTCTGAATGAAAACATTATGGTGAATTCAACGGTGATTGAAGACAGCGATTTTCTGCACGGCGCCAAGCTCGTCATACAGACGCTGAAAGGCGGAACATTCAGGCCGAATACGCTCTTTCTCACGTGCGGTGAGGATGTCACCAAGGATGAGACTATTCAGCAGTTGGCAAGACACGCAAATGCACATAAAATGGGCACGATCATTCTAAACCAGTACCGGCGTGTCGGATTCGGGATGCAGAAAGATGTAAATTTGTGGCTTCGGGACGAGAGTCCGAACTGGAACCTTGCGATGCTCATTGCGCTTCAGATCCAGCTGAACTGGCAGGGAAAATTGAATTTGATCACGATCACGAACAAGCCGGAACGGGTAAAAGCACTGAACCGTTTTCTCGAACGCCTCGGTGATCAGGTCCGTCTGCCGTCAATGTCCGAATTTCATGTGCTGCTCGGTGACTTCAAAGATATTCTCAAATCTTCTCCGAAAGCCGATATCAATATTTTCGGGCTTTCGGAAAATATTTCATTTAATCTGATACACAGCATTCCGGAAGATGTCAAATCCTCATGCATCTTTGTCAAAGACTCCGGTAACGAAAACGCTCTTGCATGAGCGGCGCGCCGCCACTTCCGAGAAGCGATATTCCTGAATTCCCTACCGCCCATCACCCATCGGATCTTTGAGCACGATCAGATTAATCTCCTGAAGATTTTTGCTTCGCTCCATCTCCAGTTCGGGTTTGTTACCGGTAGCAATCGCAAGTAATTCCTTGCCTTTCGCGCTCCGGGTGTCATGAAACGGTATCCAGCAGACAATATATAAATTCCCGTCCGTGCCGACCTCGAGACCCTGACAATACCTCGGTTTGCGGCCGTCATCGAGCACGATCGCACCATGATCGACATAGAGGCGTTGCGGAATATTGTATGTGACGAGATGAAGTTCGGTGTCGGTTTCTGAATCGTCCGATTTTTGCGCTTCGTTGCTGACGATGTAGTATACGGTTTCGCCGTCCGCAGAAAGCTCAAATGCCAGCGTACTGTATGATACGCTGCCGGATTTCCTGTTCGGCGCCGAGGCGATACGGTCGAGATATTCGATCTCGCCGTTTGACGGATCAAACGAAAACAGCCAGTCGCTGTAATATATTATGCCGTAAAACTTTCGCATGGAATCGCTCCAACGTATTGAACGCCAGACAGATTCAACATTATCAGGATGCGGTATGTTAATTATGTCCGCGTCGAATACCGGCTCACGGAGCGTGGAAACCATGTCGGTTTCATAGTTAAAACACACGATCGAGCCGTTCAGATGCGGCCAGTATGCGTTACCGGTTTGCGGATCTATCCCGATCGAACGGGGCCCCTGCATTGTAACCGGACCATAGGAGTCGTGCCATCCTTTTTTAATATCGTTTGCAACATCATAATAAACAAAACGGTAGCCGGGCCAGGTTATACCGTACATCATCATGCGCCCGGTATCCATGTTCATGGCGACCAGACCTTCCTCTGCCGGGCCGATCCCGAAATCTGAGAACGTGCCCGATCTCAGATCATAGCACATATAGTGACCGCCGGGATACCGTTCCAGTTCGCCGCTTTCGTATGTTCCCGCATGAGTCGCGAAATAAAGTTTCCCGTTAACCTCGAAAATGTCGGAATGAACTTTACCCTGATTGACCGTGACCGTCCTGTCCTCGCCGACTTCCCCGGTGAGATCGCTGAGCGTTTCCACGCTGCCTGTCCGGGGATCGTACCGAAACATATGCGCGCCCGATTTTGTATTATGCGAGCAGATCACATAATAGATATTACCGTCCGCCGCCTGAACTATCGCATGATAGTTGGAATCGCCGTAAAGAAACTCCGCGTCAACCATAAATCCTGTGACCGGGCCGTCACGGTACATTTCCGACGGCTCCGAATTTTGCGAGACGGCGCTTGAAATGTTAATCATCGTAAGCAAAGCACATACAATAACAAAAATGACACTCGAACGTTTCATTCTATCCCCCTGTGTCAACGCGTTTGGAAAATCTTATTCAGAAAGAAATCTGTATATGGTTGTCTCCGAAAACGTTTCGCCGGGCGCAAGTTCAGTGGTCGGAAACTCCGGCTTGTTCGGCGAGTCCGGATAATGCTGCGTTTCAAGGCAGAAACCGTACCGTTTGTTATACACTGCGCCGCCCTTGCCGACCGCTGTGCCGTCCAGAAAATTACCGGAATAGAACTGAATCCCGGGCTGAGTCGTATCGACCTCGAGAATCCGCCCTGTGGACGGCTCATATACCCGTGCCGCGGTGATTAGCTTACCGCCGGGATTGTCAAGCACCCAGTTATGGTCATAACCGCCGCCGAGAACAATCTGTTCATGATCGCTCCCGATGCGGCCGCCGATGACAGTCGGAGTCCTGAAATCAAGCGGTGTGCCTTCGACATCGAGATATTCGCCGGTCGTGATAAGCGTATCGTCCACGGGAGTTATTCTGCCGGAATTCAGCATCATCACATGATCAAGTATGTCGCCGTTTCCTGCGCCTTTGAGATTGAAATACGAATGATTTGTGAGATTGAGTATGGTCTTTTTGTCGGTCTCCGCGGAATATTCAATGCGCAACTCATTCGCATCATTGAGCGTATAGACAACGTCAACGCGAAGGTTTCCCGGGTAATTCTCCTCGCCGTCACGGCTGAGATACGACAGCTTCAGTCCGCTAAATCCCTCGCCGCTTAGTTCCTCGGAATCCCAAATAACACTATTGAATCCCACGTTTCCGCCATGCAAATGATTTTCGCCGTTATTTTTCGCAAGCTGATATTCAACGCCGTCCAGCGTAAAACGTGCATTTCCGATACGGTTACCGAACCGTCCGATCAGACTCCCTAAATACGCCGCATTGTCTGCGTAACGTTCGAGGGAATCGTATCCGAGAGCAATATCGTCAACATTTCCGTCGCGGTCCTTTGTAAAAATCGAGACAACCGTTCCTCCGAAATCAGTTATCTTAATTTGTGTGCCGCTCTTATTTGAAAGCGTAAATAGTTTCACTCGCATCCTCCTTATTTCTAACTCTTAAATGTTCTATCAGTTTCTTATTATACTTATAACAATTACTCTATTAGTGATTCCGATAAATTATATAACTGCAAATATCTTTCAGACTAAAAAGGGATTCGTCCCTTAACCGAGCCACAGTTTGAATCCGTCCCATATGAATAAGACGCCGAAAAAGAGCAGCAACGAGCCGGACACACCGAAAACAGCCCGCTGAAACTTCACGCCCATAAATTTCCCGCCCTTAAATGAGGCTGCAGAAAGGATATAAAACCAAATGAAATCGCATGACCAGTGGACAACTGCAAATATAGCAAATCCGAGCATTCCGAATGTTACTGCTTTCGATATGAGCGTCACACCGATCGTTGCCCACCACAGGAGAAAAAACGCATTCCCGGCGCTGAGCGCGATTCCTGATATAACAGGCAATTTTGACGTTTTAGCAATAATTTCGCCGACATGTTTCATACCGCGGAGCATTCCGGCTCCCATGAATAAGAGGAATATTCCTCCTGCGATAAGGATTCCCATTCTTACAAGGGGCCAATCGAAAATATATCCGAACCCGTAGAACATTATGAACATGAGCGGGAATTCAACAATACCGTGCCCGACAGCCACAAGCGCGCCTGCATGAGGCGATTTTGTCCCCGCTCCTATCGTAACGGCAGTTATCGGCCCCGGAGCCATTACTCCCGACAGGGAGATGACGACCACTTCAAAAAGAAAAAAGAGAAATTCCATTATCTCTCCGGAATTTTAGCGATGTCTGGGGCTGTTTCCCACGTCAGAACAATAACATCATTTAAGTTATTGCGCATTGTCATCGGCATATTTACCGTGAGCGTCTTTGACTCCTTATCATAATTATACCACGTAAGTTTCACTCCGGTGTTGAGATGATCCGCTCGGTCAGGTTCGGGAACGCCGGTCAGTACGATTCTGCCCTCGTGAGTCGGCAGGACATGCAGATACCAGACGTTATCACGGCGCGTTATCGGCACATTACTAAAATCCTGCCAGTTCCGAACTGCGCCCGCTCCGATAAGAGATGTGCCGCAGATTTTCATCCATTCCCCTATTTCGTCAAGCTGACCGTAATATTCATCACGCATTTCTCCGTTACCGTCGGGGCCCACATTCAGAAGGAAATTACCGCCCCATGAACGTGCCTTGACAAGCTTTGTCATCACCCACAAATTTGGAAGAAAATCGGCATGCGGCGAATATCCCCAATGGCCACACCAAGACACACAATTCTCCCACCATCCCTCGGGAGGACCGTCCGGAAGCGAACCTTCGGGCGTTTCATAATCACCCGTGCCGTATGACCACCGGGGATTAATCAGAATGTGAGGCTGAAGCTGGCGAATCCATGCAAGCGTCTTTTCGGTATGAATGTCATCGATACCAGTCCAACCCATACCGTCAAACCAGATGACATCGATCTTTCCGTACCGCGTGAGAATTTCGCTTATCTGCCCCACCGTATACTCATAAAAGCGTTCAAATGCTTCGCTGTTCTTTTTTTCGGTCCAGTCTGGCGGGAATTCGTATTTCGCCGTATAGTCCATGCTCTGAGGAAATCCCGGATATCCCCAATCACGCGGAGAGAAGTAAAAGCCGATTTTTACGCCGTACTTCCGGCACGCGTCCACATAAGGCCGCAGAAGATCACGCCCACCCATGAACTGTTTCGTGCTGTTTTCGCCGAACTCGCTGGGCCAGAGCGCGTATCCGTCATGATGTTTTGACGTGATCACCGCATATTTCATCCCTGCGTCCGCTGCGGCCTTGATCCATTTGTCAGGATCGTACTGCCGGGGCTTAAAGTCGTTGCGAAGGGAGTAATACGAATCTCTGTTCTGAAATTTCGTCCAGCCGAGATACTCGATATAATCTGCCTGCCAGGGACAGTTTTTCATCATTGCCCATGACGGTTCAAGCCCGGCGACGCTGTGAATTCCCCAGTGCATAAACAATCCGAATCCGGCATCGGGAAACCATTGGGCATCGGGATGTTCGGTACGCTCAAACGGAACCGCCTCGACTGTTTCGAGCGCTTTCAGCGCCTCCTGCGACATCGTCCGAAATTTGATCGAATCGTTTTGCGCAAACGCGGAGAAAGAGCCCATCATCAGAAATGCGGAGACAATCATTGATACATAACACATATATTTGGTCATTCTTTAAGTCCTATTAAAATTGTTATTTTCTTTCTTTTAAATCTGCGAATACGGCGCAGGATTCAAAACAATATTCGTGATACCGCAGAGATTCTTTTTATCGTCGAATTCAGGTATCGATTTCAGACGCTGCCATTCGGGATGCGATCCGAACCGCTTCCAGCTTGCCGCCTGCTCCTCTTTATTTTCAAATCCAACCATATATGTCAGATTCTGCATTTTTTCACCGACAAGCGTCTCGCCGAAAAACACCGGATTAAGGCCCGTTTCGCGGAATACCGCAAGCTCGCCGGTATTGAACATCTCGATCTTTTTCAAGCCGGTCTTGATGCTCGGGCTCTCATAGATGCGAAGCTGGAACACCCGGTCTTCAGAGTCTACAGGCGTCTCAAGCCGCGGCACACCCTCAAACGCCAGCATCAGCGAACTCTCGACACGGGAATAGACCATTGTATCAGTGACAATATTAAGGAATTCGGCGCCTTTACGAAGATATTCCTTGTCGCTTAAGAGCTTTTGCTTCGACTCTGCAAACGCGTCAAGCGTTTTGTAACGGCGCAGCACGTAAACGGTACCTTCATCATCCTCGGAATAGAACACACCGACGGGATCGATGCCGATCCTGTTCATTGCCGGTATTGCCGCGTCTTTCATGAATGTGTCAAATAGATCTCGCTTTTCGACTGTATCAAAGGTGTAGCGCTGTAATTCGAAATAATCGCGCGAACCCTCATTTTCTGCGTTCGCATTCTCAGATACTGTCATACTTCCAACTGTCGCTAGCCCTGCCGCTCCACTGTTTGCCAAAAATTTCCTTCTTTCCATTATATAGTATTCCTTATATATACATTATTTAAACAGAAGCTGAGAATATTCAAAGAGATACAAGCGCCAGTTCTTCCAGGTATGACCACCCTCGGAGATCCTCGAGGTATGTTTTATGTTCTTTTCACCCAGCACCTTGAGCAGATTTTGGTTGCGGTCCCAGAGAAAATCGGTTTTGCCGATACCTATCCAGAAAAGATCGAGAGTGTCGTTCACCGTGGCGAGGTATTGATCGTGGGAGCCGTTATATTCAAGATGGAGCCCTGCGCTGAATATTCCGAGCCAGTCAAATTTATCAAGGTTTGTCACGCCGATCTCCAGAGACTGAAAACCGCCCATGGACAGCCCTGCTAAGGCACGGTTTTTCGAATCAGTCTTCACGCGGTAATTCTCCTCGACAAACGGAATGACCTCTCCGATAAGATCAGCCGCCATGGAATTCGCGATGCCCTCAACTCTCGGAGGATGACCGTCCGGCATGACGATTATCATCGGAACGGCTTTCTTTTCCGCTATCAGGTTATCGAGAATGACATTAGCCCGGCCGATTGTGCTCCAGCCCCTTTCGTTGTCTCCGGAGCCGTGCAAAAGATAAAATACAGGATATTTTGTTTTCGAATCCGCATCGTATCCGGGCGGCGTATAAACATTCAGCCCGCGGGTGACTCCGAGGGTTTTTGAATCGTATCTGTGAAGATGGAGCATGCCGCGCGGAACCGGACGTTCGTCATAGAACTTCGGAGGATCGCCGGGAATGTCGAGCAGGCTGTTTGTCGTGGTCGTGCCGATCTTGATCACCGGATTTCGCGGATCGATCGCCTGAACGCCGTCAACCCTGAAACTGTAGCTGTACAGCTCCGGCTCAAACGGACCGAGAGTGATTTCCCAGTGCCCCTGATCGTTCAAACGCATCTGCCGGAGACCGTCGAGATATTCGACCGATACCGCGACCATATGCGCCTGTGGTGCCGTATACCGGAACGTTACCGTACGGTCGGGATGAATTTCGGGAGAGATAACCCTCGGACCGCGCTGCGCCCCGGCGATTCCCGGGATCATTAAAAGAAGAAAAAACACTCCGGGCATTATGCCGATTTTTTTAGCAAAGAATTTCGTAAACCTCATTGCACCTCCGGTTTGAACGTTCATTTAACTATCAGTTATTATTAAAATTTTTCAGAATTCAAGATATCTTGTGTAATTATTGATAATATCAATTTTTCCATCGCGAAACAAGGCATTTCATTGTTTTTCAGGGGGATTTTACGGATTGTTAATTTAAGCTGACTGCTTAAAACATTAAATTCATTGATTTATTCATTATCTAAATTATCAAGAAACTCTTTCACCGTTTTGGTATGCGGATGCTTTTCACCAAGAGCGGAAATAAAAATGTCGTACGATTTTGTCCATAAATCACGCGCTTTTTCATTTTCGCCCAAATCACTATACACAAGCCCTAAAATTGACTGGCCTATTGCGATATTGGGATGATTGCTGCCAAAGTTCTCTAAATCTGATTTTAAGGCTTCTTCCAATAAACCTCGTGCTTTTTCATATTCTCCCATCGATTGATACACAGTCGCCAAATTAGACTGGCTTATTGCGATTGTGGGATGATTGCCCTCAAAGTTCTCTTTTGCTGATCGTAAGGCATCTTCCAACAGATCACGTGCTTTTTCATATTCCCCCATCGATTGATACACAGTCGCCAAATTAGACTGGCTTATTGCGATATTGGGATGATTGCTGCCAAAGTTCTCTAAATCTGATTTTAAGGCTTCTTCCAATAAATCGCGCGCTTTTTCATTTTCGCCCATCGATAGATACACATTCGCCAAATTAGACTGACGTACTGCGATATTGGGATGATTGACCTCAAAGTTCTTTAAATCAGATTGTAAGGCTTCTTCCAATAAATCACGCGCTTTTTCATTTTCGCCCAAATCACTATACACAAGCCCTAAAATTGACTGGTCTATTGCGATATTGGGATGATTGCTGCCAAAGTTCTCTAAATCTGATTTTAAGGCTTCTTCCAATAAATCGCGCGCCTTTTCATTTTCGCCCAAATCACTATACACAACCGCCAAATTAGACTGGCATCTTGTGATTGCGGGATGATTAGCCTCAAAGTTTTCTAAATCTGATTGCAAGGCTTCTTCCAATAAACCGCGCGCTTTTTCATATTCTCCCAAATTTCTATACACACCCGCCAAATTAGACTGACGTACTGAGATATTGGGATGATTAGCATTAAAGTTATCCAAATCTGATTGTAAAGCTTCTTCCAATAAATCACGCGCCTTTTCATTTTCGCCCAAATCACTATACACAAGCCCTAAAATTGACTGACTTACGGCTATTGCGGGATGATTGGCCTCATAGTTCTCTTCTGCTGATTGCAAGGCTTCTTCCAATAAATCGCGCGCCTTTTCATATTCTCCCAAATCTTTATACACAACCGCCAAATTAGACTGGCATCTTGCGATTGTGGGATGATTAGCCTCAAAGTTTTTAACATCTGATTGCAAGGCTTCTTCCAATAAACCGCGCGCCTTTTCATATTCTCCCAATTCTTTATACACAATCGCCATATAGTTTTTCAACTCCGATGTTTCAACAGAAGTGTTATCAGAATATTGCTTTAAAATTGCATCTCCGTAAGGAATAAATTGAAATTTATCAATGGGATTATCTTTTGCTTGGTCAATGCTTAACAATTCACCTACACTAGTAATTAATAGCATTATATCGTCAATTACTATGTTTAAACTAGAAGTGAGAGCCTCCACCAGTACCGGGTGCATTTTATACCGATCTGTATCGCTATCCTTTAAAATAAATCCTTTATCATAAATGCTTTCAAGAGTTCCAGCAAATTCTTCTTTCCAGTCAAGCTCTTCTTTTTGCAACAAAACTGACAAAAGATCATACTTGATCCACTGGTTTGGCAGAGCTGTAAATTGTTTTAACAAATACGTTTCATTATCACTCAGTTTGCTGATATCAAAAATACCTGACAGGTAAGTCTGTATTCGGTCAACTTTATTCTTACAGTATGTAATATCAATGCCTGCTTTGGCGTCACATGTAAGGGCGCTTTCCACAGTTTCCAAATCCCAACGGTTTTTGCTTGCGGACTTTGCAAGTATTTCAATCGTAAGAGTATGCAGTTCTACGCATTTTACAATTCCGCGTACCTGTTCCCCGGTAAAGTTACTGTTATATTTATTAAATAATTCTATCGCTTCGTCTTCAGTGAGAAAATCCAGATCTATTTTGTGGAAGTTAGCGATGCGTTCACTGGATGTAACCAGAAGGTGCCATCCGGGCGCTTTTGGCAAGTTGGGATAATGTTCCGATAAATTTTCTTTTGCATTATCTATTACCAATAGTTTTGGTTTTTCACTCTCCAATGTGCGTAATTTATTCAAACAGGCGTTTAGCTGTTCAGCCGGGGGAGTGTCTTTAATCTTTAAATTAGTCAATAATGAATAGTTTGACGCAATAGCTTCTTCCAAAGAATTTTCTATCGTAAGCCACGCAATATGGTCGTAATGCTCATAATACTCTGAAATATATACCGCGGCTAATGTGGTTTTTCCAATACCGCCCATACCGTTAATAAGTGCCGTATCGTTTTCTTGAAGGAGGAAATTTCGCAAGTTTTCCAAGTCCGCTTTCCTGCCGACAATATCTTTTTTTGAAATGGGAGTAATGGGTGTCAGTTCTTTGGGGATTTCTTTCGGGTTTTTTGAAAGTCCATCTAATAATTTATCTAGTTTTTCAGAAAATAAAAATATTTCAGATTTAAAATTCTCATCTTCTGCCAGTTTTTTTAATTGAGCATCATCTTGTATGTTTTGTTCAAAAAAGATTAGAAATGATTTAATTTGATTTATTTCAGGCAGTATTATATTGGGATTTTTTTCCAGTTTGGAAGAAATTCTTTCTTCATCTAACTGGTATCCTTTTTTGCTAAAAAATTTATACTTTAACAATTCATCAAAAAATATTTGAGAATTATAGAATGAAATTTTTCCATCATCAACAGATATGGGATTATCTGACTTAAATTCATCGATTGTTTTATTTATTACTTTTGAAAGCCTGAATTCAAAACTTTTTCTATTCTTTATAAAGCTATTAAAAGCTTTCTTGGCCGCATAGGGTGCAACAGTTTTAGCAACATAAGCACCAATCGTAAGCATATCCATATTTTTGCCCAAATATTTTAATATCAAAAACACAAACTGTCATAATTGTATTGGCATTAGATACATATGTTCAACATAATAATATAAAATGAGATTGTATGAAAGCACTATTTTATTTTGGGAAAACGTATGGTCAATTAAAAGCGTCCCCTGAACCTTCTCTGGGAACCGAATCGCGGATTGACAACATTGCTGTAGATCGAACCGAACGTATATCGGAGGCCGATCGAACCAAAATAGTCATATTGTGTTGAGAGTTCTCTTTGGCGCAGAAGCACATCCTCTTCCGAGGCATCGGTTTTCGGGAGTGAAAGCTGGTCATGAATCATGGACACGCTTCCGTAAATATTAAGTGAAAGTCCCTCGAAAAGCCGCAGATCCATATTACAGTTCAATTCCAGGCGGTTTTTGTTGAAATCATGGAAATAATGAGACCCTTCGAGTGTTGACCGAACAGACCCCCATCGCTCCTTGATTTCATACGTTGCCGAAAGATTTTCGTCAAACAGATCTTCTTCAATTTTTTTGTAAATAGTTTCTTCATTGTATCGAAGCGATGAATATCCCGCCCTATAGAGAAAACGGAACTCTCGACGGGTGGATTCGGAATACGGAAATACATTATATTCCAATGCCGGGGCAATATTTCCAAGAACCTCGATGTTCCTGTATTTCGAGGATTCCAGATTCCCGTAAAAACCAAGCGACCAATGTTCTGTCAGGCTTTTTACAACCAGTCCGCGAAAATCCTGAGACCGTGTATAGCTGGAGATTTTTCCGTCATCAGTTTCATAATCCCGCCGATCATACTCAGCGGAGAAATTAAAGCTCGATTTCCAATGAGGTGTCACCCGGTCCGCCGAAACAGAGCCGCGAAGTGACAGATTCTTTCTCTGCTCTTCCCCGTTCAGACGGCTGTTCGTATCGATATTGAATACCCAGTAATCCCATTTGTCAATTACTTCGGCAGTCTCCACTCTTTTGCGGTAATTAATCGTGAGATATTGAGCCGCAGGCGTCTTGGACATATATCGAATCAAACCCAGCTTGAGGGTTTTCACAATACCGCGGCGGATGATCTCCTCCGAATCGATCTGTTGAGAGACATGAATGAGCGTGTCGTTCATTGCGGTAAAATTCTGTTGGCCGATAAACGTTATCGTGTTTTCCGTGCCGCCGCTTCCCGTCCGCTGCTCTGTCAACATGATATAGACCTGCGCCTGTTTTCTGTCGCGGACATAGTTGACATACGGGATTTCGGTTTTGATATATTCCTGATAACGGCGCTCAACATCAAGGAAAACTTTCACCGCGAGGTCCTGTTCGCTTCTGCCGTTGGTTCCGGCTTGCTGAGCGTAAGAAACGGCAACGCCCGCCAGCTGCACAACCACAACCATACCAATTATTATCAACAGCTTACGGCACACACCATGCCGGTAATTACATAAAAGGCCTGATTCTTTCATGAAGTTCCCCATGTATGATTAAGATTTTTATTTACATTTACAGTGATAGTATAAAACATAGACGCATTCCAAAACAAAAGGTTTAACAATACTTCTCATATTTTCTGAAAGCCCGAACAAATGTCAAAAAAATATGCCGGTCGACATAACCGGCATAGTAAATCGGATCAATAAGTGCAGCGAAATCGTATTATGAGACACCGTTTTGGCGAACATCACCGTTTGGTGTTAATTCGTCAGACGAAATATCGCCGTCGTGAAGATGAACAACGCGGTTTGCATGATCGGCGATGTATTTTTCATGTGTGACGAGAATGATCGTATTGCCCTGCTCATAGAGTTTC